>Ga0099824_1000307_pt1 | contig 52543 bp, 40 predicted proteins | sample SiratrowhiteBW_FD_76837 | JGI IMG/M metagenome (GOLD analysis project Ga0099824, IMG submission 76837) | Root nodule microbial communities of legume samples collected from California, USA - Siratro white BW | ecosystem: Host-associated > Plants > Roots > Nodule | place: USA: California... | reverse complement strand
TGGGGGATTCCAACAGTCAGCAGCAGGATCCCTACGACTTTCTTTTCTCTCATTCCCAAATTACGTCGTCGCAGGAACAATTGTTGCGCGATCTTTCCCTTGGACCTCACAGTCAACACTCCCCTTCACCCTCAACCCCACCCGCTTCCGCCCACTCCCCGGATACCGTTCCCCAAGATGCCTTCCACACGCCGCCGGAGAACATCTCGCTCCCTTCCTTCTGTGACCAGCCGCGGGCCGCCACAGAAGGCCATGTTGATTTGGGGATGGATTCCGGTTTAGGGCTTTCGGAAATGAGCATCGGTGAATACTCGCACGGTGCACGAAGAGATGCTTTGTCTGAAATGGACGAGGGGCCGGTGAAAAAACTGAAACTTTCGGAAGGCGATCTGGGTATCGATTCTTCAGGGGGTTGTGTGGAAGTTCAATCGCAGAAAGTGGAAGAAGAAAAAAATTCAGAGGGTGTGGGGAATTCCGAGGGGAATCTGGTTTCTGAAGAAGAAAAAGTTTTAGATGTGTTTGATGTGTTCAGAGTTCTCACAGAGATTAGTGATGAAGAGGGGGAAAGTCTTGATAGTTTTAGTTTGTCTGAAGTCGCCGAAGCTCGTGGGATCACTTTTCCTCGGCCAAAGTGGTGGCCGGAAGGGGAAAATCTTGGTATCGATTCTTATGGGGGTTGTGTGGAAGTTCAATCGCAGAAAGTGGAAGAAGAGGGTGTGGGGAATTCCGAGGGGAATCTGGTTTCTGGAGAAGAAAAAATTTCAGATGAAAATAATTGTTCTGCAGAAAATTTAGAAACCATAGTTGGGAACGTTGGTTTATGTGAATCCGAGAAAGCGGCGTGCACTATCGAGGGGAGCAGGTCAAGGGATGGTGTTGTGGAAGATTCTGAAATGGGGAAGAAGAATGCAGCTATGGGGAAGAAGAATGCAGCTAGTGGAATGGAATTTGGGAATATTCAGGAGAAAATGAATGTGTTTGATGTGTTCAGATTTCTCAGTGAGATTAGTAATGAAGAGGGGCAAAATCTTGATAATATTAGTTTGTCTGAAGTCGCCGAAGCTTGTGGGCTCACTTTTCCTCGGCCAAGGTGGTGGCCGGAAGGGGAAAACTTTGAATCAGAAGGGGAAAACTTTGACTTAGAAGAATAGTGTAGGGTGTTGGGTAACTCTTGTTGAAGATTGTATCTTTGGATGACTGTAGGGTGTAGGGTAACTCTTGTTGAAGATTGTATCTTTTGATGACTGATGACTGTAGGGTGTAGGGTAACTCTTGTTGAAGATTGTATTTTTTGATGAGTGGAGGGTGTAGGGTAACTCTTGTTGAAGATGGTATCTTTTGATGACTGGAATGAATACCAAAGAATTATTCAAATATTTTTTGTTGCAGAACTTTGGTTGTGTTTGTTACAAAACTTTGTTAGTTTGTCTATTGTAGAATTTTATTACTTTTCTGTTTTAAAATTGAATAGCAGTTCTTTTCATAATTTTAGAAAAAGTTTGTTTTTCTAATTTTATATAAGATTCTTATATGATCAATGTAAATTAGTCATTGTAGTGTGAGAGAAACAATATAGGAAAAATAGTGAAGAACCTTTTGGAAAAGATAAAAAATTTAAGTATGGTCTGAATTTTTTTTTTTAATAAAAATATCAAATATGGTTTGTTAAAATGAAGATTTATTTAGAAATTCAACCGTTAAAAAAATATATAATTGTATTTCAAATCAGAAATATTTAAGTTTAGTTTAAATTAAAAATTACAATATGAAGCAGTAAGAAGATCGAAGGCTATCATTTGTACTTCTTCAAGGAAATAAAAGAACTCATATGTACTCTTTCAAGGAAATGAAAGAACTCATCATATACAAGTTCTTAATCTTGTAACACATCTTTATTTTATTCAGACTATCCTTACTATTGAATGAAATTTCTTATAATTAAATTCTCAATTTTAACTAAATTCAGTATAAATATCTAAATTTAGTTTATTAAAATTTATTTTATTTAAAATCAACTTGGGTCTCACTCTTTCATTGCTAAGGAGTGTCCCCAAAAAATTTAGGTAATTATATTTTATAATAACAAATTGAACTAAAGTGTATAGGTATCCTTTCTATAAAAGCTTTTAACTTTCAATTTACTAATTAACACAAAGTTGGTGAACACAGACAAACAAAATAGCAATCAGAGTCCAAAGCCAATAAATAAATGTTATCACACAAATCATGGTCACGTAATACTAAGAAAGAACCGTCTCTCAAAAATCAAAATGCATATCTGCAACTCTAAAATGCCTATTTGTAGAAATAAATAACATTGGACTTTCTTTTATCCTCTCCAATCTTGCTATCTGAAGCCTTGTTTTCAGAGGAATTGAGTGAGAGATTCTTTGTAAGTTTCACCAGACTACCTTGCTTGGTACCTCTCGATGGCATCTCTATTTTATTCTCTCTTTTGAAAGTATTCTGCACAAAGTAAAAAGGCAAAAGAAATGCAAAAGTCAACATAAGAGTACCAAAAAAAAATGTTTTCATGAAAGGGAGAATCTAATGACTAAGGTATCCTCGTAGCATTAAAATAATCCAGTAGGATGTACTTGGATCAAATCACATATCTTCTATGCTCCAATTGCAGAAATAACTAAGAAGCATTGCAGACTATGGAAATGGAACTTACTTGATAATTAGCATTACCATATACTCCCTGTTCTGGCCTTGCATGTATAGTTTTCTTTTGAGAACGAAGAACCTTTTCTCGGTTCTCATAGAAGTCAAAATCATCCAAGAGAGATGTCTTAGCCGAATAATTTTTAAAAATATTCAGCATCTCCAGACCCTCTTTCAGTCCAATCTGCAAACCGAATAATTAAAAATTTAATTATAGACCACTTCTAACAAAACATGGAGTCAAATTATATGGACAATTAGACTTTAACAGGTTAAATTATTTCAAATTATCCACATGAGAGAGGAGAGATCAAATTATTTCAAAAGGAACTTTCACAGGTTACTTCTTATCTTTCTTTTACATTCTTTTAATCTAATGATAAAAAAAAAAAAGAGTTACTCTCAAGAACAATTAGACTGAAGATCAAACGGGTGAAGATGACATGAGCAACTTCTCATCTTTACTCTTCACGAGTTAAGAGTTACCTCTTGCGTGTCCCTAGTGAAAGTTACAGGCTTGTTCTCATTGTTTGGAAGAATGATATGCACAAACTGGTTGTTGGGAACATCTTTTATTATGTGCCATTTAATTGAGAAGAAACCATTGTACTTGTCAAGTTTCCAAAAGTTCATGTCTTTTTTGAAGTCTACCGGCCCAATCATCTCAGCCACTCCAACAAACTGTCTGCTAGCATTAACCTGATTTGACAACAAAATACATCTAGGATCAATGAATATTCATGATTATCGACATTAATTCCCAATTCAAAAATTGTAGTCCCTGATATATTATAGTGAATGACAATTATACTTAAATCATATATATTCCTGATAAAATTTGAAAGAGAATAAATGTTTTTGGAGTTTTGATCAGCCAATCTTAGAAAACATTTATTTTCATAGTTATCAGTCATAAATAAAAATACAAAAGGAAAACACGGACTGACGTTCATGTTCTTCAAATAAGCTTTTGAAGATAATTTAACCTCGAGAACCAATATAAAATAAAATATAAGTAGATATCTCTACCAATATGTCAATATCTAAAATTTGAAAAAGAAAGGAGAGCCACTTGTGAACAAAGATTTGGACTCACTGAGAAGAAGAGGAATATTGGACACTTCGTGCCTGTCTGTCTCAATTTAGCTTCTGCATCATGGAATGCTGTGTTCAACTTCTTATTTCCATTTGGAGTACTTGTCCAAACATTATACTTGACACCTTTATGAACGTCGTCTTCATTAAAAGATTTAATCACATAAAATTTAGCAGTTTCGTATTCAGTTTGAAAATCTGAAAGGTTATATTGGTCTCTAGATATTGTGGTTGCAGACTCATCATTAACAATTGATGGTTGTAGAAGAAAATAGTTGTATTGACCCCGTGGTCCCCGAGTAATTTCCTTTGACATTTCAGATTCTCCACTCCTAAATTTGTCATTCAAAAAAAGCCTATCATTTACACTAGATACTCTCCCATTTGGTCTGTAGTTAGTAAAGGTATTTGGGATGTAGTCAGTAGAAGTATTTGGCCTGTAGTTTGTGGGGGGCAACACATGACATCTTGAGGTGGCTGATGATGAAAATTTTCTTACGTGCTGATATGTAGTTGGACCGGTAGCTGCTGTAAAATTAGAATGCGAATGAGGAGCCTGCAAAATAAGTATTCACGTGATTAAGCAGTTATAGTGAAAATATAAAACAACAGATAAAAGAGATGGCAACCAAGGCTGAGAGGAGAAAATTTTCGGCAACAAAGTATCCAAAAAACTGAAACGGTTGCTAATGAAGACAATAATAACTTTCTAAGTACTCATCATCAAAGCAACAACATATTCCACAAATAAATAAATAAACTAGAAGCAGCGATACATTATGATATCATAAGCAATCCGAAACATCATAATCTTCCTACTGATTACCTTGTTTATAATTTTGATATCTTTTTCTGTATTTGCCACGGTCTTAGATATTGTGCTGGTTAAACTCTCATTTCTATGTGTATACTTTAAGTTACTCGGCTTCATTGAACCAGGGGATTTTGGATGAGATTTTGCAATTACAGAACCTTTGACAGTTTTGCGTTGCACAGCAATAGATGTTGGGACTGGTGCATAAGAAGGCCGAGCTTCTGACTCATTCACACCTGGTTGTTGAAAATACTCAGTCTACGAGATAAAAGATTGATGATAAACAAAATGCCCATCCAGACCCACAATAGCCCCGATAACTAAAGGTTCTATATAATAAAAAAAGGTTCTGTTACACAGCAGTGTTCATAAGTTTAAAGCATTCCAAGTTAGCTCATAAAATATCTGCTATCAAAAATACCCAAATGGAGAAATGTTTGTTTTAATGTCGATATTATAAGTCATTACAGCATTAAACCACTGCTTAACAAACAGTATCATATCACCTTTTTGTAGCCACTGCTTATATCAAACACGATAACACCTCCATCTAACTTCCATAGATTAGTATATTTAAGTTTGAACCAAATAAGCAAAAAATCTCAATTTTAATGTAATGATCCATACAATAAATATCCAGGTGCCTTTGGACAGGTTAAGAATCAAATGTTAAAAAGATCAAGTTAAGACTTGATTTAATCCTCGAGGAAATAAAGCATTACGTTCAGACGTGATCACAATCGCTGTTAGTATTCAGGATTATTTTGCCAAGTTAATTATAAATATAGAGCAACTTCTCAGACAGATACATCAATATCATTATCAGCAGCATTTTAAGTGGACAAGGAAGTATTTTATCATTTTTCCTCGTTAATAATAACTATTAGGTGTAGGATAAACACAAGATCTTCATCTCACTCTTGATCTGTCTCACCTGCAACACCAGCATCATCTCCAGAAGAGGCAATAAATGATGTTAAATCCGATGAGATATGATCTTTTCTAGAAATCTGCAGAAACATATTTATAAAATATAGTGAATATGATGACATCATGAGACAGATAAAGGTAAGAACAGAAATACAAGAACTGCTTATTACTATTGGTCCCAGTTAGCATTTATGATCAGTCGAAAAAGTATATGTATTATTAAGTCCAGAGAGTGATTTATATATGTTCACCATGATGCAACAAGCTAACAACCAATCAAGTAAATGTCAGAATTTCTCCATAATTGATGAGAACCACATTATCACATTCAAGGAACAATATAAAGTAACTATTCCTGGGTCTGAAAAAACTTTCGCTAAAATCAAAGGTGGGTGAGTGTCTCCTAGAAAGGCAAAAGCTCAAAGTTCTACCAAGATCAAGTAGTTATATGACACTTGTTATATTCTATAAATAGAAGAGCCATAGTTAGAGAGTGGAAGCAAAGGAAAAATTGTCGTAGCAAAGAGAAAGACATTTGTAATCCCCGAAAATATAAAGATTATCAGGTGAGACACAAGGAATGTTTAAAATATAGGACATGGAAATGCTTTTGATATATAAAAATCAACATGAAAAAGTTGAGAATTGAGATTCTTATATTGCACTCTGTAAAAGCAAATTTAATAAGCTTTATAGTTTTCATATTTTTACAAACCTTACAATAGAATTCCAAGAAACTTATATCTTAAATAGCTAAAATAATCAGTTAAATCTTATGGAAACAAACCTCAAAAAAATATCACGAATCTTACTCTATTTATAATACAAGCTGTTTTCGTTTAATTTATTTTACTTTCTTATGACACTGGCGTCAAGAAGAAGTACTTAGTCTTTACTCGTATGCAGAAGACTAGCTATCACTCCAAACAATGTATTTTGCAGTCCCAGCTACACTTACATGTCGATAGAAAAGATTGCAGTACTTGTTTATTGAAGAGAATCAAAATAAAATTCAGAAAGAAAAGAGACATACATTCACATTATGGAAAGACTTAGAAAGTGGACATACCACATCTTCATGGTTTTGCTCCTGACTATGATCTGTAGTTCCTTTAGGGCCGAATTGAACTATATCAAATGGTTAAGTAAATCATATATAGAAAACAAATATCTGAAACATGTCCAATATAAGAGCAACCAAATAAAATCAACCTAATTCACTTAACCCGCTAACATCTAACCACCTCATAAATTTGCTTCAGATTATTCCTATCAAACAACACTCTCAACCTATCAAATTACCAATCTGCTTTTTCTCCAGATGAGAAAGAAAGAAAGATGAATGCTAATGAAAAAGAATTATTATTAGTTTAATTTGTACATGTATGTCATTTTTTAATCAATGATTCTTAGCATTTGACTAAGGTTTTGACTGACTTACTACTGTCTCTCAGTTTTATCACTCACTATAAGCAGACTATTGTGACTTTTGTGAACTTAGAGTCTATGATTCCTGATAATAGATTATTTTTCTCCTACTATTAAGGATTTTCATACTCTTCTTGAGACTAATAACAGCAAATCTGAGACCCTGTAAAATGAATATAGCAGATAATGTGACAAAATATAAGTATTACAGCATATTGAAGGAGTGCGATGTAGATGAATAAACCATTATCACAAACTGCACTGCACCATCGAAAAGAAAGATTCTTTATAGAAAAGAAAGATTTTTTTATAGGAATAATAATGATGATGATAAGAGTGTGAAGGTGAAACAAGAAAAGGATACGTTTCTGAAATTCCGGTGGAGGGTCCATGATCAAGAATAGAGAGGTTGGAGAGAAGAATAGAGAAGATGCTTGGCTAAGGTTAAGGGAAAAAGATTGGAAATTGATGGCGCAGTAATGCCGATGGAGAATAGGGTAGAATTGAAAGTGTTGTTAGGGTAGCCGAGAAAAGAATGAACCCTAGAAATAGGAGATCTTCTTGATTTCATACAATTGCTTTCTTGATACTCATGTAATCAATCAATCATATCATAGTTTGAAGGGATAACTGCCCTTATTTCCTGTCCAACAAATATTCTACTGATAATCTATAACAGATACATATTTTAATATATAATTTTATATTTTAGATTGGTAAGATCATTCCTAACTATTCAGTATTTCATTCTTAAAAATATTTAATTCAATCTTTTAAAATAAAGATAAATGACATTAAAAAGGATTTCTTAAAAAAAAAAAGTTATTAAGAAATCAAACATGCAAATCTATTGCTGATTATATCAGTATTTATTGTTTTATAAAGATATACTTTATATATTAAAATACTTACTCCGAGATTTATTAGAATCTTTTTTTAAAACTAAAAAATCCATAAATATTTTATTTCTTTTTTTTAAATCTAAATGTAATTTTTTAAATATCTTGATTACTTCATAAAATATATTTTAATTATTGCATCAATTATTTTTAATAATATATTGGTTAAAACATTGTATATTTTAAATTGTTTCATTAATTGTTATTATTTTGTTTAGACAAAAAATAAATAAATTTATTGAGTTTTAATTTTGTTAGATTTTAACTATCACCACATATTGTTTAATATTAAAATATTTTATTGTATTTTTTATGATTAAAATAATTTATCAAAAATGAAAATCAAATTTTAATAAATTTCAATTGTTTTAAATAAAATATGTAAAAAATGTTTTTTTTAAATAAAAGCAATTAAATTTTTGTACAGTTGTCTTTTGAAGAAATTGTGGAATTTTTTATTCAAATAGATAATTAAACTTGTTTTGACTTATATTTTCTTGTTGTTAGATTAAACTATATTTAGTTTTAAAAAATTATTTGCCAAGTGAAAAATAAACTTAAAATATGTAGTTTTTATTCAAGGGACTATTATATGAATAAAAGTTAATATTTTTTTTTTTAATTCACTTTCTTTTGTCACATGACCTCCTACAAGAAGCAGTTCCATATTGTTCCTAACATTGTTCCTAACAGATCAGAAAAAAAAATTTGTATTTTTTCGAACAAGTTTACCTAAACTTATTAAAAATCAAAACAAATCGTTCTTTTATTAAAAGAACATTTTTTTTTCCTTAAAAATCTTTTAAAAAATGGACTCATGTTTTATGATGAAAAAACAAAGTTGAGATTCAATAAAATTAGGAATAGAAAACAAGTTAGTTAAAGGCAATAGCTAACAAAAGATGAATCAAAATAACTTTCTTTTTTAACTAATACTAAATAAAAATCATGGATCATCTGAGCTAGTAAAAAATGAAAAAATGGATAATTTTTTTTCATGAAACTAATTTAAATTGATAAACTTAGTTAAAGAACCTAAGTCATATTAATAATTTAACTTAAATTTTCTTTTTGATATTAATTGTTTTACTGGTATTTGAGTTTAAAAACAAAATAATAAAAACATATGTTTTATTTTTTAAATAATACCACCAACTTTATAAAAAAACTATAATAAACAATTTAACTATAAAAATATTTAGTACATTCATATTTTCGTACTTTATAAAAATACATAAATTCAAATAATAGACTAACACTCCAACTCATTCTATCAATTTTTATTAGACACTTTCTTTTTTCTTTTAGAATGGTTAAGTCTTCTCTGTACAGATCAAGAAAAATACTTATTTTTTTATTTTTAATATAATTTTAAGAAATTTGTATATTACACGTATTTTATTTTATTTTATTTTTATTTCAATACACATTGAAGTGCTATTATATTTTTTTCTGCCTATTAGTGAAAATATTTTTTTCACTGTATTAATTATGTTAAGGACATAATTGAAAGAATAATGTTTATACTTTTTTTAAATAATTTTTTTTTCTGTACCTACAATTAAAGATGAAATGCATGTAAACAGTGTGAATCAAGTGAAAAACAATAATTGAGAGAAAAAGCAGAAAAGAATAGAGATCCACGTCAACATGAAACAAAGAATGAAAAAAACAGTGTTCTTAAAAAGAGGTCAGAGAAAGAGAGAGAGAGAGAGAGGGGTTTTGTGTTTGAGCTTTTGAACAGCAGAACAAAGTTTCTTTCTTTGTAGATCCCACATCGACCCAACACAACCCAAATCAGTAGTTGTCAGCATCAGAGCCCCACATAGGGTATACCAATATCTGTCTCTGCTGAAGTGAAGTGAAGTGGAGAACACTAAGAATGCTAAAGAGCAATGAGGAACCTTCCACTCTCAGTCACAGGAAGCCACCATTGAAGCGTAGCAAGACTATTGCCAATCCCAGGCACACACCCTCTGTCTCTGCAACTACTCATACCCCCCATTTTTCTGTCTCTGTCTCTGACTCTGAGGAGCAATGGAACTACCCTTCTTTTCTTGGCACCACCACCAAGAAAAAAAAACCATCTTTCAAACCTTCCAACACCCACAACCTCAACCTTCCCAAACCCTCAATTCTTCCACCACCGCCCCCACCTACTCCCCCTCCTCCTTCCTCTTCCCCTTCCTCACCCCCTTCCCAACTCACCAGACCTCAGTACCACAAACTCTCTCCGATCTTGTATCTGGTTAGTTAGTTATTTATTAGTTTTCTTTTTTTCTACTTTTGCAATTAGATTCTCTCAGCTAAACTAGCTATGTTATGTTTTGCTAAAGGGTATCAATAATTGTGTGGGTCATAGTTATTGGGGTTTTCTATCTAAAGTAATCAGCTACCTTATTTGCTTACTGTTTTTCCATTATCACAGTTAAGTAAGATCCCTTTCTGGAACCCTTGGTGTTCTTACATGTGAACTGTTGATGCTTCTAGAGATTCTTGGCATTGTATGATAACAGCTACTTCACTATAGATTTTCCCACACAGCTGTTTTTGAGTGAATTATTATGTTTCTCCCTTGTACTGAGCTTGCTTGGTAGAAAGTTATAGACCTTTTACTTCTCTTTTGCTTTCTTTTTTGTGAGATGTGATCATTTCTTTGAATTCTTCATTCTGGTCATCTGAACCTTTCGTTTCCTTTCCTGTGGCAGCTCCTTATTACTTCTATTGTTTTTGTACCCTATTCCGCTTTTCTACAGTATAGGCTCAAAAAATTAGAGGTAAGCTTGTAATTCAAGAAATTTAGTATGGTGTTTAACTTCTTGTTTATTTTGGATAGATTCGCTATTAATTTCTTTGGTTGCAGGATGAGAAACTTCACCTGTGCTGTGAAATAGATTTTTGTACCGGCAATAGAAGGACATCTATGGAAAAAGGCGATGGTTCATTTTCTTATATCCTGAATGCTGACAGTAGAACACTGGCTTTGTATATAGTGGTGGTCATCCTCATTTTGCCTTTTCTGTTGTACAAATATCTTGATTATCTTCCTCAAATAATAAATTGCTTGAGGAGAACAAAGGATAACAAGGAGGATGTACCATTGAAGAAGAGAGTTGCTTATATGGTAGATGTATTTTTCTCCATATACCCTTATGCAAAGCTACTTGCCCTTCTCTTTGCAACTCTGTTTCTTATAGGATTTGGTGGTTTAGCTTTGTATGCTGTGACTGGTGGTAGCTTTGCTGAAGCACTCTGGCATTCTTGGACTTATGTAGCTGACTCAGGAAATCATGCCGAAACAGAAGGAACCGGGCAGAGGATTGTCTCTGTCTCAATTAGTTCAGGTGGTATGCTGATATTTGCTATGATGCTTGGACTTGTTTCAGATGCTATATCAGAAAAGGTAGATTCTCTTAGAAAAGGAAAGAGTGAAGTGATTGAAAAGAACCACATTCTCATTCTTGGGTGGAGTGACAAATTGGTAATCTCCTTGTCAGTTCCCCATGAAATGCTTTTAGTTTTCGATATTTGACTTGGAATATTATGTTGACTATCATGTTGAGGAATTTGTTTTATCTGATAGTACATCTGTATTAGTTCTGTACATCTGATTGCATCAGTTATTTTCGTTAAAAGAAGGAAATAGATGTTGATGATTGATGCTTGATTGAAGGGTTCACTTTTGAAGCAGCTAGCAATAGCAAATAAGAGCGTTGGTGGTGGTGTTATTGTGGTGCTTGCAGAAAAAGAAAAGGAGGAAATGGAAATGGATATAGCAAAGCTGGAATTTGATTTCATGGGGACATCCGTGATTTGTAGAAGTGGCAGTCCTCTTATACTGGCTGACTTAAAGAAGGTTTGATGGGGTATCTTTGAATCTTTGTTCCGCTTTTCCGGGGAAAGGATGCCTTTTATATAATCTATTTGAATCATATAACGTGGGGAATGAGTTTTGAGCTGTTTGCCTATACCTTCCTCCTGAAAGTTTCTATGTTCTCAAATGTAATTATTAATTATCCACAGGTTTCAGTTTCTAAGGCACGTGCAATTATTGTATTAGCTTCAGATGAAAATGCTGATCAGGTTATTTGCATAACTCATTACTCCTTTGTTATGTTGTCTAACTCTTACCAAGGAACTTCTTCACAGTCAATGTTTTTTTTTTTTTTTTTTCTCAAATCTCCATCTCCAGAGTGATGCACGTGCTTTGAGAGTTGTTCTTAGCCTAACAGGTGTAAGGGAGGGCTTAGGGGGTCATGTTGTTGTGGAGATGAGTGACCTTGACAATGAACCTCTAGTGAAACTTGTTGGTGGAGAACTCATTGAAACAGTTGTTGCACATGATGTAATTGGGCGTTTGATGATTCAGTGTGCTCTACAGCCTGGCCTTGCACAGGTTAGTGGGCTAATTCTGTCATTCTTGTTAACTAGCTTTCTTCCACCCACCCTCAAGTGGTGTTGCTCCCCTTTTGTTCATGTATGTAGTGTTTAAAATAGCTAGAATGTGCTTACTAAGTTACATACGAATGCCTCATGAATCCTTACTCTTACTAGATGAATTTCTGCACGAACTATTTTCTCTTGTAATATAAAGCCTGTTACCTAGGTACAGAAATTAGGTACCATTTTTACTGTCCTTAATAGTGTATCAAACTTTGTGGAATTTATCATTTTTCTCTACATTTTGGTTTCCATGTACGGTGTGACTTAGCATCTGTTCACTTGCTTCCTTCTCTTGGCTAGATATGGGAGGATATTTTGGGATTTGAGAATGCTGAGTTTTACATCAAAAGGTGGCCTGAATTGGATGGTCTCTTTTTCAAAGATGTATTAATTTCATTTCCTGATGCAATACCTTGTGGAGTTAAGGTTGCTGCTGATGGGGGGAAGATTATCATCAATCCAGATGATAGTTATGTTCTGAGAGATGGGGATGAAGTCCTTGTTATAGCTGAGGATGATGACACTTATGCTCCGGGTCCTCTTCCAGAGGTTATCTTTCCGTTATAACTTCTCTTCTGAACTATGTCCATTTATGATTTGCCTTATTGTAAAATATCCTGATTTGGTGCTTAGAATCTTGTATATGTTGCGCACTTTCTTGGATTTTATTAACTTAATCATAATATTAGTAGGTGACTTGTGATACATTACCTGGTGTTTTTTATGTTACGTACTTTGTACAGGTATGTAAGGGACTTTGCCCAAGGATACGTGATCCACCTAAATATCCAGAAAAGATATTATTTTGTGGCTGGCGCCGAGATATTGATGATATGATCATGGTAATTCTCTTCATTGGATACGAGATAGTATGGCCTTGCTTGCATATCCTTACTTTTTTTGACAAGTGACACTGCTATTATGCACCATCCTTTTGATATTTTGGAAGGATTAGTTCTCTTATTTAGTGGCTTTCTATATTCTTAACACGGACAACAATAGCTGCTATTCGTTTTGTTAAGGTCATCAGGTTACTGGGCCACACCCTTTGGCTGTGGTACTATTCTGTGGCAATGTCTTGGCCACAATAGCCTGCGGTGGGTTTCAAACTGCTGCTAGCTGGTGTCTTAATAGTTAGCCATATTTCCCAACTAATTTTGTCTTAATTGTGTAAACAGGTTTATTGAGTCGATTTCCAGAATCTAGGGACCTGTTTGATTTTTTTAAGGAAAAAAAATTGATTCATTGAACTATTATAAAAATATCCTAAAGCCTTGTTTTATGAGAACTAAATTCTGAAATCTTAAGGATACTCTGACTGCAATGGAGGTCAAGATGATGAATGGAGGTTTGAAGTGAGCAGGGAAACCACAAATACAAGTTAAAGAAGCTACAAAATACGATATTAAATTATGCATAAACTACATTGTGTATTACTTGTGTAGACCTGACTGATTCCTTGATTTATGCTCTTGACCCCTGTGTGGAATGCTGCAGTGATGGTAAATAATCACTGCTTTAATACAATAGATCCATCTCCTAAAAATATGCGACTTGAATCAATCAGTCTAGCTTCATAATCCTCTAATATTACCTTAATCATTGTTGTTTAATAGGTTTTAGAGGCACTCTTGGCTCCCGGGTCAGAGCTTTGGATGTTCAACGAGGTCCCTGAAAAGGAAAGAGAGAAGAAGCTTGTTGATGGTGGACTTGATGTTTCTGAGCTAGAAAACATAAAACTTGTCCATAGGGAGGGCAATGCTGTAATTAGGCGGCACCTGGAGGGTCTTCCACTGGAGACTTTTGATTCTGTGAGTTTTGAATCTTTATCTCTTCATATTTATAGCATTTCAGGTTTTAAAGTGTCTTTAGGAAGGAATCCTCTAGCGCCTACGCACCATGTGAATATTAAGGGGCCTGTATCATAAATAACCAGAAGGTAAATCCGGACATAAGTACATTACGAGATTATGCAAATTGATTCAGTAAGAATTTCGGATAACTGGTTGATTATAGTTCCATCTCATCTTTAATCTTAGCAATACCCTGCTCCCTTTCAATAATAGAAAAATTAATTTGATTAGAAGGATTTCCACCACGTGGGTGGCAGATGGTATAAAATATCCATGCTGTCAAAACATAATTATGAGCAACAACAAAAAGCTTACCTCACTAGTTGGAGTTGGCTCATTTAAAGATTAAATTGCCAAATATGAATAAGCTTATAGATCTACATTTTCTATTTTTGGTCGTGGGATCTTTCTTAAAACTCTTTAAAAGCTTTAGATCGTGTTTTGCATTCTAATACCTTACTCAATTTTCATCATTGTATCCAAGTAAAATTATGACCAAAGTGTTGAAAGGGGATTAAGTGTAATAAAATACCTCTAGATCAAAGGCAGTCAAGCAAGGTAAATTAAAATTTTCTTCAACTGTATACTAACTCTAAGAGGACAGATCCTTATTCTTGCAGATGAGTCAGTGGAGGACTCAGTTGCTCACTCTGACTCAAGGTCTCTAGCTACCCTTCTACTCATTCGTGATATACAGGTATCCTGTATGGTTGCATCATTTCAAATTAAGGATTTTGTGTTCACATCACTGACTAATGTCTCACTTTTTTAAACGGAGTTTCTAACAATCCCTACTCTTTTTCTAGTCAAGGCGCCTTCCATACAAAGACACAAAGTCAACTTCTCTGAGGTTCTCTGGGTTCTCTCATAACTCTTGGATCCGTGAAATGCAGCAAGCTTCTGATAAATCAATTATAATTAGTGAAATTTTGGATTCTAGGACTAGAAATCTAGTGTCTGTGTCCAGAATCAGTGATTATGTGTTATCTAATGAGCTGGTTAGCATGGCACTAGCAATGGTGGCTGAAGACAAGCAAATCAACCGAGTTCTTGAGGAATTATTTGCAGAGGAGGTATACCTCATTTGAACTCCTTCTTGCCGTCTCTCGCTATATAGATTTCAGTTGATTTTTAATTTCTTGTCATGTTTAATTTTCTATTTTCTAAACTTGTAGTTTAACATTTATTTTAATTAGATTTTTGTTTGGGGTTTTTTGGATTACAAGATCAAAATTACTTATATGTTGGACTTTTTTGTTAACTTATGTAGGGGAACGAGATGTGTATTAAACCAGCAGAGTTCTATTTATTTGACCAGGAAGAACTATGTTTTTACGATATAATGATTAGGGGTCGAACAAGAAAGGAGATTGTTATCGGCTATCGCTTGGCTAACGAAGATCGAGCTATTATCAACCCTTCAGAAAAGTCAAAGCCAAGAAAATGGTCCCTTGGTGATGTTTTTGTCGTTGTTGCCAAAGGAGATTGAGTGTTCCTTTATACCGTGATGAAGATGATGATTATTATTCATTTCAAACTAGCTGGGAATTTGGAGGCTCCTAAAAGTTGAAGGAGCTGAGATTTTGCCCGTCCAGAGATTCTTGTAGATTTTGGTTAATCTCTTTATTTGATGTGGAATTATATTTATAACATCACTGCAACTTGTAAAATAATCTTTCATATAGGTAACTGGGAAGGAGTTCGAGTGTAGGGTAACTCTTTTAACATATATGTAGAAACTATGAACTCATTGTTCAATGATAAAGAAAGATTTTTCTGTAACTGAAAGTGGTCTATATATAAAATAAGAGCATGTGAACTGTCCAAATCAGCTCACCCAATTTTTAACTCAAAATAATGGATTGGGTTGGTTGGACCAGTTTTGGGATTGGTTAAAAAACTCATCTAACTCAACCAATATGTTAGTTATATATATATATATATATATATCCTCTTCTTATTTAACTTCTATAAATCTCATTTATTTGATATTCATAGAGAAATAAATACATAACCTTTAATCATGTGAAATTGGAAGATAAGAGGATTTATTTCTACTAATAGTTATCTGAATGTAGATGAAACAAAGGAACAGCAGAATGATTACATTACATAGACCACCTTATTTACATTGAATTCAACTATGAAACCTTCAGGCTACTTCCCTGGCAATGTTGGTGATTGAGGCCACAACAACTTCAGAGAAAATCCTCAACTTAGTAACTCAAACACTCAAGTGAAAATTTGCTTAACTGGATAAGCACCTACTTAAATCAATCCCACAAATCACCAAATAAATAAACAGTGCATAAACCAATAAAATGATGACATTCTTCTTTTGGAAAAAAAGATGAAGATATACTCAGAGTGTCATATTGATAAAAAAAAGGGCAATGAATAATATACTATTGCTTGTAACAAAAGAAAATAATGATATACTAAAGCAGCAATAAATATCATTCTGATTAATTAGTAAAAAATGAATTAGCAGCACTATAGAGTGGCATCCACAACTGATTTAACTCTTCTCATCTTTTGACAAGACTTGGATTTCTTGAATTTTGTCAGTGCTGCCATCAATGAAATATCTAATGGAAATACAAAACAGCATAAAGAAACCATGACACTGACTTGATGTCACTGACTTGATGAAACATCCGATTTAACTTAACAGCAGTAAAAGGGGAAACATTTCCCAAGGGACAAATAAAATATTCACTCCATTTGCAGGTATCAAAGAAGATTTCAAAAGATCAGCACACTGATAAATAGTAGGGAAATGAATTTTTAGTTAAAATACAAAAAGCTATATGCCTTTATCAGAACATAGAGAGCATCATCGAAGACAGGAACTCCAGTGTTGGAAGAAGGCAATATTTTTTTCCCAATATTTTATCATAAACATTACACAGAGGCACATCAAGCTACAAGCACTGCCAGGTAAAGTGATGTGGCCTTGTAAACAGTAGTGCAAAAGTCAACCATGTTACCACGCATGTATGACAATGAGTGTTTTATTATTGAGTACACTACACTTCACCCCTTCACCCTTTCACAGAATCCAATCAAAACCAATTTCATGTAAGAACCAAATCTGCAATAAATAACTCAACTGCTCTCAATAAGATAATGAAGATGGTTGAGTGTGAAGCCTCTACACATAGACTTGCTGGAATGACCCTTCCCTGCTTTCAAATATGCACTTCTCACTTCATTCCATTTTGATCCTCGCATTTTCTATTTCAATATCCAGTGACATAGACATCAAAAGAAGAAAAATCTTTTTTCTAAATTTTAATGTTTTTGACCATTGAATGTTTCCTTTTTACTTGCAACCTAAATATTACATCAGGAGCCAGCAAAGACGCTACATAACACCTACTGTGCCATCTCATCCTCCACTAATCATGTTATTAATCTTTATCCATTAGACTAACATAAATTATACAAATTCAAAGATTTTTTTGTGTAGATTTTCTTGATCTAGTAACTTCCACCCTCTCAAAGACAAATTTAATGTTTTCCCTTGACTAAAAACTATTCTTGCACGAGAAGTTGTAACAAGACCCAATGGGATGTTATATTATCAGTTTTATATGCCTGGTCTAAATGTAACAGTAGAGATGAAAGCTAATGAACACCTTTCCTTCCCTTGTTTATTTATAAATTTAACATTTGAAACAAATTCTCTGATACATCACTGTTAATATACTTTTCTTTACTAAAAATATAAACCATGCGGGAGTTTATTAAATACGAGATGAAATCTACAAAATTTACAATTTCTAAAAAAATCTTTAATCAATGAACATGTATAGTAAAAGAAGTTTATATATTCTTAACATTTCTCAATCAAATTTAAGCCAAAATATCAACCCGTCTCAACTGCATCCAAAATAGCTTTTAGACATCAAAAGAGGGAAAGACAAAAGTAAAAGTATAATAGGTGGAAGATATAAGAAGAAAGAAAATTGATAAATAAATTGCATTAAATATTTTTTTCGTTTTGATGAAATTGTTCTGGTTTTTTTATGAAGCATTTACATTAACTTCTCTAAAAGGAGAACACGCTGTAATGTTTTTGAACAAAAATATATAGATATTTATGTAATTTTATAAATTTTAGAGGACATTAGTGTAATTCTACAAATATGGTGAATGTTAATGTTGTATTTATTTTGGTTTAGTTGTTGTTAAAGATAAGATTGAATAGAACTCAAAGATATAATACTGCAAAGCAGAAAGACAAAAATGTTGTGTATATATAGCAGATACTGTTATACATGATGACAGAGGAGAGAATTACTTGTCTATTATACACAGACTGGAATACAAAAAATAAAAATAAAAATATTATGAATTATTACTACTAAAATATCGTGATGACTTTTGACACCGGAGAAAAGGGCCATCACACAATTCTCTTCTCCTCATATTGAAATCTTCAACATGTCCATCATAAAATTCTCCATCATCAACTTCGATTCTTCAGCAAACAAGTTTACATTGAACGTATCTTCTCCTGCCAAACCCAAATTATCTAATCCATCACTTCCCAATAAGGAAAGAAAGAAAACACAAAAGAAAGATTGAATTTTCATACCATAGAAGAATGATGGCTGGCGCTTGATAGGGCAAGAGGAAATTGGAAGCACAGGGAGATTCTGGCAGTTGCAGATTTCTATCATATATCCATCTGGGTCATGGAAGAAGAGCTGATCAACTTGAATTCCACCTTCTTCCACCACTGCTGTCACGTACACAATCCCCATTGCATCAAGTTTCTGCATTATGAGTTTCATGTCTGAGCATTGAAACGATATATGATTTTCTTTGGGGTTTATCTCTCTCTTTTCCACCGGCACATTAGCTGATTCTAGTAGGTGAATGCCAATGCCATAGTTGAACAACCTGAACATTATGTAATTATTAGGATTCAGAAAAAAAAGAACTTTATAAAACAATACAAAATAGTTCAAACAGTATTCATTTAATGTACCAAAACTAGTGCATTTGGAGGTGTATGCATTATTTTTGTTCACTTAGACGAGTGAGTAAATTATATAGAATAGATATGAAGTTTACTCTCTAGTCTCTTGTCAAGAACAAATCTTTAGTCTGAATCACAGAAATTGAATTTGTGATGTGACATTGTTAAGAGATCCAAACCTGATCTGGAAGGAAGTGACAAGTGGGAAAGTAGAAAAGAAGCAGAAAACGAAAGATAAAGGTTGAGAAAAGGAAGGAACTTACCAAGCCCCTTCAAATTTGAAAGAAGAAGGCCTCTTGATGAGCACAAATCCGAGGACATTCTCATAGAATTTGACAGACTCACTCACACTCTTACATACAAAAGAGACGTGGTTCAGTGAAAGCAAAGGTAGAGGCGTAGCTGAAGCAGAAGAAAGTGACCCTTTTTCTATTTTTCCCATATCTCTCAAACACTCACTTGGACAAGGAAAATGCTATGTAAATGTGATGTCTTGTGTGGATGAAACCTTGCAGTGTGCTTATATAAAGGCATGAGCAAAGATGAGAGAAGTAGTTTTGTGCATACTTTACAGATAAAATGAAAACGAAAATTATCTGTTCACACCTCATCAATTATAATCTCAACAACCACCTATATTTTTGTCTTTCTCATTGCCCCACCAAGCCTCTACTTCTTCTACAAAACGTGCAAAACTAAATTTAATTCTGAAAAAGAAACAGTCAAAGCTTCAGAAAAAAAAAAATACCTTGTTTTTAATTTCTTGTCAAATTCAAATTTAACCTACTGTCCATTTTTCCCTGCTGCCTCAGCAGCAACATTATTACTGAGTTGCTAAATTTTATTCAACAAAACCTTATCAGAAGTTTGTAGATTTTAGATTCAGCGTTTAGAAGATGAAAGGTAGGTGTGTGCATTATCTTGAATGAAATAAAATATTGCATAAAACATAACGTGGTTTTGATAAGAGCAAGATGTGGGCCATGTCTGACACGTTTGAACGTAGGAAAGGTTAATGAATGATGATGTGGTCGGTGTTATTGCCACACGTTTCACACGTGATCTCTCTTTTACAACTTATCAATTTTTTTGTCCTACATTTTGCATTTCACTACTTATATGTAGATGTATATGTATACGTATATGCATGCCGACTATACTTGCCAAGATACATGTATATGTAGAAAAGAAAAAAAATGTTGACCTAAAATGGTCAAATATAATAGCAATCGACTGAGTGAGAAAATAGAAATGACTTGTAATAACTCTAATACTTAAATTAATAAATAATTCGTTTAAGTAACGTATATCAGAAAATTTTTAATTTCCTAATAAACTATTTGAAAGCTTGATCAAAGCAGAAAGATGTTCTTTTATGGAACTTAACGATGAAGAATAGATGATAACTTGAACAACTGGTTTAAGGGAGTTGGTAATAAGATTTGAAAATTCCACCTGTCACTCATATCCTCAAGATTACTATTAATCTACCACTTGTAACAAGTTACAAATTCATCTAAAATTAAATAAAGTAAAGTAATCGTTTTTTTCAATTTCTTCTAGTTTTCACTCATAAGGAATAACTTCATTACTTTTGTTTTTTTAATAAGCTTATTTTTTAATTTAAATTTTTACTAAATAAGCTAGCACCAATTTATAAATAATATAAAATGATTATTATTATTATTTGGATACTTTTATATTATATAGTCTATTTGAAACACTATGTTATTTATAATATTTATTTTATTATTTCAGAATTATACTTCGAGGATAAATACGCTTTTTTATGTATAGTTTTTAAATATATTTTTTTTGCGTATTTTAACCACGTCCACTATTATATTATTTTTAGCATTATACTTATAGATGTTTTAAGTATTAAACTAATTAATATTTAAAAAAATGTTATTTTTACTTTATTTTATTTTTTGAATAAAATATTATAAAATACAGTACAAGGTTAGCAATAAATACACAATATGAAAATCTATAACATTATAACAATTAAAAGTAAAATAAATGCAATTGGAATTATGTATCTATAAAAAAATTACACAAAATTAAAATTAATTAAGAGTACTCTCAAAATATGTTTTATCAATGAAATTAAAATTTATATAAACATATGATATAAATATACGTAATTTTTTATATTTACGTTTATTAATTACTTTATGTAATAATTTCTCTCAAGATTTACAAATTTTATAGTTAATTTAACTACTTTTAACTTCTTGACTGGTTTTTGAGCTAGTTTTTCCACCCTCGGCTACCTTATGAAGTTTGGTGGTTCTATCAAATTACAAATCTGAATTATAAAAGAGTTAATTATATTTAGATTTTCTGATACTTTTTAAAACTACCCCTTACAATCCCTGTTTTTGTATTATTATAATGACCTCATTTGAGAAGTTGAATGTATAATATAAAAAGAAAATATATGTGGAATGTTTATAAAACTCTAAAAATGCACATTTAGTGTAGAAAGGAAAGACATGTATTATTTAATATTTTAAAATGAACAAGAAATTTGAGTACAATTAAAAAAAAATAGAGGCGTAATTGTAATTTGAAGAAAAAAAAAAGGGAAAAGCGTGTATAATTTAATACTTTTAAAACAAACAAGAAAATTTTGTAGACTTTAAAAAAAACTTGTAATTTGAAAAATCCACATTTTTGTAATTTACTTTTAATAAAATGGATATATAACCATAAAACTTTATTTTGGTAATGACAAATCAAACAATACCAAATCAAGTAAGTAAAAAATAATAGTATATCCAACTTTAAAAGTATCAAAATATGAAAGGTTAGGATGATGAATGACAAAGGGTCAGAATGGACATCAAAGTGTTTTTTGTCTTATTATTTGAGGCAATTGGTTCATGTAGCCATCAAATTTATTTGAACTTGTACCTCCACAATTGTCAAAATAATTATCTTTTATTCTTCTTTAAAGTAATTTTCAAATAACTTGTTTTAAAAAAAATTCCAAAATACCCTCTCTGAATTTCTTAAAATACATTTTAGAATACATTTTTCAAACCAATACTTTTAGAATAAGATTTCTGAAATATATAAAATACATTATGGAACAAATTTTTTTAAACAAACTTTGTAAAATTTAAATAATACTTTCTAAAAGGTATTTTTTCGGAATGATTTTTCAAGAATAAAATTTTTAGAACACACAAAAAGAGTTTTTTCAGAATCAGATTTATTTATTTTTTTATGTTTTTCTTCTAATTGTAGCGTTCTCCTTTTCTTCTTCTTCAAATATGATGGTGCAGCAGCAACAGCAGTGAAGGCAAGAACATTGATAGGTGCAGTGAGGAAGAAGCAAACAGAAAAGTTCAGTCATTTCACTCAATTATAAGGCTGGAGGTTCAAAAATGAAGGTGCAGAAAGTATTTGTCATTATTCCAACCGTAACGTACCCAATGCTTATTTTAAAAACATCTACCAACTATTTTAGATTTGTTAGTTTCTATAGATACTCGTGACATTTTTTATTTTAAATAATCTTATTTAAAAATTATTCTTTAGAATGAAAATTTTATCTAAAATTATATTTAGAATAAAATTAGCACAAATAAAATTAATTTTTTATAATAAATTCGAATAAGTTAAGATTAATTTGATGGTATAGTGCATGTTTGGATTAATATTTGTAAACTCAAATTTGTGTTAAACTTAAGTTTGCAAAAAGAACTCAAGCCTAGCTCCTACTGAATTCGTATATAATCTCACCCCAACAGTAACAGTTTTTCCCCAAATTCATTTAATACCAAAACATAATAAATGAATCATAATAATCTGCATATATGAATCTGCAAACAACTATTTTTCTACGTTGTCATATTTACTGCAGAAAACATAAAAATTAACTACATCCTTTCATCGAATGGTGAAATTTTGTAATGACTTTTTTATTAATAGAGTATGATTTGATATATACTAACCGAAGGAATATGAACATATATAGGTGCCCAATAGATATGAATATATAAGCATCCAATGAGTAAGAAAAGTGGTTGTGCAAGTAAAAGAACACTTGCAATTTTTCTTTTTCAAACATGAGTATCACACCTAAACCTGTCCATTGGCCTCCCTAAGCACGACTTAAAAGATGAAAAAAAGAGGTTAAAATAAGAGTGAAAAAACAAGGGTGATTAGACATTTGTCAAAGCTTGGTGGCAGAAGGAAAATGGGAATACAATATTGTGAGATGGAAGGTAGAATAAATAGATTTAACTTGTTATCAAGAAGTCGTAAATAAATGTCTCTAAAATGGAAATTTTGGTACATTCAAAATTATCTAGCCAGCTAGTTTAGGAGGAAATGCCAAGCAAAAAGGTAGATTGCCTAAATTCTACAAAAGGCAGAAGGCAAAAGGCAGAATGCAGAATGCAGGGTCCCCCAAACATTGAAGAATTAGGCACCACGGGCCATTTTCATCCTTGGCATCGACTTCTTCATTTGACGTGCACGCTCTTTTGCTTCTTTCTTTCGAATAGCCTCTGCACTCAACTTTGCCTCAGCCTCCTCCATCATCTTTTTCCTCTCCGCCTTTCTTCTCTGCATGGCCTCTTGTTGGGCATTTCGGAGTTCTTTCTGTGCCTCCAGAGCAGCCTTTTGTCGTGCACTCTCTGTCTTTGACCGAGCCTGAAATATCAACACCAGTTAACTTAAGGACCAACCATAAAAAGTTCATCTCCTATAAGCCAAGCACAGATTGGTAGCATGAGTAACCCACCTGTGAACTTAATTTATATCTTCCGATCAAGTCAATATAGTACGGAACAAGAGCCACCAGCCGAGTCATGTCAGCCATGTTCTTGGCAGCAGGAAGCACAAACTTGAACAACAATACCTTCTTGTGTACACCAGGGTGCTGATCGGAGAAATGCAATGAAATTAAACCTTTTCCAAATTTCTCAAAAGCTTTCTCACCAAAAACCTGCAGTATAACAATATCTGATTTTTAGTCCAATAAATAAACTTTAACAGGATAACAGTGCAGATGAAACAAGACCCTTATTTTGAATACCAAACTTTCAACATCACAGCCATGTTTAATGAAGCCAAATGCAATCAAGCTACATAACAGCAAATTGAAACACAAACACTGGTGCATGATCAGTTCACACATGGCATCGAAAGAATATGTAACCAAAAAGCACCTATCAACCTGGATAACCAAGGAGGACGCCAACTTATATCAGACAATCAACCACATGAAGTTTTGAACACGATAAATAATGCTCCTCAAAAAATCATTGAATATATAATTATTATTAGTCATATTACTGTTTAAATAATCTTCGTCTCAAAAAGTGACACAACTGACCATAATATAAGCCAATTTAATGAGATAACAAATTCCAACAGTATATTGGATTATATTTAAGTTTAGTTTCCCTACTTCCCATTATCTTGTATTATCATGCTATATATCCTTATCCTTATCTTATGATTTGCTACCCTAATTAGTTAGGACTGGGGATTCTGTTGTGATTAGAATAAAAAACGGTTAATGCTTTAGGATTTACACATAGATTGTAATACACACACACACACACATGGCTTCTGCTTTTGTTCTTCGATTGATGATCATCTTTCTTTCATTTCTACAAAAAAGGTAATTGTGTGCGATATTCAGCTTGTTGTTATCACTTTCATATTATTTGGATTATTTGGAAAGCTGGGAATCATATGAAATTCAAGAAACCTATCCCTTTCCATTCTGCTCTTCATTTGGTACAATGGAATGTTCATATGGCAGGTAAAAAGTCCTCTAAGTATGTGAATAATGATATGATTGACCTATGTATTTTGAGAGTTTTTTAATGTACAGACTAGAACTTCCAAAGGTATTAGAGTTAAACAAGTTGAGTGGATCATGCTTGAAGTTAGATGGATCAAGGTTAATGTTAACTATGCTGCTAAAGGTTGTCTTGGAGATGCTCGTAGTGGGAGAATCTTCAAAGGTAGCAGAGGAGAGTTCATTGGAGGATTTACACCAATAGCTCTTCAATCACCATCCTTAGCTGCATGTGGCTGTGCATCATAAACCCTTCCCTTGGTAGAATATACAAAAATATCACATCTTAAGTATCTTAAGTTATCCATTAGGATTAGTTCTCCTATTTCGCAATATCAACCAGGATTTGCTGGCATGTCTATTTATCTTATAATTTGTATTCCTAATTAATTAGGACTATGATTAGTATAAACAAGAGTTAGTACTATAAATTTTGTATACACATCAAGCAATACATTTCATTACATAATAGAATACTATACAAAGCCTGCCTTCTCTCTATTCTCTCCAATATCTAAAACTTCATTATTTCAACAGCCTTGAAACTCAGACTTTCACCTTGGCCTAAAGGATAGCAAGCAGCAAACCTAAAGATTGATCTTGCTCTTCATATAATTTTTATTGCCAACAGCAGTGAAGAAATAAAAGAGTGACAACGAGAATAATGCCTTGGGGGGGGATCCTGATGGGAGGTATAACATATCTAGGTTATTTGTTGGATCGAAAAGGTAGTATTAATCAATAATATATGATGTTCTAAAGCTTTTGGACCTTGGTTTTAAGAAAGGGTGCATGCTTTCGGCACTATCAATTGGAATGTGAGAGAAATTTCATTCTATAGCAACTGAGTTACAAATAGCCCAAGACAAAACCAACCAACAAGATCTATTTCTACCCACTTTTGTCTCTAAGCAATTCAATCTCTCGGTGAAATTAGAAACTAGAAAGATGATGCGAACTGTAACAACTGACCTTCATACACAGTCAAGTCAAGCTTCTTATAATGGGGCACACAAGGGTAAAAAGTTAATAAAGCACTTAATTTATTAAGAATTTATCACATGTAAACTTATTCATAAGTTTATCGCATGTGAAGCTTTCTAAACTCGAGTTTACCTAAACAAAGTAATTAAGCATTTATTCAATAAGAATTATCAAGCAAAAAAATATTGTCAAGCATAACTATGAAGCCAGCCAAAAAGAGCTTATCTTGATAAGCCTCTCTACAAATCTTATTGAATTGAAATAAGATTAAAGAAAAAGATATTAATAAAATAGCATGAGAAGAAACATGGGTAATTGAAAGAAGAGAAGCGAACCTGATCAATGACGGCATCGGTGATCAAATCAGCAGCGACTTCCTTGGATTCAGAGATAACAGCGAGGTCATCAGCAACCCACTTCCTGGAAGTGGGAGGGGAGAGAACGCTACCGAACCTCTGCAAATCCCTAACGTCCTTGTGCATGGCCTTGGCAGCCTTCTTCTTGGCCATGGCGAAAACCACATGATCCATGGCGTCGTCGTTCATGTACACCTCGAACGAGATCTCGTCTCTGCAGGGCACGATCAAGTTGTAGATCCTGGCGATGAGATCGTGCCTGCTTTTCAACTCCAGCGTGGCCAACAGCCCCTGGCAGTACCTTCTCCCGCTCGCGTAGAACTTGAACGTCGTCTGCCCTTCCTTCAGCAGCAAGGGCGCGTCCTCGCCACCGTCGCCGATCCCTAGAAGGCTGAAATTCTTCTCGAAGACGGAGTCCTTGGCGGCGAACTGCGCGGCCCAGGAGAGCGCGATGTTCTCGTTCTCGCGCTTGCCGGTGAAGTAATTGATGGCGAACATGATGAGGAAGGATCCGCAGAGGATCTCCACAGTGAAGGAGCGGGGAGGGTTAGGGATTGGAGGGGTTTGGGGCTCGGTGGCGTTTTCAGGGGATTTGGGATCGGAGGGAAGCTCGGGGGCGGGGTGTTCTACCGGAACGCCCTCGAATTCGTCGTCGTCCCAAAAATCGAAGGTGGTGGTGGTGGTGGCGGGAGGGGACTTGGGGAGATCGGAGGGCGGAGGTTGGGGAGTGGGATCGGTGGATAGGGGAGTGGGGTCGGAAAGGGGCGGTGATCGGAGAGAAGCGGGATCGATGGAAGCGTCTTCGATGTCATCGTCGTCTTCAGCTTCGAAGCCTTCGAAATGGGAATCGGCGTTCGCAAAAGCGACGAAGAGAAAGTTGAAGCAGAGAAGGGCGAGAAAGAGAGAGGAGAGAGTTGGATTTGCCATTGACGACCACAACGATGCTGTGAGGTGTGAAGCTTGGATACATACAAACATAAACAAATATAAGAGGACAATATTAATACCTAGATATTTCATATTTCATCTTTCTCGTAACTGCTGATTCGGTTTGTTTAGATTACCCAAATATTATGGGTGGATATTAAGATAAATAATTACATAATTATAAATATTCTTAAGATAATATATATAGATATGTATGTATATTGTAATCAAAAGATATATTTTGTAAATAAATCAATGAATAAGTTATGATTCTACACCCAATTAATTATACTAAATATACGTATGAAACTAAAAGGCGTAAAATAAAAATAAAAAATACCATACAATTTTAAATAATTGAATCATTCATTTTATTACATTTCATTTCACATGTAATATTTTATCTTATCTTGAAAGAATTCTTTTTTCTTTTTTACATTTTAAATTTTATGTATGACCAATAAAATTTTATATTTTTTTTTCTTCTATTATCTTTTACACTACTGTTAAATTGTAACAAAATAACTCTTACACAACAAAACCACTCATTTTAATCTTATTTTTTCATAACTGCAAAAGTAATAGGAAATTCTAAAATACAAATACTCAACCTCAACAAGATAATTATAACTATTTATTGTTATTTATTTTATTATTTAAAAAATATTAATTACTTTCATAGATACACACTTTAATAAGTTTATATATATATGACCCACTATACTCAACTTAGTTTTTGAAAAAAAAAAAAACATATGCAAGTTATTCGTGTGTTTATTTTTAACTTACATTATAAGTTCAAGTTTAGGAAGTAAAGAAACACTTATGTAAGGAACTATATAGTTTTAGGAAAAAGTTTAACTTAATTGAAGGATAAATATTTTATTGTTTAAAAATTATATATTTAAAGCACTTTATTTTTCCAGAATATAAAATCTTTTAATTTTTTATAATATATTTAAAGTAATTTATTTTTTTTAGAATAAGAAAATATTACTTCTTTATAATATGTTTAAAGTAGTTTATTTGTTTAGAATATGAAATCTTTTATTTTTCAATAATATTTTAAAGTTTCTTTTTTCATCCACGATGTTTGAGATAATTTGACTTTATCTAGTTTGTTTTTGAGTAAGTTTTTTTTTTTTTCAAAAATTAATTCTTTGTTTCTCTACATATAGGATTTATAACTGGTATGTTTTGTTTATGGATTATCTATCTTAGGGTAAGTCAAGACTATCTGTTAAATTCTATAATAGACTCCTGTTAATTAATTGTATTCTTCTTATTGTTGATTTCATATTTGATTTATGGGTTATTTATTTGAGTAATGTATAATTTTTGCATATACCGTTTAGATAATTTATGTTTTTGCCTAGAAAATTAGAAGCGATGTTGATGAAAGAGTTTATAGCCAAATTTTTCTAACTATTTTTTAAATTGGGAGTTTTTATGCCATTTTTGCTCATCAGATCATAATTTTGCTATGTCATTTGGTAGAAAAATATAAAACTTAACTTTTATTTATTATTCGCATGTTTTAAATAGTTGTGTTGTGTGCATAGCTTTTGTTTATCTTAAAAGATATATTTATGCATACTAACGTAATCTGAATAATATTATGTGAAAAGTGAGAATATATATAATTGAATAAAATTTGAGAATAATTGTGAAATATTTTGTAATTATTAAGAGGTAAAATTATATTTTTCTTAATTTGTAAGAACAAATTTCTTATTAATAAATCATGAATAAATTTATAAAAGATTAAAATATTACCTTTGATACAAAATCATAAGACGATAAATTTGTTAATCTTTGTTTTCATATATTATTTATTTATTTATCTATATTCAATACCTCACTTTCAATTCAATTTTTAATTCTTAACAAGTGTGTTATATAGTGTAAATATTTAATTATGAAATGTGCTATGGAATATATAAACTTTTAATTGTATAAACCCTAAATATATTATAGTTCGATCATATCTTTCGTATGGATATTGAATCTTTTACAAACTTTTATACATTCAAAAATCAAGATAAAAAAATGATATAATATATCTCACAAGCTTTATCTAGATATATGATGATTTTATATTGAAAAGTGATTTTTAAACTTAATTTAACTTAAAAAAAACAGCTTATATTAAGATGAGATTTGAATCTTATCAAAATAATTTTTAACTATAATTTAATCTCATCAACATGAGGACATTGTATCTCATATCTTCAAATTTAACATACTTTTCCAAAAGTTATTTTTAATGTTATCTTTTATATTTTATATGAATACTGGGTAATGAAATAAGATATATGGTAATAAAAGTACGATATAAAAGTTGTGCATATTGTTTAAAATTGTAGTAACTTAATCATTAAAATATTATTTTTTTCCTGCATTTTTTTCTTAATTTTGTTTTTTATAGGTTATAATTGTATTTTGATTGGGTATTTATAGATATTCTAAAGATATTTTTAGAAAATTTTATTTTATATTTTCATATATTATATAAATAAAATATGTAAATATTATTAATAATATTTAACTAGTAATTTTGGTAAATTATGTTTTTTTTTTATTTTGGGTGTTACAATTTACAATTTCAAACACGGAATATAATTTAAAATTTCAAGAATTAAAATGTCATAAGTTTAAAATTTTTAACTTTAGGTCCAAGACTAGAGTTACCTTGAATTATAATTTCAAATACTGAAATGAGACATGATAGTTGTCTGATGCACATGTGATGTGATGTGCCATAACAATTGAAGTGTATAAAGTGCTGGACACAAATTTTTAGTGGATTTTTTTTAGTTTTGTTGAATGTACCAACTAAATTGACAAAAAGTGAGAGTTTCAGTGATTAAATTCATCATTATAGTAGTCAAATAATATATATATATATGCTTTATAATTGTTATTATTTATCATAGAAAGTGAAAAACTGTTGGTATTGTATAATTAAAATAAATACATAAAAATAATTTTAATAAAATTTATTAATATTGTTTACAGAAAAATTAAATTTATATAAATACAATAATTATCAACATAAGAAATCCAAATAATTAAAATTCAATCATATTTTCAATTAATAGCTTTAATTATTGTCATTTTAATCATAACAATAAAAAGTGAAATTTTGAAATAGAGCAACGATAGTTTGTTATCCTCGCGAAAGGAAAAAGATTTATGATAAATTATTACATTTAGAAAAATAGAAACGATTTAACCTCAATTTTGGAGAAGATAAGATAGTTTAAATCAAAAAAGAGATTGAATAATTCCAATGAATATGCATGTTAAAAGTATAACGGTAAAGGATAAATATATGTTATCTGATATAATTTATCCCCCAGTAAACAAAATAAAGTTTGCTATGAGAGACAAACTAATCTAATTAAAAAGAATAGCTAAACATTTCGAACGTATGGAAAGGGTTTATAAATTCTACTTTTTATAAATTTTTTATTTATTTATCTGTTATATTTTAAGTTTATAAAACACGTCCTATATCATGATTTAAGTTTAGATAAATATATTTCTCCATTTTTAGTATAACTAACATATTTTGATACAACATTTACATGGAAAATATTCTTATTTCTGATTATGATTACTGTATTACTCCACATAAAAAAATTTAATATCAAAGATATTTGTTTACAATATCTCACAAAAAACTTAAGTCATATTTGACAAAACTTTCAGTTAGCTTTTAGATTATTTTTACTAATTGAAAAGTTTGTTTAGTCTAATTGTGTTGCGTAAATATGCATTTTGTAGTAGTATCTTACGTCATTTGAGACACTAATGTTTTTTTAGAAGTGTTATTTTATTTTTTTCATATTTATTCTCTTTGTTATTTTTAAAAGATTTAATAATTTTTCTAATTATCTTTTTTTTTTAAATAAGACAGGTTATTTATTTATTTCTTTCTATTATCGTTCTTTTTTATATTATATTATTTATTTTATATTACATTATTTTGAATAGTTATTTTATTATTTTAATATTATATTCCAAGAAAATGTTAATGATAAATTTAATTATTTTATTACTTTTTCATAGTTTTATGTTGAACTATTTATTCTAACCAGCAATTAATATAATAAAATAACTTATAAGTACACATTATTTTGATTTAATTTATAAATTTTGTTTATAAATATTTTAAAATATGGTATAAGATTATTATTATTATTATTATTCTTATTATTATTATGTGTAATATGAAAATATATAATGATTGAAACTAAAAAATAAGTGATTAAAATAATTAATTAAAAAATTCAAGAGTTAAAAACAACTTTTTAAGAGCTCTTATAAACACATCAAAGTATATTTTTGATCATAAAATATATTTTGTGAAGCAAGAAGAACATATCTTATAACAGAAAAGAAAATCACATGAAAATGAATACTGAAAGCTGGTTGGTTGATGGAGCACTTGTTCATCAATGACATGAGCATATAGCATAAAGCTGATTCGGTTACTTGGAAGATTGGGCTAATCATTCAAAACCATATCTATTCACCAACCCTACACGAACATAACATAACATAATAAAGCTTGAATTTTAAGGAGAGAAGAAGAAGAAAAACATGATTGTTCTTGCATCAAACATAGTTTGTTGGTCGTTAGTTTGGCAGTCATGTTCAAGAACAACAACACAGTACATTGTCTTTGTCTTAGGCTTAAAAAAAACGACATAAGATGATGTATATGTATAGTTATGTCTTTCTTCTCAGCTAATTCCAATATCTATCAACATTGAAGTGGAAGCAAAGAAACAACAATGGACCCAACAAATCATCCTCAAATATTACTTACACCCTCTCTTCCAAATCCATCATCAAACAATGGATTCCGATTTCAGCTCCACCGTCGACACCTCTCGTCCCTTCACCTCCGTCAAAGAAGCCGTCGCCATATTCGGCCAACGCCTCCTCCTCGGAGAACTCTACTCTCCAAAGCCGTTTTCATCGGACACTCCGGTGAAGAGACCATCTCCATCTCCGTCTCCATCTCCACCACCGATGAAAACTCACCAAGACAATGTCCAACTCGTTGATGTGATAAAGAAGCTGGAGGCAGAGCTTGAGAAAACGAAGGTGGAGCTGAAGCTGCTCAAAGAAAGAGGCAGCGAAACGGAGGTGGCGCTGGCAACGCTCAACGCCGAGCTTCACAAAAACATGTCCAAGTTGGCTCAGGCTGAGGCCGCAGCCGCCGGGAAGGCCGCCGCCGCCACGCCGACCAAGACGGTGAGGTTTGAGATCAGCGAAGAGGGGAAGAACAGAAGGGAGGTGGCGAGAAAGAAAGAGGAGTCACGAAGCTTGGGTCATATTCTGAGTCTGGGAGAAAACGACCACCTTTTTGGAAGCAAAAAAACGAGGAAACAGAAACCTATTATCCCTCTTGTTGGGGATTTCTTTTTCAAGAGAAAATCATCTTCCACCACTCATCATCACAATCCTCTTTATGCTTCTCCTTTCTAATATCTATCTATGCTTGTTTTCGCCATGCCCATGTCTTTCTTCCATTCCTCTTCTTGTCTTTTCTGTTTGTAAAAATTGAACTTGTTATGTATCCACGTAACACTAATACTTCTCACACCAAATCTCATGCAATACATTTTTTTTTTTTTGGATTTGTTTGCGACACTGATTGTAAAGAGTTTGGTTAATTTGATTAATATTATTAACTTTAAGCAAGGTTTTAAAAAGAAAAGAAGAAATCTTTATTATCTCAAACGTATCTCTTTTATATTCCGAAAATGAATGATCAGACCCTTTAAGTTTTTTCTGCTACGCCCTGTAATGATGTCCAAAAAGGATTCAAAATAGAGAGCCATGATTATTTTACTGAAAATTTGAGAATATTTAATTTAATTTAATTTAATTTTCTCAGATAATATGATTATCCTACCATAATTATATAATAATACAAAATTAAAGTGATAACTGAGATGTTTTAACATGGTATAGAGTTTGACCCTTTTATAGTAGGTTTTAGAAAGCTCGAAATTCTTCATACACCTATCCTTTCTTTCTGAATAAAAAAATTAAATAAATTATACGTCTCTTAAACTTTTTATATCTGAAATTGTATAATTTAAAATATAAAAATTATATTTCGATTGGAATTATATAATATGAAAGGATATTTTTGGTATTTTTAAAATATGACGGTGCAAGAAGAATTCGTGGAGGTGCAGAAAGATGGACTTAGATAAGAGGTCCAAAAAGGAAGGAAGCAGGATGAAGAGCCGTAGCGTATTTTAATTTTAATTTATTTAAAGAATGAAATAACGTTATTTATTCGATGACAGAGAGAAAGATTTGTGGAAGAAAGAAAAGAAATCAAAGAGAAAGAAGAAAAGATTTTTGCGGGAGAATCAACGAAAGGTTAGTTAGGTGGAAGAAATTGTTTGTGAGGAGAAAGAGACAGCAGAAGGATGCAAGTTGTGGTGCTGAATACTCAATCCTGCTGCGGAGCCCCACAACCTCCTTCGTCTTCTCGTCCCTTCGTTTCCAATAAGGTTCTTTTTTTCTCCCTTTCCTTAGTTTTGGGAATTATTATTTTGGAATAGCCCTCTTATTTTCTAGCATCTTGTTGCAATTTTTGCTTCGCAGGGAACGAGGTTCTTCGGTGGCCATGCTTCTTTCAGGAGGAAGGGCAACGTCATGCGTTCTTCTGTTCGGATTCATTTACCGCGCTCTACACGTAGCCTTGGTTAGTCTCTCTCAAAATCTGCACTTTTCTATACCCTTTCAATTGAATTTTCCAGATTCAAATCTCTATACCTGGATGGATTACAATTGCTGACTTTCTAAATTTCAACGTAATACGCAAATGCTTCTCTATGCAATCATATTTAATCCTAGTAAGTTGAAAATGTAATCTACTTTGAGAAAATTAAAATACAAAATATTTTCGTGCCACCTTAGTTTGTCTGTTGTTGTAATAATACTATGTAAAATATAATTGGAGAGAATAATTTATGCTTTAGTGATTTGCTGATTTCGTAGAGCTGGAAAGTGATTGCATATCATAATATCCCATATTTTTAAGTATAAATATTAATAATGATTTTATCTTCAACAATTAAAAATTCCATATAATTGAATAAGAATAAACGCACTTTCAAAAAATCTCCTCTTTGCCTCACCTAATTTATTTCTTAAAGCTTCATATTTGACTTTCGGGAGAGCTTTTCTTAAAATATCTGCACTTTGATCTTTAGTCGTATGGTAAAGTAATTTGACTTCATCTTCTCTTTGTTCTTCTCTTAAAAAAGAGAACTTGGTCTTGAAATGCTCAGTCTTGCCATGAAAAACAGGATCATTTGAAATGGAAATTGCTGCTTGATTATCAGCTAGAATCCATGTAGGTTTCTTTTGTTTTTTAAGTAAATCAGCATGTATATGCCTTAACCAAGTAGATTAATTCACTGTTGCAGTGGCTGGCACATATTCTGCCTCTGCCGTACTTTGAGCCACAGTGTCTCGTTAATATACATGTACCAAAGCCAAAACAATAATCTAGTGTGCTTTTCATGTCATCAATAGAGTCAACCGAATCACTATCATAATATCCTTGATATTTAAAAGTTTGAGAGTGACTGAGCTTAATGCCATAACTTATAGTTCCCTTAACATATCCCACAATCCGTTTGACAGCTTGAGAATGGAGCTCACTAGCACAATGCATAAACCTTTAAAGAATGTTACTTAAAACACGATCTTGTTGCAGTGAGATACATTAGGTGACCAATTATACTTCTGTAATGATATTCATCTAACTTATTGGCAGCACCATCTTTGCTTAATTTTTCATTTTGGTTTAGGGTTTAGCAATGCTTTTCTTCAATATTTCTTTTGCATCTTTTTTTAACATATAAAGACTCCATTTTTTTTCTTGCTTTACCTCCATTCGCAGAAAAATTGACATTAAACCAGCATCTGCCATCTCAGACATGTCGAGCATTTCACCTTTGAACTCCGTCACTAGTTTTTCATTAGTGCCTGGTACAGAGAGGTTACACAAACAAAAACTATAATTAAATCACCTGACATTTTCACATACGTATTTTCACTTGGACTTAATAAGTCCAAGTTTTTGAAGATAATCATCAATTCTGTCATACCAAGCCTTTGGAACTTATTTAAGACCATAGTAGGCCTCCTTTAGGTTGTAAACCTTGTCTTCTTCTCCCTTGACTTGAAATCCCTTTGGTTGCTCCACAAATATCTCCTCTTGCAAATAACCTTTTTAAAATGTAGGTTTTTCATCTAAATGGTGAATTTTCCAACCTTTGCGTGCAGCCAAAGCAAGCAGTATTCTGATTGTATAAAAACAAATTGAATAAAGAATACCTATGTTGCATTTATTCTAAAGCACAATTTCAATAGCTTCTTTTAATTTCAAATTCAGCTTCAGGTTTTTTCTTTATATGACAATTGGGAAACCGAATCTCATGTTAATTTTATGCTTGTACAGCAGTAAAGTGTGTTGCTACTCCGAATCCAGCAGTGGAGCTGCCATTAACTGCTGAAAATGTAGAAAGTGTATTGGATGAAATTCGACCGTATCTCATTGCTGATGGTGGAAATGTGGCGTTACATGAAATTGATGGCAATGTTGTGCGGTTGAAGCTACAGGGAGCATGTGGTTCGTGTCCGAGTTCTGTTACAACAATGAAAATGGGCATTGAGCGTCGATTAATGGAGAAGATGCCTGAAATAGTGGCCGTTGAACCAATAGCTGACGAAGAAACTGGTCTTGAGCTAAATGAAGAAAACATAGAGAAGGTTAGTTCTGTGTTCTATCAAGATGATGTATATACTTCACTGGTTCTTCTGGATTATTCATATTTCAAGTAATTTTTTTTGTTGTTTGTTGAGAAAACTTGTAGAATGTTTTCTTTTCTCAAATGGCAACACACAAGTACAGGTGTGTACAACAGAAAGGGACTTGAGAGGCAAACAGTACATCATAGAGGATAGGAATATGCAAATAGATTGAGTGGGACTTAATTGAACAAAAACTCGCCCAAGGGGGATAAAAATGTACTGTTTTCTTATGTTTCTTGGGATGTTTTTGAAACAATCCAGCTGGTATACAAATACTTCTAACAAAAAAATAAATGAATAATAAATGTTGGTAACTACTATAAATTACATTGTAATCACGTTAGGTGATGGAAATCATTTGTGGAATTCAAACCATATGGGAAAAAGTTACACATTTTTCGTGAAGAATGCTTTAGTTATTTTCTGGTAAGTTTAGTAAAATTTTACACACATTAAGACCTTCCAAGCAAAAGGTGGTTTAGATAGAAAGCAAACCCCTCCGTGACTCCCGTCAATATGATACAAAATCAATTGGACATGGAAGTCTTTACCTTAGATGTTGCTCAATTCGGTAGACTGTTTATTTGATGGAAAGAGATTTCTGTTTAACTACCAGCTGTTAAAAGGAGGTTTAGGCCTCAATATCAAGCTCTGTATTTCAGTATAAGAAAGATGCTTTATCCGGCTAGGTTGTTAAACCATAAATGTTGTTTTTCATAGATGTGATATGCATACGATTGTGGTTATTGGGACTGGTCTAAGATAATAGTAAGCTTATGTTTCATTTCGTTGGTTTTATTGAAAGTGTGCATTATATCTGTGAATACCTGACATTCTTATTTACTGATTGTAAGAAATGGGACAAACACCGGACTTTATTCTATCTTTTCAAGTCATTGTATCAAGAATAATGTCATTATGTAAAGCAAGATGTGTTCAGTTATTATCTAAATGAATAATATAATTTCTGTAACATTAGTATGAGGTGAAAATGTTGGAAGAATTTAATGTTTTATTAACTGGTTCAGGTTCTTGAGGAAATAAGGCCGTACTTGATAGGGGCTGCTGATGGAACTCTTGAATTGGTGGCCATTGATGAGCCAATAGTAAAGGTACGAATCACAGGCCCCGCTGCTAGTGTCATGACTGTGCGTGTAGCTGTTACACAGAAGTTGCGAGAAAAAATACCTTCCATAGCCGCTGTTCAGCTTTTATGATAGTTTAGTTCGAAGGAAGAATAGAACTATCATGGCATTCTTGTAATTTTTCAGGTACAACAATAATAGAAATAAAGTGTTACATATGATGTATAGTATATGTTGTCAATTTATTTTTTGTGAAAATCGATATTCACAAGCTTTTACAGTGGATGAGGGTTCTACTATTGTAATCAAACTACGGTTTAATTTATTTGTTATGTTTCTCTTTTCCATTAGTCAGGTTTTCAATCAAACTATTAAACATGCACGAAATCCCGAATATAGTGTTGCAATTAACGCATCATTAGGTAGAGGTTCGGAGATAGTTGATTTTTCCTATTTTGTCAGAAGTGAAAGCAATTTAATTTAGCACAGCAACATTTTGCTCTTTTAAATCTACATTTTCTATTAAACAATCAAGTGGTTGTTGAACATCTGTTAATCAGATACAAGTTAGATTTTTTTTTTTCTTTTTAATATTGTCCACAGTTTAGTTTTTTTGATAAAAAAGAAAGAGTTGAAATGAAAATAAATTAAAGAATAGGGAGTTGTTAGATTGAACAGAGATGAGAAGATAAATAAGTAGAAATAAATGAGAAATAGTATTTTTTTTTCAAATGATTTCCCTTCTTTTCACTTTCCATCAAGCATCTAATTTATTTTCATCCATCCTCCTAGTCAAGCCAAATGAAGAGTTAAGTGGTCTTGTTTAAAATGTGCATTCAGCTAGTTAGACAGTTCATTAATCTCAATTTCACTGTGTTTGAAACTTCAAATCCACATTTCAATTGTGAAAAATGAATGTTGTTTAAAATAGTTTCCATTTGTATGTGAATTATGGATTCACATCCAACTTGGTCCTGTATGAAATCAAACATGAGCCCTATTTCAATCTTAATCCAAAAAATAACTACCCCAAAAATCGAAAAGAAAAAAAAGTTATTGAACAAAATGAAAAGAACAAAAAATATTTCTCGTCTTATGGGCTTCTCCTTTCTCAGAGAGTCGGTTGATAATTTAAAATAACAAAAATTGTTTCTCCTGTGATTCTTCTCCTGATTATATCTAGTTAACCCCTCTAACCAACTAGCTAACCCCACTGGTATTCTAACTATCTTTAACAACTCCTAAAACTCAACCTTGTCCAAAGGTTGGATGTAAGTTGGGGATTCTAGGTTCATCTTCATCTACCTTTCCTGAAAGCATTGTGACTTGACACTGCACTCAGACTCCGATCTGGCGGCTTAAATGGAGGTGGGGACCAGGGTGGAGTCTGTATAACAATAATCACCAAGACTACCTCTTAACCTACCAACCTATCAATCATCAACAAAGATTGATGATAAAGGCTCGCGCAACAAATGTGCCTTCCAAAACTTTGACGTCATTGATGTTCCCCATCTTGACGGTTAAATCCCCCTCTTGCTTTTTCGGTAAATATACTACTTGGTCACCCAACAAAAAATGTCTCCACAGCCCACATTCACATCCTGCACAAAACTTCACCTTCGTTGTATTTCTCCCTCATCATGAAAATATCAACTTTCAATCTTATTTCTCTAACTTGTTTTCCTTTACTATTTTCGCTTTCTTCACCACCACAAAAGGTGTGGCTCTTGATCACTTAACCTTTAAATGCAAGAAATTCAACTTTCTTGACCCAGGAAGAAAGTCACCGTCTTCTTCAGACCAATTGCTGTCCCCCCTTTCTGCCAATGATTTATCCCAATTATTAATACAATTGCCCCTTCAACAGATTATGGTGTACAATAGCTAATCTTTGATGTAGTCCATTTTAGTTTTTAATTGTCAGTGGCAGATTTGTTCAATGACATGTTTTTTCCAATGCTCCCACCTAATTCTCCATGATTACTGGGGATTTCGCATGTCCGACCACCAAAAGTTAGAAAGAACAAAAAGAAAGTTTTGTATTGAACAGAAGGAAAAAGGATTTCGCCTCTGAAAAAAGCCAACGGTCAATTTGTAATTAAAAAAAGGGGTACCTCCCCTTCTCTTATTCTCCTATTTATATTTAATCAACCCATCTAACCAACTAACCAATCCATTGATATTCTAATTATCTTAATGAACTCTTTATATCCTGACACATTACTTCTATTTTAATGGCAATGTTGATCAGGCAATGCTATGAACTTGAGAAAAATGTTAGTGTACATGGATAGTAATTAAGTTACGCCTTATTCCTTCCTTCCGATTACTCGATTCCAAAATCAGTTTTAAATATAGGCCTTTTTCATAAGCACAATTGTGAATTTTCTTCATTCAGAACAATAGTTTGATAATGCTGTCTTGATACTTTGTTAGGGCACAGTAAAACATTCCGCAAAGAGTAATAAGCGTCCTTTGGCACCATGAATATTAAATACAAAAATACTAGCATAATTACTCGAGACAATTACTGCTACGCAATTTTAAAGAAAATTGCGCAGAGCTTAAGCATTAAGATAAATTTACTAGTGGACTCAAATAAATCTTATGTTTCAGAACACGTATAATTGGGCTCATTTCTTTCTCGGAAAGCTCACTACACCGTCGAAACTGCAAACTGAGTAATTGACATTTTCTTAAAGTACACAAACAGTAAACAGTATTACTCGATGTTTTTTTTACTATAATACAACCAAACAGAATGCCACGTTCAATCTCCCTAAAATAGCATCCGCTGGATGTCTTGGAATAATTGGTTTCTCATGCCTAACATGTTACATCAAAATTGCAGTTCTATTCCGACCGCAAGCGAGGTTGTGGATATGAATTCAGGAATGATAGTTCGGCTAAAGATTTTAGAAAGACAAATAGTGTGGAAAACAAAAACAGTCCAAAAACCAGAGCAAGAAACTCACTACTCAGGTGCCCTTCATTTTGCCTTGCAGTGCTTTCTATTTAAGAAATAAGGAACAAAATTGGTAAAGAAGTTTCAGAATCCGCCAATCACACGCCCGTATATCCGTATTTATATTAATGACAATAAAGTTTGATCAGTTTATCAGCACCAGCTGTAAATAACCATGGCTGTCTAGGGTGAAATTTACAGTCCAGTATCCCTGCAATGCAGACAACTTCCCAAGTAAGATAAAGAAGTATTTATTCTAGAATGCATTGTCAGATAAGAATATGTGCAATGAGCAATCATCAACCACACACTCAGGGTTGGTTTATCAAATAATGGCAATCATGTCAACGAATTACATCTACAAAGACCATATGGCGTAAAGGTGAAAACTACGGACAATCAATTAGTTGGAAGGTTGGACTAATCATTCAGAGACTATTTACTTCTCCTTTTCGGTAATGAATCAATCATCTAGAACCAAAGCAACAAGCAGTATCACGATTATCCCATTTATTTGTAGACAAGACAATGCCATTATAGAAAAATCCTATATTTTGGATATTTTGATCCTCCTACCAAGTACTATCCTAAACTGATTTTATAGTTTTCAAATACTTGACTTGTTTTTTCCCTTTCTAGACAAGGCTACAACATCTTGGCTCCTTTGATCCTACTATCCTAAACTGACTTGACAGTTAAAACACTTAGACTCTTTTATTTTTAAAGTTGGCCTGAATTTTAAAAAAAAATTGGATCTCAAATTTATTAACATAAAAATATCATAAACAGCCAAAGTCTCACCTCTCCCATTTGAACTGGTATGGCCACGGAGAATTTCCAAAGGAACAATAAGGGGATTTTGATTCAGATCAGAATAAACCATTCCATGAAAAACATATGCCGTGCAGTCATCTGAACATGAAGCAAATAAGGGATACGTGCGATGAAAGATGACATTGTTGATGTCTTTTGGGTGACACCTGCAACAATGAAATTATTAAAAATGATCTGTGTATAGACATTAAAACAGAAAATGAGGTTTCTTACCAAATTATTTACAAATAACTAATAGCTCATTAACCAATGCAAAAATAAACCATGGTTTTTTTTAATGTTCTCTACACCCTGTTTGTTTAGTTTTTTCAAATAATGAAATTTTGTACCTATATATATGAATTGGCTTTGCTAACACAAAGTGAACTCATCATGTTGTAATAATTTTAAAAGTTCAAACAATAACTCTAACAATTTAACAGGAAATTCTATTTTAAACTTAAATACTGAGGGGGCGGGGACTATTACCATAATATAACACAACATAAGTTGACCATTCACTTGGATAGCTAATTTTCTAATCAGCTACCACACAAATCCGTAAAGGACAGAAGCACCAAGGTATAGTTTAAAATACAAATAGAACTTCCCACAGGTCTCTCTTTCAATTCAATCAATTTCTTACTGTTTCTGCCTAAAGTAAATTATTTCCTCCATTCAGAAAGCTTTATAGTTCATACTATATAATAACTTGTGCACTAGCAAGCACAAAACTACTCCCGCACAAAAAAATGTAACTGAGTTTGCATTGCCTTCAATTAGCAGATAAAAAAAATACTTACTTAAGAATTTTATATGGTTTTGATGAAAGGTCCATGTCAAACCAACACATCTTGCCCTCTTTGCTACCCACAATTAAATTATCACCTGCATGGAATGCATACAGACAAACAATTATGATGTGTAATTTTCTGCATTTTAAGAGTAGAACAGGAAGTGATTACAATATAATTTTATAGCAAAAATAATCATACCTCCAGGATGAACTGCAATAGATGAGGCTTCACGAAGCCCAGTATCAAGCTTTTTTATGAGCTTAGTCTTCAATAAATCATACACACGAACACTCTTTTTTGTACAAACAAAGAAGATGGAACGGGATGGATGGAAAGTTGACCTAACAGCAAGTCCATGTAACTTAAAAGGAAGTCTTTGTGTAAGCTTCTTGGATAACTGGTGTATCAAAACTGCTCTGGACTCACGTAAAGAAATTGTCAAGGAAAAAAACAACCAACCCTTAGTTTAATATATTTATATCCCTCTAAATTTCATTTCATTCACTTAAGAAAACAAATCAGCTAAAAAGTTGGTAATCAAGAACTAGTTCAGTACAGTTTTTTTTTTTTCAGTAAGTTCCATAGAAAAAGAACCCACACACTAAACACAGCCATTAATGATACATGGCATGCAAAAGGTGTAATGACATAACAAATAGCACCTCAAGTCTAAAAGGTTATATTTATGTTGAACAAAATAAGATTACCATCAAGATATATTGCACTAATATGTATGTAATGCAAGCATGTGCACATTTATGTGCATACACCCAACTATAAAAAATGTCAACAGTATACCAAAAATATAAATAAATAAAAAATCATAACCAATCATCACCAGAGACATGTAGTCATTGTTGTAAAGCAATAAACCAATAAATAATGAGGTATGCATAAATTGCTCAGTGAAACACTTAAAAAGGATATCTGTTGGCATCACTGTTGAAAAGTAGTCACCTTTCCGGTGCCATTCTACAGCAGTAACAGTCTGCAAAAACAAATCTACAAATGTTTAATCGGACTGTTACAGAACTTCAATCAACAAGCGAACCAAAATGGAAATGGAGACAAATTTGAAAATACCTTGAAGTGCCTTAACCTTAAACCCGTATGTTTGTCATCTTTAAGCCAGCTTACACTAAGTGCTTTATCACCTGCAAAGCCGGCATGATTAGAAAATAAAAAGCCACCAGTATGGGACATAAAACATAATAAGCATTGATATAAATAATAACAATTCAACATTCACCCATGTGACCATTTAGGTTTATATTTTACGCTGATCCCCCCTTTCAATTAAAAGTTCGGTCAGGGTTCAAAGGCCAACTTGAGAGTTTGAATCTCTTGGAGCCTTCTATTGAATGTTTAGATTAAAATCAAAGAAGTGACAAAAGCACTGACCAGAGTCATCTGATGCTGTTGATGAGTCAATCCAGAGAAGCTCCTTAATCTGGTTCTGCATTTCTTCATCCCCCAAACAGGTGTTCAGTAGAAATACATCTTGTCCCCTAAATAAAAGATTTATCATTGATTTATTTTCACAATCAAGCCATATAAACATTAAGAATTTTCTAGAACCAAAAGTATGAGACTCTTAATAGCCAATAAAATCAGACTTACGCAGAAACAGCTAGAATATGCATATCAGGCAGAGGATTCCAGGAAACGCAGCTAACAGCTTCACCAACATCCCATCGCCTAAGACATCTGCCAGTTTCAACCTCCCAGATACGGACAGTTCCATCGCTTGAACCTGCATAGATAACAGAAAAATGAGAGACTCATCTCCATCCCTCCTTAATTGAGACAGCAATATATATCATCAACATTCATACCTGAAGCCATCCATTGCCCTGAGGCTTCAACGGAAATTGATGTAACAGCATCATCATGGCCTTTATACTCAATATAGCATGTTATGGGATAAGGCTTAAGCTCCTTTCGACTAGGAAGCTTTGGCTTTAAAGATTCAGGATCAATATTAAGCTAGAACACAGAAAGAAAAGAAAAGTGAACAAATTATACCAATTATATTATACACACACATTCGCAGCAAAAATAGAATAAGTAAATTAGTTCTTTGACAGATATTTCACTCACACGTTTTTTCCGAACTCGAGGGCACAAGTACAGGTCCAAACAACGTTCAAACGATTCCTTCATAGCATTCTCATATGCAGGGATGCTCCTCATAGATGTAAACCTGACCAAAGTTACATTTATTAGCTCAACACTATAGAAAGGAGGGAGCAAAAATGTTTGCCCTGAAACAAAGTACCTTTTTGGAATAAACTTAGGGCGGTCTTCCTCAAACATCAATTGATAAGAATTTATCTCTTCTTGGGTTGGGATGTACTCTAAAGGAGGATTATAAGACTCCTCATGGCCTACAAAGTTATATTATCAACCACGAAGATACATCAAAATCAGAAGCAAAACAAATATTATCTATTGGTAGATTTTGGAACTCAAAAATGTAAGCCACAGTTAATACCAGGTAATTTCTGCTTTGGGGCAGGAATGTAAGCCAAATGATTTGATTTTTCTGTTGAACCAGAATCATCTCCCCACAAGAGATATGGACCATCTTCCTCTTTTGGTTTGTCAAAAGTAATTGTTCCCTTGCGAATTGCTCTAACATACTCTACAACCTGTAAAATCATGGAAGTTTAAGAGTGATAAGAAAATACAAATTGTTTTCATTGTCTAGCCTGAATATCTTAACACTAGTCAACAAAGGAATGATTACCTTTTTAGCTTCCCACTTTGAAGGAATAAACCTTCGTTTTGGTTCAGGAGCATTAGACAATGGATGCTTGGCATCTTCCCATTTATACCAGTCAACATAATCCTGGATATTACATAGGAGACATGAATTTAGGAACAAAACTGTGCACACTAATTGTATTAAAAATTGTACTCAAGATCAGTGCCTAAAGGATTAAGGATTAAAATAAGATGGAAACTTAACACATACCGGATAAGGATCAAAGTCAGAATGTGGTGCCTGATTCTTGAGCAGTCTACGAACAAGTTTGATTTCATCTTTTGTCAGCTCAACTACCTCATCATTGTACTCATCATAGATCTTCCGCCTTAAATGTTAAAGAATGTAGACAAATCAAATATGCTTTCTAGAAGGAAAGTAACATTTATAAACCAGAAAAATTATCCCCCTCCCCCCACCTCACTGATGTATGTTTTATACTTAGAACAAGAAGAAAACGAAACCAATAAGAGATAATTTCACAACAGGAATCGTGCAAAAACAAGGTATGCTGCCTTTGTAACCCAACCACAAAAAACCATGGTCATAATTATCTTGAAATCCATGGCTGATGGAAAAAGTTCAACACCAAGTGCCTGATATAGAAAAAATGAAAAAAAGTAAACAAAGAAAAAGTTTCTGGTTCTTAGACTATATGTCCTGATATTTCAATGAGAACAATTGTTTGGTTGAACTCTTTACAGAAATGATGACAGGTAAAGACTTTTCCATAGGTGAGATTGGCTAAAAAACCAAATGCCACCTGTATGATCTGTGCAAAATCAATAACACAGTGAGTTCGTTCAATTGTCAATCCTTTGTGATAGTTTTACCTTAAGATGCCTTCCTATGAATTCACGTCTACCCCTTGGATCATTGAGATCAAATGTTCTAACCGGAGCCTGCCTCTATCAGGAATGTAAACTGGGCTGTCGACTAGTTAGTTAACACTTCAGGAATTTGAATTTGAATTTGGAAATTTCATCCTAAATATGGATTTGACTTTATCTTTTGTACTTGCTAGATCTTTAGATTTGCAGTAGCTTCAATTAGATTTAGTTTGGGTTTTATATTATCAGATTTATAAGAATTTGTTGATCTGTTTATAAAATGTCATTGTAAACCTTGATCAATGTTTTGGCACTAGAATCATTAGAAAGTGACTTGTAAGCTGAGGTTTGTACCTATTTATATATTATAATTTGGTTATATATCTAATCGATGTGGGATATCCAACACACCTCCTCATGCTGAAGACTGGACATCTCAAACGTGGAACTAGATATTTGAAATAGGCACAACAAGCTCAATAACCTCACTAGAATAGGCTTGGATATCATGCTATGAAAGTGGATTTTAAGCTCGATTCAACCTTATGAAATCAGTTAGGAAAGTGAGATTTACACTCATTTATATATCAGAATTTGGTCATATATATAACTGGTGTAGGATCTCAAACAAGAATAATATCAATAATAATAATTCTAAATAATCATCGAATATTTGTGTCACAGGAGCACTCCATTCCAAAGAAGCGCCCTAGGTTATTATTCACGACCATTTCTTCACAGATGTGTGAACTAGCTTATGCAGGATTCTACCAATTTTTCCAGTATTAGTCTTTGGTAGACATATTTAGTGTGCATTTGGTTGAACCCAATTTGAAGAAATGATTGGCTATTTTCCCCAGCTTCCTATGAGAGTTCTTCACTATTTATTATATTGAAAATTATCCAGTTTACCTTCTTTTATGTATTGTAATAATCTGCTCTGCTTAGGAGAATCGGAATTAAAAATTAACAATGCTTATTCAAATTCTAGGCTTCAACGCAATAGAAAGGATACCAAATGTAACAACTCAAAGAAAATATTATATATATCGAGTAACGTACTCTCAGTGTGTACTGAGTAGATGGATGGAAAGTTGAGTATAGGTGTTTACAAGCATTATGAGAAGAAAATAATATAATAATGGAAATTGATATGAAGGAAATAAGTAGCGCGGTCATATGAAACTAACCAATTCTTAGAATCGTCGACATTTGCAAGAAATGAATCTAACTTGTCTTGTTTTTCCTTTTTCTTAATCTTCTTGCCCTTTATGTCGTATCCAATATGAGGTTCATCCTCGTACCACTTCAAAGGTACATCTCCAATAGTGTTTCGAGGAGCCACCTATGAAAGGGACACAAACGATGTAAGCACAACTCAGCTTCATAGAATGAACCAAAAATCGAATAAGTTAGCCTGCTTTAGAAGACAATGACGGTGATCACCTCATCCTCGGAGGAGTCACTCTCAGCTCCTTGCTGATGGATGTCAGAGCTCTCACTTCCACTGCCTTCACCATTGACAATGTCCTGCAAAGGTTTCTTATACTCGTATTACTTATGGTAACAACAACAATACAGGCTTCTAGCTAAGCGCGCAAGGTCATTAAGAACAAAACATAGTTTACCTCGTCTAGAGAAGATTCAGTTTCTGCAGCTTCTAAATCGCTACCATTCTCAGGGGAACCGTCTTCCAATTCTGATTCAGATTGAGAATCCAGCGACACAGAAGATTCATCGTCATCTGCAGAAGAGTCCTGCAAGCAGAACACGCAAGTACGCGTTAAGCATTAGTACATAGTCACAGTTACAGAAAGTTATATGAATTCAGAATCCCTCGAGGATAGTACCTCGTAGTCAGAGTCGGAATCGGATACTGATGGCGAAGGAAGCTTCTCAGACGGAAATTGAGCTTCTTCTTCGTTGACGTTGACGTCATTTTTCGACATGGTCTTCTTCTTCCCCTTCATTTTCAAAGGTAGGGGAGTTAGGGTTTTGCTTGGAGGAGGGAAAGGGTTTTACGGTTGGTTACTCCAGCCGCAATTTAATTTCTCAGACTTTCGGCTTCTTTATTAGGCCCAATTCAAGAAGAAAAAAAACTGTGCCCTAGGAATCAAATTTTTGTTATAACGTGTAACGTTAATACCTTAATCACCTTAAAGTTTTATGAAATTATATAAATTTTCTATTTTCTTACACTTTTTCAAGTAATTAAATATTAATATTTATAATAGTATATAAAGAGATTCTACGCATTTTATATTCATATTTATCTTTAATTTATATTTTAATTTTTTAAAAAAGAAAAAAAATATTATATGTACTATTATATATTGAAATTTTGCATTTTATGTGTATATTACATATTCATATTTTACCTTTAATTATATTTTTAAATTATAAAATTTATGACATTTATTTTCCTTTTTGGTGTTTACTTTTTGTATTTCTATTTTACCCTTAACTATATTTTAAAATTAAAAAAATTAAAAATCTACAATAACAATATATAAAGGAATTCTTACACATCTTACAATTTTATTTTACTTTTAATTATATTTTAAAATTAAATAATCTACAATTTATAATAATATATGAATATATAATAAGAATTTCTCATTTTAGTGTATAGATTTTACATTTCTATTTTACCTTTAATTGTTTTTTAAAAATGTGAAAACTGATACATCTATATCTATAACATTATATACCCGTACACATTTCACATTCTTATATTACCTATAAGGTTCTTATAATCCTTTTTAGGATACACGTTCTATGTTTCTATTTATTCCTAAATTATATTTGAAAATAAAAATTGTAATAATATACAAAGAGATACACATTTAATATTCTTATTTACTCTTAATTGTATTTTAAATTAAAAAAATAAAATATTCAAATAAATGTGGGTTTAATGTTTTAAAATAATTAGCAAAATAAGATACATTTAGTGTCAATGTTTTTACCTTTTTTCAAGTGAGAATTAAAACAATAAATAAAATAAATGGTATGCCATTCTAAGATTAAGGAAAAATATATCATTAAGAAAATTAGTTTTACATAAAAAAAATATATATTATTAAAAAGATTTAGGATTGTAAATGTAATGTATTTATTTATTGTTTTTAATCTCACTTGAAAAAGGTAAGACATTCCCAGTAAATATATCTTACTTTCTCTACAGTGACATTTAAGAAGATTATTTATTTTATATAATTAACTTTTAATAAAAAAATATATAAATTATGCTATATTTAAAATTTATTACTAATGAATGTATTTTAATATACTTTTCTTGAGATATAAAATATATGCTTTATAATAGTATAAATGGCTTAAGTTATAATACAAGGTTATTTTTAAATATTAGTATTATTTTAAAAAAATACTAAATAATTTAGATAGAAATAAAATAGAATAACTTGAAATGATTAAGAGAATCCTTTGACAAACTATAAAAACGTATGAAATTTTTAAAGGTGATGTTTTGCCAAATTTCTTGCCATTGAGGTTTAGTGTCTACTATTTAATCGTGAGACTTTACATTTAAAAAATTAAGTTTAATTTGTTTACATGTGAATATTAAAGCACAAATAGCAAAGCTGGTAAAAAACTATATTTCTTGGCTGGGCTTTCCCACCAGCTTCTAAGATCATAATCTCATTCGATAGCTGGCCAGTAATTAAGGTCACAAATAAAAGCATTAAAATTACAACATTGAAGCAAAATCCCACAGCAGTCACCAACACCAAAAAGACAGAGTCACCATTCTAGCCATTACCAACTTTATGAAGAGAACGAAAGAAAGATAGAAAACAAAACTACAAAATTTTTAATCTATAAAGCGATGCGGCAGTAGGTTTCCGCTATGAATAACAAGCTATAAAACTGATTTTCAGTAATCTACGTCCTCCATTTCGGTATTCTTGTCTTTTGCAGCTTTCACCATAGATTTAATGTTCTTCTGCTTTGGCAGAATCGGAAAAACGAAACATCCACTAATGACTCCATGAATTGATCATAAATGACTACAGCCCAAGTTCAGATAGGAGCTGACGCCATCTGGGAGTTTCTTCATCGAAAATATAGGTCAAGGGTGATATAAGAACTCCACTGCCTCCAATCTGTTGCATTGTAGTCAACAGGAAATCATGAGAATCATAGATGAACAAGAAATATAGCTTTTGATATGCAAGTAAACTAACAAGCATTGTACTTTGCTCAAATATAATGCCACACGATAACAGGAATCAATCACTCAAGCCACCACCACCCATTCTACCTTCATCTCCTAATTTTCTCGGATATTCTATCCCACAAACTAACAAATATCTTCACACCAGTTTGAAAAATGATAATAATTCGAAAAACTTCATCAGTTCAAAAACTCACCGCTCTCAGTTGTTGTATAGACTTGTACAATGCCTTCTTCGGCACGCATATGACTATGGCATAATAGTCAGCAGTTACCTTCCCATCACGCTTGCAGAAAACAGGACTTACAGTGGGTCCCTGCAGACAGACAATCAAATGTGTTTCTTACAATTAGGAAAAAGTTGTAACAAAAGACGTCATAATAACAAAGCCCCCGGAGTATGCTAACGCAGAAGAAAGATAAGCAAATACTTCATTCATATCACACCTGCAAACCAGCTAATGATGGTTGACTCAGTATTCTCTCAGCCACTTCCTCTGCACTGCTTCCCCTCATGTTTGCAGTAACCTGACAAGTCAAGCATTAGAAAATGGAATTAAAATAAAGGCAGGCGATGGTGGAGATAGGGGGATTGAGAATCATAAACTACGCACCGTGAACTGCCCAATCGCCCTCAGATGTGCTTCCAATCGCTCGAGCATCTCATGTGTTGTTTCAAGTACTCCTTTACGTTGGATCATTGATTTCCTGCTTGCAATAAGAACAGCCTGAAGAGCATTCAATTGTCAGAGTAAGACAGCCTAACAGTGAAGAATACAGAAGCAGGTTTCCCATGCCTAGCTATTTTAATGTAAAACCAACAAATCGTGATAGTCAAGGACGGAAAAGTTAACCATTGCTAACCTGGCTTTCCAAAAGAACTCCACCTTTGATTTCCTTCAAGTTGTTTTCTCTCAGTGTGGTCCCACTACTTACAAGGTCCAAGATGGCATCAGCTATCCCCATCTGAATACAGAAAAGACAAAACATTACTCAGATTATAAAGAACGCATCCCCCATATATGGCAACAGACCTTTGGCCTAGTAATTAACCACAGATCACATCCCACACCACACCTCATAAGATAAAACAACACACAGAACAAAAATTGGTAATTTGATCAAATTTCACAATTAAACAAATCACTGCAGAACTTTTAAAACCTTCCCCATTTTCTTGTGACAGAATATGCAGAAAAAAATCAGTGACATCACTCATCTCATTTTATACTTTACATGATAATGTTGTCTTTAAAACAAGAGACTTTAATGAATGCTGGTCACCATAGCACACATACCTTGAGCATAGAAGGGAAACAACAAAAGCAATTAGAAATAATAATCTTCTTTCGTAGAAAAAGTAATTTTAGGGAACATTCAAGAAATGTATAACTTTAATTCACTAAAAGCAAATCAGTGACATCTCTATGCATATATTGCAAAAGTTAGTCAGCTACAATATTTCTGCAGTTTAACAGTCTTTCATCCTTTATATGAAATTTAAATCAGCTCCTAGACCGGTATATTGAACAAAAGAATAAAGATATATTATCTATAAACAACTATAGCATGTAAGATCATCCCCAACCCCAACATGTTGGGAGTAGCAAAAAGAGGTGTCATAACACTGAAAAGGTCACATGCTTGATAATTAGAAAATTAAATGAACGAATTCTAGTAAACAAACACTATCTCTCTCACCGCAGGAGCTGCCTCCAGTGCCCCATCAGCAGTTGAAAATGTCACATGCTTGAGTCCACTCTCTTTCATAAATTTTGGCCCCAGCTGAACAGTAAATCCAAAATTTAGATCAATTGTTCTCTTCTTAAAATCTAACAGTATAAACTCTAACAGAGATGATACTCGGAAACAGAAGTTGAGCTTTAAACACTGACATAGGTGAATCCGGTAGCAACTCTTAGAGGCTTATCTTCTGTCCATTGAGTCATTTTGGCAAGCTCCTCCAGTGAATTTACATTTTCAAATATTCCATATTGAGGAATCTGAAAAAACAGAGGATACTCCAGGTAATTTATTGTACATAACAATGACAATACCAGAATCTAGAAGTTTTACAACATCATAGTTTAAACTAACCGCAAGGGATAAACGACAGTCACCGTACTCCAACGCCTCATGGACAATAATAAGATCTTCATTACCCTGACAAAAGAAAATTATAGGATAAACACGAATGCCGCGGGGCATTAATCTGCAATTACAGCTAAACTTAGGAAAAGCAAATTTTTTTCAAGCTGGAAAGTCGAGATATACACTAGTTAAATAGACTACAGACAATTATTAAAAGAAAAACGGTACTCCATCTGTCCTTATTTATAATACTCAAATTAAAAATTCATCTGTTTCTTTTTGTAAACCCAATGACAAACAATTAAGAGAGAAAGAGATGAGTATTAGTGACAATAATTATTTTGGAAAATCAAATATATAAATTTATTTATGATAGATTCATTGTCATCAACTACATGGACCACTTTCTTTGATTCTTATTTGTGGCCTTAACAGCAAGATTTCGTATGTTCGTAATTTCAAGCAGGAAACCATAAAAAGCAGCGCTGCAATTAAAAAAGGTGATCGATAGTAATCAGGAAAAATGTGAATACAAATGCCCACCTGGCCATGTTCACTGACGGTATCGAGTCCCACAATACCAAGGTCAAGATCTCCGGATAACAATTTTCTCACAATGTCTTTAGGCCTCTGAAACCATACTTCCAGGTTCGACAGCTGCAGAGTAGAAAATCGATACATGGTCAATTACCACCAAACTATATTGATAGGGTAACATTAGGTTATGAACCTAGAAACTACAGAATTTTTCACATCAAATGAACAAAAAAAAAAAAAAAAAAAAAAAAAAAAACAAAAAAAAAAATGCAAAAAAAAAAAGTTTGGAAAAAAAAAAAAAAAAAAAATCGTTTAAAATTTTCAAAAAAAAAAAAAAAAAAAAAAAAAAAAAAAAAATTTTTTTTTTTAATTTTGGGAAAAATTT
>Ga0099824_1000305_pt1 | contig 52616 bp, 51 predicted proteins | sample SiratrowhiteBW_FD_76837 | JGI IMG/M metagenome (GOLD analysis project Ga0099824, IMG submission 76837) | Root nodule microbial communities of legume samples collected from California, USA - Siratro white BW | ecosystem: Host-associated > Plants > Roots > Nodule | place: USA: California... | reverse complement strand
TTGGATCAATCGGCGGCTGGCCTCCAAGTGGAGATGCAATAGTGATTTCTACTCCTTGATCTAATAATTCGTAATACGGTGCAGCAAATTCTTCTGACCAGAATCCTGTTTTTTCTCCTGTATTGCCCAGTTTGTCATTGCTGGTTACAACAAATAATACTTTTTTCATACTCTTTTTGTTTGATTTTTGAGCTTCAGCTGAAATGCTTACAGCTGTGAATGCAGTTATTGTGAATAGTGCTATTTTTTTCATAAATATTAAATTTTGAACAAATTTACGGCGAATGTGATATCAGTAAAAATAAAATAAACTATGTTTGTTATAAATAAATTTATGTCATGGTAAATCTAGAATGGTACAGAACTTTTAAGGCAGTTTACAAAAACGGTAATTTTTCAGTGGCTGCGAAGGAATTATTTATGAGTCAGCCTGCGGTTAGTCAGCAGATCTCTATGTTAGAGGCGCATGTTGGCAATAAATTATTTAACCGAAAATCAAAAGGCGTAGAACCAACCGAATACGCTAAGTTACTTAATAATTTGATTATAGATGCTCTTGATAGGCTCGAAAGTGTTGAAACAAGTTTCAGGGCTAAAGCAGAAGATGCTAATCGATTAATTTCTGTCGGAATCTCAAAACATCTTTTTGACTGTGTTGGCAATCTCTTAATTTCAAAGTTTGATTTAATCGATTTTACTTTTGCAGAAAACGATGAGCTTTTTGCTTTAGTAGATGCTAAAAAACTTGACTTTGCCATCACAACGAAAAGATTTGACACTTTTGATACCACTTATGAAATCGTCGGAAAAATTAAACTGATTCTGGTTGCCCCAGCAACTTTGGATATTACTGAATTCCGTCAGAGACTAAAAGGAGATAATTACACCGAAATAGAACAATGGCTGAATGCACAGAAATGGTACAGCCACGATGCGCGCATTCCGCATATAAAACTATTTTGGCTGCATGCTTTCAATAAAAAAAGACCTTCGATGGTTCCAAATTATATTATACCATCAGAATCTGAAATGCTAAGACTTTTAGCCAAAAATGAAGGAGTTGCTGCAACTTGGAATTGTAATGCTAGAAATTATATTAAAGAAAATAAATTGCAGTTAGTTTGGAATAGTTTTCATGTTCCAGAAGAATTTGTGTATTTGTTAGCGCCAAAGAATAATAATGTAAAGTCGTTTTTTGATATTATTGAGAAAGAATTGAAACTGTTTTTTGGTAATAGGTTATAGAATTAATCTTAAGAAATAGATGGAAATTCGGACTTTTTAATGCTTTTTTTAGCCTGAAAAAGGCTAACTTTGAGAAAAGTAAATTTCTAAAAGGACAAATTATGAGAAAGATTGTATCGTGTTTAATATTTGGCGTTGTATTTTTTATGTCCAATTCCTGCAGTAAAAGTGACGCAGATGATGTTATAGATTGTTTTGCCGAAGCAATTTATATCAAATTGCATAATTCTACAGATCCTTCTAATCCGAAATTAATGAATTATTCTGTTGAGTATAGCGGTACAGGAACTCTAAGTGGTGTAAAATGGAATTTTGGAGATGGAATTTCGGGTACAGGTGCAACAGTTACTCATACTTATGCCGCAGCTGGTGAATATACTGCTACAGCAGAGGTGACAATTAAAAAAGACGGTTCAGAATGTACATCTAGTCCAAAACGAACTGTGACAATAAACTAGAAATAATAAACGATCATATTTGAGAGCCAATTTTATAATTTAAGCTTTTGCATTAGATTATAAAATTGGCTCTCATTCGTTATATTTGTTTGATAGTTTAGATTATGGAAAAATTACAAAATATTAGAATTGCTGTTGATGCGATTGTTTTTGGATACAAAAACAATGGTTTATATGTGCTTTTGATTGAACAGCAATTTGGCTCCTCCGAAAAATATTGGGCATTACCAGGTGGTCTAGTGCAAAATGATGAATCTTTAAACGATGCTGTAATCCGAGAATTGCATGAAGAAACAAATGTACAGCTCACTTTCATGGAACAATTGTACACTTTTGGAGATGACATTCATAGAGATTCCAGAAACCGTGTTATTTCAGTAGCGTATTATGCTTTAGTAGATGCTTCAAATTTGGAAATTAAAGCAGATACTGATGCCGAAAGAGTGCAATGGTTTAAAATAGATGAGATTCCGTCTTTGGCCTTTGACCATAATTTAATCTTAAAAAAAGGAATAGAAAGGCTCAAAGCCAAATTAACATACGAACCAATTGGTTTCGATTTACTTTCAGAAGAATTTTTGTTTTCAGATCTTGAAAACCTTTACTGCACTATTTTAGAAAAGGAAATTGACCGTCGAAATTTCAGAAAAAAAATACTCAGTTACGGTATTTTAGAAGAAACTGAAAAATTTTCACCTATTAAAACAGGTCGTCCAGCAAAACTTTTTAAGTTCAATAAGTTGAAATATAATGAGTTAATTCAAAAAGGGTTTCACTTCGAAATAAAGTTTGCGTAATTTTTACACAAAATAAATTGTTTATTCAAAATTAAATTCTACATTTGCGTATAATTAACGCAAACTAAAAAGCTATGATACTAAATCTCGACCCAAAATTCACTCCATTTCAAAATCAGGAAGAAATCAAATTTCAAAGTTTTACATTTTCTGGAGGTGAACCTCATATTAAAATCGCACCAGATTTTGATGCCAATAGAAAAGTAACCATTACACATAGATTAAATTCATTCAACGATTTAGGTTTATTATGCGTTACTGTTGATGCATTGCGCAGAATGGATGTCAAGATTATCGATCTTTTTATTCCGTACTTTCCAGCTGCGAGACAAGATCGTGTTATGATTCCAGGCGAACCTTTGTCTGTAAAAGTATATGCTGATATTATCAATGCGATGCAATTGAACAAAGTTTATGTTTTTGATGCACATTCAGAAGTTACTCCCGCTTTATTGAATAATAGCACGGTGATTCCAAACTATACTTTTATAAAAGCAGTTTTAGAAAATATAGGAAATGATGTAAAACTTATTTCTCCAGACGGTGGCGCTTTAAAGAAAATCTACAAAGTATCTGAGTTTTTAGGTGGTGTTGAGGTTGTAGAATGCAGCAAAAGCCGTGATGTAAAAACTGGAAAACTATCTGGTTTTAAAGTGTATGAAGATGATTTAGAAGGAATGGATTGTTTAATTGTAGACGATATCTGCGATGGAGGAGGAACTTTCGTAGGATTAGCAGAAGAATTAAAAAAGAAAAATGCCGGAAAATTATACTTGGCCGTAAGCCACGGAATCTTCAATAAAGGTTTTGAAGTTTTAAACTGCTTCGACGGAATTTTTACCACAAACTCTTTTAAAGATTTTGAAGGTGAAAGCGTTAAGGTGATCAAGCTGGAAACTTTAGTTTAAATGTTTCAAGTTTTCAGGTTTCAAGTTCTCTGTGTAGCATAAATCTGAAACGCAAAAAAAGCTAACTGTTTCAAGTTGAGCGAAAAACTTTAAACTTGAAACAAAAAACACTAACAAAAATGAAATACAATATAGATAACATAGCTCCAGAAAGTAAATTTTTACTTTTTTGGGGTCATCAGCCAAGTAAAGACGGAACGATCACCAAAACTTGCTTCAGTCAATGGTGGTTAAGTTCTTTTGAAGTGGAAGGTGTGACTTACAAAACATCCGAACATTGGATGATGGCAAAAAAGGCAGAATTATTTAAAGATCAGGAGATTTTAGAAAAGATCATAAAATGTAATTCACCTGCTGAAGCCAAAAAATTAGGCCGTAAAGTGAGAAATTACGATGACAGAATCTGGTTGGAAAACCGATTTGAAATTGTAAAAGAAGGAAACTTTCACAAGTTCAGTCAAAATCCAGATTTGAAAACTTTTCTGTTAAATACAAACGACAGGATTATTGTAGAAGCAAGTCCTGTAGATCCAATTTGGGGAATCGGAATGGCAAGCGATCATACAGATGCTTTAAATCCGGAAAAGTGGAAAGGCTTGAATCTTTTAGGTTTTGCTTTGATGGAGGTTAGGGACGAATTGAGATAAATTTTGAGAAATGAAAATAGAACTTCTAAAAGCAGATATAACAGAAATTGAGGTTGATGCAATTGTCAATGCGGCCAATACTTCTTTATTGGGTGGAGGTGGAGTTGATGGAGCGATTCACAGAAAAGGAGGAAAGGCAATTTTAGAAGCATGTATTCAGATTCGTAATAAGCAAGGTAGTTGTAAAACTGGTGAAGCAGTTATCACAACGGCTGGAAATCTGCCTTCAAAATATGTGATTCATACAGTTGGTCCGGTTTGGAATGGAGATAAAGAAGAAAAATCTAAATTATTAGCTGATTGCTACACGAATAGTTTGAATCTCGCCATTCAACATGGAATTAAATCTATTGCTTTTCCAAATATAAGTACTGGAATTTATCATTTTCCAAAAGATAAGGCAGCAGAAATAGCAGTAAAAACAGTAAAAGATTTTGAAAAATCAGCAGTAATAGAAAAAGTAACATTTGTCTGTTTTGATGATGAAAATTACAAGATTTACAAAAGCCTTTTGTAGATGTTCCGTCGGAACATTTCATAGGTAGAAAAATGCAGATTTGATTGAGTTTACGTTCCGTAGGAACGTTTGATCAACAGAAGAATAATTAAAAATAAACACAATCAAGGTATTGTGTTCTAATAAAATGAAAATAGAATTAAAAAAATATAGCGAGCAAATAAAAGAATGGCCAAAATCAGGTCATCATATAATGGCTCAATACGACGATGAAAAAATAATAGTATATCAGTCGTACAGAAATGAAATAGGCGAGTTTGCTGTTACAAATCAGTTTTTCGGTGGCGCTTTTAGCCTTGATCGAATGACGTGGATTAAACCCAATTTTCTCTGGATGATGTATCGAAACGGTTGGGGAACAAAAGAAGGTCAGGAAGTCGTTTTGGCAATTCACCTCAAAAGAGAAGCATTTGAGGAATACCTTCAAAATGCAGTTTATTCTTCTTATAATGCGGATTTAAAGATGACTTATGAGGAATGGCAAACAGAAGTAAAAACATCTTCAGTGCGTTTACAGTGGGATCCAGATCACGATCCGTATGGAGGGAAATTAGAAAGAAGAGCTATTCAGATTGGTTTAAGAGATGAATTTACAAGATCTTACTCCAAAGAGGATATTTTATTAATCGAAGATATTTCTGATTTTGTAAAAGAACAATATGAATTTGTTCAAAAAAGAGAATTGGAAAAATTATTGATTCCTACTGAAAAGCCTCTTGTTTTTCGAGATGCAGAATTGAATAAAAAATTAAAAATTTCTGGAAATCATGTATGAAAATATAGGAAAGAGCGTCAGTAAGTTTTTAAGCTTGGTGCTCAGACATTCGCCAGAAAAAATCGGATTAAAATTAGACGAAAACGGTTGGGCAGATGTCAATGAATTAATAGAAAAATGTACTAAAAAAGGGAATCGTCTCGACGCCGAACTTTTAGATTATGTAGTAGAAAATAACGATAAAAAGCGTTTTGCTTACAATGAAGATAAAACCAAAATTCGCGCGAGCCAAGGACATTCAATTACGGTTGAATTGAATTTAAGAGAAACAGAACCTTCAGAATATCTGTATCACGGAACCGTTGGAAAATTCATGGAAAGCATTCAGAAAGAAGGCTTGAAAAAAATGAACCGCCAGCATGTTCATCTTTCTAAAGACAAAGAAACGGCAACCAAAGTAGGAAGTAGAAGAGGAGTTCCGCAGATTTTAACCGTTAGAAGCGGTGCTATGCACAGAGACGGATTTAAATTTTATTTGTCTGAAAACAATGTTTGGTTGACAGATGAAGTTCCGGCAAAGTATATCGAATTTAAATCATGAAAAAAACTTTAGTTTTTGGAGATATTCACGGCGGATTAAAAGCATTAATTCAGTTATTGGAAAGGACAGGTTATTCAGAAAACGACCTATTTGTTTTTCTGGGAGATTATGTTGACGGTTGGAGCGAATCGAAACAATTGATTGATTTTCTTATTGATTTATCTCAAAAACAGGAATGCATTTTTATAAAAGGAAATCATGATGCTTGGTGTCAAGAATGGTTAGAAAATGATGTCATAAATGATATTTGGTTTTTGCATGGAGGAAAATCGACAATAGAAAGTTATCAGAATATTGATTTTTCAGAAAAACAGAAACATCTCGAATTTTTTAATCAAATGAAAGATTATTTCGTAGATGAGCATAACAATCTTTTCATTCACGCTGGTTTTTCATCTATGCATGGTCCAGAAAAAGAACATTACAAAACCAATTATTCGTGGGATAGAACGTTGTGGGAAATGGCTTTGACAATGGACAAAAGAATCCAGAAAGATTCACTTACATATCCAAAACGATTACTGCTTTTTAATGAAATTTATATTGGTCACACACCAACACTTCATTATAATGTCGAAATTCCGATGCAAGGTTGCAATGTCTGGAATATTGATACTGGAGCGGGTTTTTATGGTAAATTAACTTGTCTGGATGTTGGAACAAAAATCTTTTGGCAAAGTGACGTCGTACGGACATTTTATCCTAATGAAAAAGGAAGAAATAAGTAAAAATGAAAAATAAAATAGAATCAGGTTTGTTTGGATTGGCAGTTGGTGATGCAGTTGGAGTTCCAGTTGAATTTCAGTCTAGATCTTATTTAAAACAAAATCCAGTTACTGAAATGTTTGGTTTTGGAACACATCATCAGCCAATTGGCACCTGGAGTGATGATAGCTCACTTGCTTTTTGTCTAGCAGAAAGTTTGTGTACAGATTATGATTTAAATGATATCGCTAAGAATTTTGTGAAATGGTATTCAGCAGATTTGTGGACACCTCATGGACGAGTTTTTGATATTGGAATAGCGACTACTCATGCGATTCAAAATATAGTGAAAGGCCATCAGCCAGAATTATGCGGAGGATTTTCTGAAAGCGATAACGGAAACGGATCTTTAATGCGTATTTTGCCATTAGTTTATTATCTTCAGAAAGAAAAAGATATTGAAGTTATTTATAAAAAAGTAAAAGAAGTTTCATCAATAACACACGCACATTTCAGATCGGTATTTGCCTGTTTTATTTATGTTGTGTATTGTTTGGAGATTCTAAAAGATAAAGATAAATTCGAAGCTTATAAAGAAATGCAAAATGTTGTTGCAAAATTTCTAGAAAGCAAAGAATTTAATCCGATTGAAATTGGATTGTTTGAAAGGATTTTGAAAAATGATATTTCTGCATATCCAGAAAACGAAATTCATTCCTCGGGTTATGTTCTTCATAGTTTAGAAGCGAGCTTTTGGTGTTTTTTAAATTCCGATTCTTATGAAGAAACTGTTTTGAAAGCCGTTAATTTAGGCGAAGATACTGATACAACAGGCGCAATTGCGGACGGAATAGCAGGAATTTATTACGGAATTGAAAATATGCCACAAAAATGGATTGACAATTTAGTTCGATCCAATGATATTAAAGATTTAGCAGAACGATTATCACAAAAAATATAAATAGAAAATATATGAACCCACTATTATTAGCCGATGGTTACAAAGTTGACCACAGAAGACAATATCCAAACGGAACAACATTAGTATACTCTAACTGGACGCCTCGTAAATCTAGAATTGAAGGATTGGATGAGGTTGTGTTTTTCGGATTGCAGTATTTCATCAAAAAATATATTATTCATGATTTTGAAGAGTATTTCTTTAAAAAATCAAAAGAAGAAGTTGTGGCTAAATACGCTCGTAGAATCAATAATTATTTAGGTGAAAATAAAGTTGGAATTAAACATATCGAAGATTTACACGATTTAGGATATATTCCGATGGTCTTCAAAGCTTTGCCAGAAGGAGCAAGCGTGCCGTTGAGAGTGCCAATGTTTACGATGTATAATACAATTCCAGAATTTTTCTGGTTGACAAATTATTTCGAAACCTTACTTTCTGCAGTGATCTGGCTTCCTTGCAATTCAGCTACAATTGCAAAAGAATATAGAAAAGTCTTAGATAAATATGCAGACCAAACTTCATCTGTTCCAGAATTTGTAGACTGGCAGGCACACGATTTCTCAATGAGAGGAATGGGCGGAATTGAAGCTTCTCTAACTTCTGCAGCTGGACATTTGTTGAGCTTCACAGGTTCTGATACTATTCCAGCGATTGATTTCTTGGAAGAATATTACAAAGCTGATTCAGATCAGGAGTTGGTTGCAGGTTCAGTAGCTGCGACAGAGCATTCTGTAATGTGTATGGGAACGACAGAAGGTGAGTATGAAACTTTCAAAAGATTAATTACAGAAGTATATCCAAAAGGAATTGTTTCTATCGTTTCTGATACTTGGGATTTATGGAAAGTTTTAACCGATTATTTGCCAAGATTGAGAGAAGATATTGTTTCAAGAGAAGGTAAAGTTGTAATTCGTCCTGATAGTGGTGATCCAGTTGATATTATCTGCGGAAATCCAAACGGAAAAACAGAACAGGAGAAAAAAGGAGTTATCGAATTGCTTTGGGATGTTTTTGGCGGTACAACAAATGCTAAAGGATTCAAAGAATTGGTTCCACAAATCGGAGCGATTTACGGAGACAGTATTACCGTAGCAAGAGCCACTCAAATTTGCGAAAGATTAAAAGAAAAAGGATTTGCTTCTACAAATGTTGTTCTTGGAATTGGATCTTTCACTTATCAATACAACACTAGAGATACTTTCGGATTTGCAATGAAAGCGACTTACGGAGAAGTAAACGGAGAGGGAAGAGCAATCTTCAAAGATCCAATTACAGATGACGGAACGAAAAAATCAGCTAAAGGATTAATGAAAATTGATTTAATTGACGGAAAGTATCACTTAACTGATAATGTTTCTTGGGAAGAAGAAAAACAGGGTGAATTGAAAGAAGTTTTTAGAGATGGAAAACTTTTGGTTGATCAATCGCTAAGTGAAATTAGAGCAAGAGTAAGTGCAGATATAATGATTGATGCGTAATATAAATTTGAGTTATAAAAACAGATTAATAACATCTTAAAAGAATAAACTATGAAAATCACAACACTTATTGCTTTAGTCGGATGCTGTTTTATAACCAATAATGTTATTTCGCAGGTATCAAATAAATCAAAAAAAATGGCAAACAAAGAGAATTATCCTAAAGCATTGGTCGATTATGATGATTTTAAAAATCTTGTTCTAGATTTAGAAAAGAACCGTGCTGAACGTTTGGTTAGTTTAGATGTTTTTTTGGAAATGGCAAAAGGCGAGAATACGGTTATCTTAGACACACGTTCTGATTTCCGTTTTAACAGAAAGCATCTTAAAGGAGCCATTCATCTAGATTTTACCGATTTCACACAGGAGAATCTTTTAAAGTTAATTCCTGATACCAATACAAAAATATTGATTTACTGCAATAATAATTTTAATGGAGATCCGATAGATTTTGCTTCTAAAATGGCTAAACCTGCCGCTTCTCTAGAAACACAAATATTATCCAATAGAAAACCAGTTATGTTGGCGCTAAACATTCCGACGCATATCAATCTCTACGGATACGGTTATAAGAATATTTATGAACTAGACGAATTGGTAAATGTAAATGATCCTAGAGTAAAGTTTGAGGGAACTGAAGTGAAATAACTCTAACCGCTGAATAAAATGAAAGCCTGAATAGATATAAAATTCAGGCTTTTTTATTTTAAGAACAATACTTAATTCTAAATTCTATAGCATCTTTAGAATTAAGACCGATTAAATTAATTCCTTCCTTGCATTCCATTCGTTTTTCTCGGATTAATTTTCCAACTAATAATTCGAAAAGTAAAAATGAACGATGTTCATCATTTATAAAATTTAGATATTCTCTTCTATAAGGAAGTTTTTCAGTGGTTAAAATATGAATTAGAATCTCTTGTAATTCATCAAGATGACGTTCTGAATTTAACTGAAAGTATTTTTCTGTTTTAATTCCGTTGTGAGTAAATGAGATTAAATTTTCGACCCCATTCCCATACATGGGGCCATATCTGTAATTTTTTGTTCTTTCTCCATAAAAAGAATTTCCATAAACAACTAAATTTTCTAATTCCGAATAGTTGTGTTTAATTTCATTTATCATTAAGAAATCTTCTTCAAATGAAATTTTCCCTTCTAAACGGCCATTAAGATTTTCGAATTCGGTTAATCTAATTAAGATTCCTGCAATATGAATTAAAAAGAGAATTGCAATTGGGTAATAAAAATATTCAGATGATTTATAATTAGTATAACGCTCAATTAGTGATAATAATAAAGCATATAATGTAACTGTTCCGATTGAATAATAAGATAGTTTTTCTGAACGAGTTAAATTGAAGAATTTGTGTTTCTCAGGAATAAAAATCGAAGCGGAGAAAAGCATCTATTTCCTATAAAAATTATTATGATCGATATATTCCCAAACCTTTGGAGGCAATAAAGGCTGAATATTTTTCCCCTCTTTAATGCTGTTGCGAATAAAAGTAGAAGAAATCTCCACAATCGGCGCATCAATTACATGAATTTTTAGATGCGATTTTAATTCGAGATTTTCAGGTTCGTCAGAAATTGCTTCGCCTGTTCGTCCCTTGGCCTCGAGTCTCGGATATACGTAAATATCATGATTTTCCAGAATCACTTCATAGTTTCTCCATTTATGCAGCGTTTTCAAATTGTCTTCGCCCATAATTAATGAAAATTCATGATTTGGATATTTCTCTTGTAAATGAGCGAGTGTAATCACTGTATAGCTTGGCTGAGGCAATTTAAACTCAATATCCGATGGTTTTATTTTCGGATAATCTTCTGTTGCCAGATAAACCATTTGAAGTCGTTGCTGATCGTCTAATAAAGTCGCTTTCTTTTTTAACGGATTATGTGGCGTAACAACCATCCAGATCTGATCTAAATCGGCAAACTCAGCCATATGATTAGCAATGATCAAATGACCAACATGTATAGGGTTATATGTTCCGAAGTAAAGACCTATTTTCATTTTGTATAGTTTCGCATAGAGTCGCTAAGATAGCACAAAGATTCGCAAAGTTTAAAAACCTTTTGCGAATCTCCGTGTTTGTCTTTGCGAATCTTTGCGTAATAAAATTACTTATTTACGAACTCTTTCACTAATTGATATGCTTCTTCTTTAGCAGTATCTAAATCGTAGTTTTTAATAATGGTATCAAATTGAGGAGCAGTTGCCAATTCAACCGAAGCTTTTGCAATACGCATATTAATTTTGTCTTCACTTTCTGTAGAACGTTGTTTTAATCGGCGTTTTAATTCGTCAACACTTGGAGGTTTAACAAAAACAGCTAAAGTTTCTTCTGGGAATTTATGTTTAATGCGAAGACCGCCAACCACGTCAATGTCAAAAATGACATTTTTTCCCAAAGCCCAGATTCTTTCAATCTCCGATTTTAAAGTACCATAGAAGTTGTCGCGGTAAACTTCTTCCCATTCTAAGAAATCCTCAGCTTTAATGTGCTTTTTGAATTCTTCTAGCGAAATGAAATAATAATCCTTTCCGTGTACTTCTTCACCGCGTGGTGCACGCGATGCTGCCGAAATCGAAAATTCAAGATTTAAATCTTCTTGTCCTAATAAATGTTTTACGATAGTTGTTTTTCCTGAGCCTGAGGGTGCCGAAAAAACAATTAATTTTCCTTTGTTCATTGTGTATGCTTTAAGCTTTAGGCAGAAGGCCTTAGGCTTTAATTGATTTTGTTTTTAGCTTATTGCTTATAGCTTAAGCTTATGGGTTTACAGAACATTCAATACTTGCTCCTTGATTTTCTCTAATTCATCTTTCATCATCACGACCAATTTCTGCATTTGAGCATGATTCGATTTAGAACCCATGGTATTGATTTCACGACCCATTTCCTGAGTGATAAAACCAAGTTTTCTTCCGTTGGCTTCAGAACCATTTAAAGTTTCCAAAAAGTAATCTAAATGATTTCCTAAACGTACTTTCTCTTCTGTAATATCTAATTTTTCTAAATAATAGATTAATTCCTGCTCAAAACGATTTTCATCAACATTAACTTGCAATTCTGAAATTGCAGTTTGCAAACGATCTTTTATAGCTTGTATACGCTCTGGATCAAGTGCCAATGTATCATTCATATATTGGCGAATGTTTCCAATTCGGAAATTGAATTCTTTTTCAAGTGCTTCTCCTTCATCTTTTCTGAAATTTAAGATGTTTTGAAGTGCTTCGTCAATAATTACCTGAATTTGCTCCCAATCATTTTCATCAATTTCTTCGCGTTCTGTTTTTAATGTATCTGGCATACGAACAGCCATTTTCATTAATTCAGTTTCGTCAGCATCGGGATTTACTTCTTTTAATTGTGCGATATAATTTTTTACAACAGGTACATTTACTTTGGTTGAAGTCTGCTCAGCAGTGCTTTCTACATAAATTGCAAAATCAATTTTACCTCTTTCCAGTTTGGTCGAAATGAGAGTTCGTAAACCAAGTTCCAATTCGCGGTAAACTGATGGCATTCTTACATTCAAATCTAAACCTTTACTGTTTAGGGATTTTACTTCAACGGTAATTTTTTTTGTAGGCAATTGCAAAGAAGCTTTGCCAAACCCTGTCATAGATTGTATCATATAATTGAGTATAAAGGCGCAAAGATAAATAAAAGTTTGCTCTATTTGGTTGGAAATTAGTGTTCAGTCACAGTTTTCAGTTTAACAGAAAAGAAAATAGCTTTTTAGCTCAAAGCATTTATCACTTCGGCTACATTTTTTTGGCTATTGCCGATGTAAATTTTACCATCTATAATAAAAACGGGACGGCTTAAGAAAGTGTAATGTTCCAAAATGTATTTTTTGAAATCGGCTTCTGTTAAAGATTGATCTTTGAGTCCCATTGACTTGTATAACTGTGCTTTTTTGCTAAATAATGCTTCGTAACTTCCAGCAAGTTTGTGCATTTCTTCCAATTGTTCTTCAGTAATTGGATCTTGTTTAATATCTTGAAAAACTAAATTGTTTTCAGGTAAACTTTTGATGATTTTTCTGCAGGTATCACAAGACGATAAATAATATATTTTGTTCATTTTTTATGGATTTGTTAGAATGCAAAGAAAATCCATTTGAAACTTAAAAATGACTAATTTTAGAAAAAAAATAAAATTATGAGTTCAGTTTTTGATGTACAAAAAACAATAAGAGAAGTTCTTTTGAAAATTTTAGATAGTCATTCATTAGAACAGCTAAACAAAATTCCAGATGGTTTCAGCAATAATATTATTTGGAATATTGGCCATTGCGTTTCTTCACAGCAACTTTTGGTTTATAAATTATCTGGTCTTCCAACAATGGTTTCTGAAGATTTTATAAATAAATACAGAAAAGGAACCAAACCAGAAGGAGATGTTTCTCAAGCTGAGGTTGATGAAATCAGAATCTTGCTTTCAACAACATTAGAAAAAACGAAGAATGATTTTGAAAGCGGTTTATTTGTTGATTATCATGAATACACTACAAGTATGGGATTTACACTTCGTCATATTCAAGGTGCTTTAGATTTTAATAATTATCATGAAGGACTTCATACTGGAGTTGTAATGGCGCTAAGAAAATTAGTTTAAAAAAAATATCCCGCTTTAAGCGGGATATTTTTTTTATTCGATTATGGTTTCGATGGTAACCTTCATTGCTCCGGCACCTTTATTTTTTGTAATATCCATAAAAGCTCTTTTAGACAGATCAATTTCGCGAGTTTTTACAAATGGACCACGATCGGTAATTTTTACTATTACAAATTTACCATTTGCTTCATTTGTTACTTTTACTCTAGTCCCAAAAGGAAGTTTTTTGTGAGCAGCAGTATAATTGTTGTTGTTAAATCGACTTCCGTTAGCAGTCCTTTTTCCATTAAAACGATCTGCATAGTAGGAGGCATGAGCGTTTTTTTTGTATGGTCTAAGTTTTAAACCTTTGTCTGTAAAAACTGAGTCCGGCAAAGGAACAATAACAGGTTTTACATTCTTAACAGTATCTTGAATAATTTTAGGTTCTGTTGTAGGTTTGGTCTGGCTTATCATGTAAGTAAAGCCGCTAATTAGGGTTAAAGCGATTGTGGCGAATAAAATGTTTGTTTTATTTCTCATGGGTTATTTTTTTTCAGACTTGGGGGGAGTTTGTACAAATAATATGCCGAGATAAAAAAAGCCCTGATAAAGGGCTTTTATTTGGTATTTTTTAGAACCAAAGGTTCCACGGAATTCTGCTTAAAATAAGCAATAATCCTAATGTATAAAAAATAGCAAAGGTTTTAAATTTAGCTTCGCTATTAACTAATTTTTTATGTTTAGACCATCCGATAGTAATTAGGATGATAGCAATAATATTAATTAGAGGGTGCTCTAATGAAGTTAATCTTAATTCTGCATTAGACATTTGTCCGAAAGCGTCTTTTCCAAGAGGAGAGACAAAATATAAGATTAAACCAATCAATAATTGAGTGTGTGTACCAATTAAAGCAAATAAAGCGATTTTACGATCTTTCGCTGTAAACTCTTTTTTGAAGTTACTCCAATGATGGCATTAACCACTGCAACAACTAAAAGAAGCAATGCTAAGTATGCCCATCCAGAGTGGAATTTTTGTAGAAAATTATACATAAACTGTGTTTTTTGTTCAAAACAAATATAACAAAAAAGGCTATAAAAAAACGGCATTAAACTTAAAAGTCAATGCCGTTTTTATTATTTATTTAGATTCTAAATTTTAGAAGTTGTAGCGTAAACTAAAGTTCCAAGTTCTTCCTAAGCCAAAGAAACCAGTATTTGCAACATTGATTCCTTTATAATTAGTTGAAGTTGCAGTTGTAGCAGTAGCAGTAGTTAATTCAGATAAGTAAACTTCGTCAAATACGTTATTTACGTTAACTCTGAAACCGATTGAATCGTGTTTTCCTTTACCGATAAACAATTTGTATGAGATTCCAGCATCAACTAGATCGTAGCTTGGCAACTCTAAGTTGTTTTTTACAGCACCAACGTTAGAAAATAATTTGTCATAGTATCTCCAGTCAGCATCAACTGAAAGATGTTTAACGAATTCATATCTGAAACCTAAGCCATAAGTAACTTGTGCTGCATCTCCAACTTTTCCACCATCAACATCTTGTTTTGCTTGATCTAAAGTTGATAGACTTTCGTCTCTAGTTGTAGTAACTACCTCACCTTTGTATTGCCAGTCTCCAAGAGAAAAGAATCCTGTTAAGCTAAGATCTTGCGTTGGTTTTGCAGTAAAATCTAACTCAAGACCTGTATGTACTTGTTCAACACCTTCATTAGTTTTGTAAATTATATCTCCAACAACTAAAGATGGATATTTTACAACATCAGCAGCTGTAGCAGTAGTAGATGTTGTCGTTACTCTATCTTTCCAAGATGTTCTATAAGCATTTAAACTTGCAGAGAATATTTTTGAAGAGAAAGTATATCCAGCCTCAAGACCAAATATTTTTTCATTTTCAGTTAATGGGTTTACAGCATTTGTAAAATTCAAATAGATGTTATCATGGTATGGTTGGCGATTATAATAACCAGCATTTGCGTAAAGCGTATGGTTTTCAGCAAATTTGTAGCTTGTACCAGCTTTAACATTGTATCCGACATTATTAACTTTTTCAGATTTTTGATTTTGTGGTAGGTAATCAAATCTGTCCTCTCTTTGGTGAGATTGATTAGAAAGAGATCCTTGGAAGAATGCAGAGAAGTTATCATTTGAATATTCTAACTGGCTAAATACACCTCCATAAGAAATAGTTTCTCCATAATCGTAATCAATTCTTTGATCTTCGGCAATTGTGTTGAAAGTTGCTGGCCAAGGTAATGCTCTTCCAGATTCAGTTACATAATTGCTCTTCATTGTACCACTTGGGTTACTATTTCCATCTTTAAGATTTCTTGTATCTGTCCAGCTTGATAATCCCATGAAGTCAGAAACCTGTCTGAAGTGTGTTCCTTTGTAAGTTCTTAAATCAAGACCAACATTTAGAGCCAAATTATCAGTAAGTCGATTTTTTAAGTTAGAAACTAAACCGTACCAAGCGTGATTGTTAACACTAGCTCTGATTACGTAAGCTCCATTTGTACTTCTTCCGTCAGCATTTCCTGTACCATCAACGATGTTTTGATTACTAGCTAAAATACCATCAAAATTGATTTGACCTCCTGCAGGAGTAGCTGGCTTAGTGCCGTAGTTTCCAGTTCCTCCACCACGTCCCCAAGATCCGTATAATACAGTAGAAAGTTGTGTTTTATCACTAATATCATAATCCCAGTTGATGTTAACTACTGGTTTGTGGTAATAGTTGGTTCTTTCAGATTTATATTCTCCTCCTTGAGTTCCCCAGTTGTTGTTGTATTTTCTTCCGTATTTTAAATAACTGTCAATTGACTTTGTGAAGTTTTGGTCATGCCATTGTGGAGCACCAGTCAAAAGGAAGTTGAAACTATGTTTGTCATTAGCTTTGTAACCAACAGAAACGAAGTAAGTTTGTCCTTCACCTCTCGTTCCGTCGTTATAGCCATCACCTTGCCAGTGAGAAAGCATAACACTTGTTCCCCAACCTTTTGCATTTACACCTGTATTGTAAGCTGCAGTTGTTTTGAAATAATTGTCATTAGCAACACCTAGAGAAACAAATCCTCCTTCTTGTTTTTCAGTAGCCTTTGTGATAAAGTTTACTGTACCTCCAACTGAAGAGATAGCTAATTTAGATGATCCTAATCCTCTTTGGATTTGAATAGCATTTGCAATGTCAGACATACCGGACCAGTTAGACCAGTACATTTTTCCGTCTTCCATTCCGTTAATTGGCTGTCCATTCAATAAGAAAGCCGTGTTGTCTTGAGCAAATCCACGAACGTTAACTCTTGAATCTCCATATCCTCCAGCTTGTCCCGCAACGTAAACAGATGGTGTGTTAACCATTGTCTGAGTAACGTCTGCAGTACCAATTTTTGCTTGGATATCAGCAGCCTTAATTGTAGAAACTGCAATAGGAGTTTTTCTGTCTTTGGCTAAATCGATAATTCCCTTACCCATTACTACAACTTCGCCTAATTCGTTTGAGTTAGAAGCTGCTAAAGTGATAGTTCCTACGTCTGTAGTTCCCCCGTTTGATACGGTAAATTTTACAGTTTGGTTGTCATAACCTAAAAAAGAGATTACAATCTCTCCTGTACTTGATGGTGATGTAAGTGTAAATTTACCATCAAAATCTGTTGAAGTTGCTATAGTAGATCCTTTGATCACTACATTTGCTCCTGGTAACCCGCCTGTTCCGTCGGTAATTTTACCAGTAACTTTTCCTTGAGAAAATACGGTCGAAACTATCATAAAAAATAGTCCAGTCAGTAACCAATTTTTCATTTTCTTCATTTTGTTATTGAGTTTATTGTTTTTGGCAAAATTATAACAAATAACTCAGATAATGTTATCGAAATGTTAAGAAAAAACAGTTTTGTCTTTTGTGCTGCGTATTAAAATGAATTTTTCTTTTTTCATTAAAAAAAATATTGTTTTCTTGAATTTATGTGAAGATTTTTTGTTAAAAATGTAATTATTCTAGTAGTGCCGTAAGTGTGAATAGGCAAATTGGCGGATAATTCTGCTTTTTGTCGGTATTTTATGTAAAAAACGTCCTAATTTTACTAGAAATTAGGACGTTTCAAAAGTTAGAGAATATTTAAAAAAAGTATTCTATTTATTTTTTAAGAAATGATTTAACAAAAATGAAGTTGAACTATCGTGATTCTTAACGGTCTTAGAATTGATCTCATCTAAGATAGAATTTGCCAATTGTTTACCTAACTCAACTCCCCATTGGTCAAAACTGAAAATGTTCCAAATAACTCCTTGAACAAAAATTTTATGTTCATATAATGCAATTAAAGAACCTAAACTTTTTGGTGTAAGTTTTTGAATCAAAATAGTATTCGTTGGTTTGTTTCCAGTAAAAACTTTAAAAGGCAATAAATAAGAAGCTTTTTCAGCCGCTAATCCTTGCTTGTCAAATTCTGCCTGAACTTGTGCTTCTGTTTTTCCGTTCATTAAAGCTTCAGTCTGAGCAAAAAAGTTAGACATTAATTTATTATGATGATCTTCGTTTCCGTAAAGTGGTTTTACGAATCCGATGAAGTCTGTTGGGATTCTTTTTGTTCCTTGGTGAATCAATTGGAAGAAAGCGTGTTGTGAGTTTGTCCCTGGTTCTCCCCAAATAATTGTTCCAGTTTGGTAGTTAACAGGTTTTCCGTCACGGCCAACGCTTTTCCCGTTACTTTCCATAAAAGCTTGTTGTAAATACGGAGCTAATTTTGATAAATATTGCGTGTACGGAATCAAAGCTTCACTTTCGGCACCATAAAAATTATTGTACCAAACACTTAACAAAGCTAAAATAACTGGAATGTTTTCATCAAATTCTGCTGATTTGAAATGCTCATCCATTTCATTTGCTCCTTTCAGTAAGTCATTGTAATTGTCAAAACCAACTGCCAATGCAATGCTTAAACCAACAGCGCTCCAAAGAGAAAATCTTCCTCCAACCCAGTCCCACATTGGAAAAACGTTACTTGGATTAATTCCGAATTCTGTTACTTTTTGAATGTTTGTAGAAACTGCTACGAAATGTTTAGCGATATCTTCTTGAGAAGCCGATTTTAAAAACCATTCTTTAATTGTCTCAGAATTTGAAAGTGTTTCCTGAGTGGTAAAAGTTTTAGAAACAATTACAAAAAGCGTTGTTTCTGGATTTAGTTTTTTGATTACTTCATTTACGTGGTCACCGTCAACATTCGAAACGAAATGTGTATTCAAGTGGTTTTTGTAAAACTGCAAAGCTTCAACTGCCATAACAGGACCAAGGTCAGAACCGCCAATTCCGATATTTACAATATCAGTAAAAGCTTTTCCGGTATATCCTTTTCTTTCTCCAGAAATTACTTCTTGAGTAAAGTTTTTGATTTTATTTTTTACTTCGAATACTTCAGGAATTACATTTTCTCCATCTACTTTAATAACAGCAGATTCTGGAGCACGTAAAGCTGTATGTAAAACGGCACGATTTTCTGTCTGATTGATTAATTCTCCTCCAAAATATTGTGCAATTGCATCTTTCAATCCGATTGAGTTTGCTAATTCTAATAAAAGAGAAACCGTTTCCTGACTAATATTATTTTTTGAGTAATCTACTAAAAAATCATTCCATTGCAAGTTGAATTTTTCAGCACGTGCACTATCTTGTTGAAACAATTCTTGTATTGTGGTTTCGTGAATTGCGTTATAGTGGTTCTGTAGATTTTTCCACGCTTCAGTCCCAGTCGGGTTTGTTGTGTTTAAAGCCATTTTTATCTATAATTGAGTTTGTTTTCTGAAACACAAAAATACTGAAATAACTTTTAAAAGGATGACGGTTTGCGATTATATAACAATTAGTTACGAAAACGTTTTATGAGTTTACTTTTGAATATTTGAAGTTATGATTATCGCGCCATCATTTTCTTTTTCATTGTAAATGATACGACTGCTGTTTTTGTTTAAGAAGTCTAAAGTGATAATATCGAGCTTTTTTAGTGGCAATAAGATAGTGTCTTGTTTTTTGTTGTATTTAAATGAAGTTCCGTTAATTACAACCAAAGGCGATTCTCCAATTAAATCTTTTTCGAAGGATGTGCTAACTAGTCTCTGAACAAAATATCTGCTTTCTTCTTTTTCATTTAAAACAAAAACCTTTGGATTGGAACACCCAATAGCGAATAGAGATAAAAGTATTAGAGAGGAGTTTTGCATGAATAAGGTTTAAGAAATGCTTTGGTGAAATACTTTTACCAAAAGCGCCACCAAGGTTTTTTATTGATTTCAATAACTTTTTTTGTTACATCGACATCAATTCTTTTTGGAGTTTCTGTTTTAATTTTAGAATCATCAAAAAATAATTGACCGTTTTCATCCATTCCAAGCGGAAATTTGATTCTTTCTTTCCAGTTCTCAGTTTGTAATTCTGGAATTAAGTCAAGATCAATTTTTTCGCGAAAGCGTTTTTGAGCTTTTTCGATAATTTCTTCTTCTAAGTTTGAAGATGAATTTTTGAAAAGTGAAATCGAATTGTCTGGAATATTCAGAAGAAAAATTTGTGTTTTATCACCGATTTTCTGAATGTCCAACACTTTGAAATAAGCAATCGAGTCTAAAAGATAATGTCCAATTTTTGCCGAATCAGGATTAAATTTTGACAAATCTTTGGCATGCGCACTGGCAATCAAATATCTCAGATTTCCTGAAATTCCTCCACCAATCGAACTCATATCAGTAAAACCTTTTTCTTGAATGATCTGTCCGACTTTATAATTCAAAATTAAATTTTCAGGAAGATTTGTATCTCTGTAAAATAGTTTTAAACCAGAAAAAGTTTCATGATACATGGTTTTGAGGCGTTCATTTTTCATGATTTTCGATTCAAAAAGATTATTTACAAATTACCAATACTGTCCAATTCTCTTTTTAGAGGCTCAATCTGTGTCATAAAGCGAGTTCTGTCATTCCCAGTCAAAGATTCTCCTGTTGGAAGATTCAATCGAAGCGCATCTACTTGTACGCCATTTTTCCAGAAACGATAGCAAACGTGTGGACCAGAAGCTAAACCTGTACTTCCAACCAAGCCAATTGTCTGTCCTTGCGTAACGCGTTGTCCGCGACGAACTAGGATTTTAGACATATGTAAATATTGAGTAGAGTAGGTTCCGTTATGTTTTACTTTTACAAAGTTTCCGTTTCCTGCAGTATATCCGGTAGCTTCTACAACTCCTGATGCGGTGGTTGAAATTGGCGTTCCAGTTGGAGCTGCATAATCGGTTCCTTTATGTGCTTTCCAAGTATGCTGTACAGGATGGTATCTGTTCATGGTGAATCTTGAAGTGATTCGGCTGAATTTAATTGGCGTTTTTAGGAAGAAGTTTTTAAGTGTTTTTCCCTCATCGTCATAATATTCAATCTTTCCAGAAGTGGAATCTTTTTCAAAAGGAAAAGCATAAATTATTTTTCCTTTATATTCAAAAAATGCAGCTTCAAGATCTTCAACGCCATCATAGGTTTTTCCGTTAATGAATCGCTCTGTGAAAATTAATCCGTAGCGATCGCCTTTTTTTAGTTTGAAGAAGTCAATAGACCAAGAAAATACTTTTGTAATTCTGCTAGCCAAAGCGGTTTCAACACTTTCATTTCCTAAAGTTTCAGAAAGAGAGCTTTTTAAAACGCCACCAATCATTTTTCGTTTTAAAGTAACTGGTTTTATTTTTTTATATGCTTTTGCAATGCTATCTCGTAAATCGACAACATAATAACTTAAGGCATCTGGCTGATAAATAAAAACTTGAAGATTATTGGTTTTGTTTTTAGAACGAAGTAAAGTGAAAGGTTTTCCGTAACGAATGTTTCTGACATTGAAAGAATCTTTTACCTGTTCTACAATTTCATTTACTTTTTTGTCTCCAATGTTTTGGCTTTGCATAATTGAGCCAAAAGAATCTCCTTTTGAAATAGTGTCATTAACAACATTAAAGTCTGCGTAATTAAAACCGAATTCTATTTTTTTGGTTGCTGGTTTAGTAATTTTTGCTTCTACTTTTTCTTCTTCTTTTTTACATGAAAAAATAGAAAACAAGACAATTAAAATTACGACTGCTTTTTTCAAACTTTATAAATTTTTTGTGGTGAAATTAAACTTCAGTTTCATTTCCCCAATTGGACAATTCTTCTTCGGTCCACAATTTAGGAAAAAAGATGCGTCTTTGGTATTTTGGGTGCATATATTTTTGCCAGTCGCTTCCGCCTGTAGCTTCTCCATTGCCTTTTCCGCTTTCTAAGATGTATTTTCTTGCAGTGTTAAGATGCTGCATTACCCAAGTAATGTTTACCGTTTTATCGTAATGGCGCATTGCAGCAATTAGTTCTGGATTTTGCTGATCTTCAATTGGTAATTGGATGAATTTTTGCCAAAGGTTTTTTGTTTTGAAAGAAGCCATTTGTCTCAAAAACTGTTCTTTGTATTTCTTTTCAAATTCATTCAACAAATATGATTTTTCGCCAGTGTGATAATCTTTTCCGGCTGCTTGCCAATAAAGGTGTTCAAAGCTGGTTTCCAAATCGGTATTTTCATCAAAGTTTGCTTTGTATCTGCGGTCTGTCAAATTGATAACGTCCGTCGAAGCAAATTCGATCATTCTGTATTGTGCACTTTGAAATCCGCTTGCAGGAGTGAGCGTGTTTCTGAATTTCATGTATTGATCTACTTCCATTCCGTTTTCCATAATGCTGAACGAATTGGTAAGCATATCAAAGTATCTTGTAATTCTTGATAATCTTTCGCTGAAAAAATCAACCTGAATGTTTTCCGTTTCGGCAATCTGATCAATTTCCCACAATATCATTTTAAAAATTAATTCATTTACCTGATGGTACATGATAAAAACCATTTCGTCAGGAAGTGTGGTGCGTTGTATTTGTAAATTTAATAGAGCGTCTGTTTGAATGTAATCCCAATAAGTAATTGGTTTGGCCCAAAGCAATCCTTCTAACTGAACATCAGTTTTTTGATTTATGGCTTGAAATTTAAGGTCAATTTCTTTTAAAATTGCTTCAGAATGATCTGTAGGGTTCATTATTTTTTTGCTTTAAGTGGACTTTTCAGTCCTTTATATTCATCGAGATCGGCTTTAAGAGATCCTACGGCCAAATCTGCTTTAATTCTAATCGGAACTTTGTTCACGTCGTCTGTTATCCAGAGTGTTAAGCTCTCTTTTTCTTTGAATACTCTTCCAGTCTGTACCGACGGTTTGAAGACCATTGTAGAAACGGTTCCAAATTTAGTCGTAATATCTTGACGACCTATATATTTTAACTTAAATTTTGTGATTTCATCGTCAAAAAACATATCGATTGTAATGGATTCGCCTGATTTAAGTTTGTCAATGTTGGGATGGTTTCTCAGGTAATAAAATGCAGAAACAATATCTTGAACGCTTTCTGTAACAACGATTGTTTTTTCAGATTTACGCTTATAGTCTTTTACTAAAACTCTATTTTCATTTTGATTAAAAAAACCTTCTTGATTTTTGGTGTAACCCCCTTCATCAATTTTTCTAACATATCGGTATGGTTTTCCTGTTTCTTTGTCAAAATAACTTTCATACAAATCTTCTACTTTGAAGAAAAATTTTGACATTCCAGTTGTGTAACCTTTTCCAACAGAGTGGTATACCTTTTTATTATTGATTGTGGCATCTTTAACTTCAAGAGTGGCGTATCCAGCATTTACAATTCCATAATGTATTCTAAATTTAAAATATTCTCCAGTATCGAAAGCGTCTTCTTTTTGAGGCGCGAAAGACAGTATTGTTAGTGATAATATAGTGAGGATGAGCTTTTTCATAGTACATTCTTTACGTTTTATTATAAAGATAGACAAATGCAAATTCTATTCCAAATGTACCAAAACAAAAAAACTCAGTCAAAGATGACTGAGTTTTTATGCTATTAACTAACCAAAAAACTATAAATTATGAAATTTATATCAATTCGGAAGGAAACCACCCCTTCCTGATTTGCGAGTGCAAAGATAGATAGAAAGTTCAGATTTCAAATAGCCAAAGTCAAGTTTAACATAACATTTGCAAAAAAAGCATCGTTTTTTAGAGAAATCCGCGTTTAAATGCAAAAAAAATGCGTTTTTACAAAGTTCCTCTCAATTCTTGTTCTCTCTCAATTGACTCAAACAGAGCTTTAAAGTTACCTGCACCAAATCCTTTTGCACCCATTCTCTGGATAATTTCGAAGAAAAGTGTAGGTCTGTCTTGAACTGGCTTGGTAAAAATCTGTAATAAGTAACCATCTTCATCGGCATCAACCATGATCGCCAATTTTTCGATTTCATTTAAATCTTCTTTCATCATATCCATATGAACACCTAATCTTTCTGGGATTGCTTCATAATAAGTATGAGGAGGGGCCGATAAAAACTCAACGCCGCGTGCTCTCAGTTGTGATACTGTCTTAATGATATCGTCTGTAGCAATAGCGATATGCTGAATTCCAGGTCCACCATAGAAATCTAAATATTCTTCAATTTGAGATTTTTTCTTTCCTTCTGCTGGTTCGTTGATTGGGAATTTAATTCTTCCGTTTCCGTTTGACATTACTTTACTCATCAGAGCAGAATATTCTGTGGTGATTTGTTTGTCGTCAAAAGATAAGAAATTCACAAATCCCATAACTTCTTCGTAGAATTTTACCCAAGTATTCATTTCATTCCAACCTACATTTCCCACCATGTGGTCAATGTATTTTAATCCCGTTGGTTCTGGGTTAAAGTCAGATTTCCATTCTCTATAACCAGGAAGGAAAACTCCGTTGTAATTTTTTCTTTCAACGAAAATGTGAACGGTTTCTCCGTAAGTGTAAATTCCAGAACGTACCACTTGACCAAATTCATCTTCTTCTACAGTTGGTTTCATAAAAGAGTGTGCTCCACGTTTCATAGTTTCTTCGTAAGATTTTGTTGCATCTTCAACCCAAAGGGCAGCAACTTTTACTCCGTCGCCATGTTTTTTCAAATGTTCGTTAATTGGAGAATCCGCTGTTAATGGCGTTGTTAAAACAATTCTGATTTTGTCTTGTTTTAAAACATAAGATGCTCTGTCTCTTACTCCAGTTTCTAATCCGGCATAAGCCAATGATTGATATCCAAATGCAGATTTATAATAATGTGCAGCTTGTTTTGCATTTCCTACATAAAATTCTACATAATCTGTTCCTAATAATGGAAGGAAATCTTGTGCTCCTTCAAATATTTTCTCTAATCCGTATTCTACTGATTTTATTTCTTTGTTCATTTTGTTTATTTGTTTAATCGGTTAATCGTTTAATTGATCGAAAACCGAAGTGTTAGTGTTGTGTTTGATTTTTTTTTTACCGCAAAGAGCGCAAAGATTTTTTTGATTTAGATTTTATAAAATCGCTAAGAACGCAAAGCTTTGCGAACTTGGTTTGGTAAAACTTACTTAGAATCTTTGTGAACTTTGCGTAAAATCCTTTGCGAACTTTGCGGTTAAACTCGATTAGTTACTCCGTCCAAGATTTGTAATATTTCCCGTCATCCAATCCCATAGCTTCTTCAGTAACCATTAACGGACGGAAAGTATCCACCATAACGGCTAATTCTTGAGTTTCTTTGTGACCAATACTGCGTTCCATTGCGCCAGGCGCTGGACCGTGTGGAATTCCTTTTGGGTGTAAAGTGATATGCCCTTGCTCAATATTATTTCGGCTCATAAAATCACCATCAACATAATATAGGACTTCGTCAGAATCTATATTGCTATGATTGTATGGTGCTGGAATCGCTTTTGGGTGATAATCGTAAAGTCTAGGGCAGAATGAACAAACAACGAAAGCTGCTGTTTCAAAAGTTTGATGTACTGGTGGCGGTTGGTGAACACGTCCAGTTATAGGTTCGAAATTGTGAATTGAAAATCCGTACGGGAAATTGTAGCCGTCCCAGCCTACAACGTCAAACGGATGTGTGGCATAAACCACTTCGTGAATCATTCCTTCTTTTTTGATTTTAATTAAAAAATCGCCTTTTTCGTCATGTGTTTCCAATTCGCTTGGCAGAATAAAATCACGTTCGCAAAACGGAGAATGTTCTAAATGCTGGCCAGATTGATTTTTATAACGTTTGGGAGTATAAAAAGGAGAATAAGATTCTACGTAAAATAATCGGTTATCTTCTGTTTCGAATTCGATTTGATAAATAATGCCGCGTGGAATAATTAAATAATCGCCATATTCAAACGGAATATTTCCTAACATGGTTCTTAATTTTCCTTTCCCTCTGTGGATGAAAAGCATTTCATCAGCGTCGGCATTTTTGTAGAAATAATTTCGAAGCGATTCTTTCGGCGCAGCCAAACCAATAATGCAGTCTTTATTAACCAACATAGCTTTTCGGCTGTCTAGAAAATCATTCTCAGGTTTCAATTCAAAACCTTTAAAAAGTAATGATTTTATGTTTTTTCCGATTGCAATTTTAGGTTCAACCGAATAAGAGTTTAAAATTTCTTTAACCTGCGTTGGTCTGTGTACATGATAAGACAATGACGAATGTCCGTGAAAACCTTCGGTTCCAAACAATTGTTCGTAATAAAAACCTCCATTTGGCTTTTCGAATTGGGTGTGTCGCTTTTGAGGAAAATCCCCAAGTTTATGATATAGTGGCATGGCTTTTTCAATTAGATAATTAGTAAAATTAGATAATTCGAAAATTTGAATTGCAGAGATAAACAACCAGTTCAATTTTTGATATTGGCTGATTATTTCAATTCGATAGAGCCATTACTCAGGATTTCTCTTGATGAGGAATTGAAGATACTCTAATAAACCTGTCCAATTTGTTTTCATTATAACAAATGTCGTAATTTTTTCGGAGTAAAAATAAAAATTATATTATTTATAACTATAAAATAACTTAATTTTTTTGATTTAAATTTTATGATAAAAAAAAATAGACAGAATTTATTGAAGTATTCTCGATTATAGTACTAAAATTGAAACCCGATACTAAACCACGTAAAGCTTTTTGACATTTCTGGAGACCAAGATTGTTTTACTTCAATTGGTCCAATTATGGTTTCTAAACCATAACCAATTGCGTATCCCGTATATTTTGGCATAGAAACCCAATCAACAGAAGAGAAAATATCATCTCCTAAGTTGGCAAAATTAGCTGATACATTGATATGGTTTTTTTTGAAGATTTCATAATCAATATTAATATCAGATTTAATGTAACTGTTGCCGGCAATACTTAGAAAATCATATCCGTAGAAATAATTGAAGTTATTTATTTTGTTGTATCCATAACCTCCCAAAATAAAATCAAAAAACGGAACACTGTCGCTACCAATATTAAATCCAGCATCGGCTCCGAATTTTATGGTTGCTTTTCTGAATAACGGTCTCACAATTGAAACCTCGGCTTTTGCAATGGAAAAAGGTTTAAATTGTTTGGTATAATCCGATGATGCCATATAGGTCTGCACATCTGTAGAAAAATATAATCCAGAGCTTGGGTAATATTTTTCATCTAACGAATCGTATTTTAAATAAGCAAAAGCGCTAAAATAATTGCTTTTCTCAATTATGTTATCTTCATTGGCAAGCGTAGGCGAATTGATTTTTAGATATTTATATTCTAAACCACCGCCCATTAAAAATTTCTGCACAAAAATAGTCTGAAAATAAGCCTGATTGCTTATGTCCATAAAGTCAACATTAATGAGATTGACATTTGGTGTTTCTTTCAGAACGCCACTTAAGCTGGTAGTTACATTTCGGTTAAATTGATTCAATCTAGAACGGAAACCAAAACTGATGTTAAAGCCATTTTCGACATAATAGTTAAAATCATATCTGAAATTATCACCAAGAATGATATCCAGAGAAGTAACATCATTTTTTAAGAAAGTCTTTTTATGAGTAAGATTTAATAAAACAGCACTTTTGTAAAGTCCATCATAATGAAGCCCGAGTTTTAGATACGTCTGAGTTGGATTTTCTCTTAAAACCAAATCCAAATTGTCTTTATCGCCATTTGGCTGAAGGCAATAGGAGATTGTGCTAAAGTTTTGTGTAGCATTTAAGTTGTTAATTCCAGCTTTAAGACCGTCGTAGGTTATAGTGCTTCCAGGTTTGAAACGAAGTTTACCGCGAATATATTCTTTGGTATAATTTTCTAATTTATCAGTATTTATGTCTTGAATATGAAGCGTATCTGTTGCAACTTTTAATTTTGGTTTTTTATAAAAGTTGTTTTCGTCTGTCAATGTTTTGAGTTTTTCATAAACCGCAAAAGCCGCTTCTTCTCCTTTTCTGATGATTTCTTCTCCTCGGTCAAATGAAATAACACCAAAATCGCGAATATCAGGTTTGATGTAAACATCGGTGTCTTTTACCTTACTTTTCATTTTTTCGATGGATTGCAGATTGGTAATCTGAACCAAAATTCTCGTGGCATTTTTCAGGTTTTTTCTTTTCAGCAAATCGTCCTGAACGTCGACACCAATAATAATATCTGCACCAAGATTGCGAACTTCTTGTATAGGGTAATTGTTTACAACACCGCCATCAACAAGAAGATTTCCGTCAATTTCTACTGGAGTAAATAAAGAAGGAAAAGCAGCGCTTGCCATCATAGCCTGAACAAGATTTCCTTTGTTTAATAAAACTTCTTCACCTGTTTCAATATTGGTTCCGATACATAGAAAGGGAGTAGGCAGTTTGTTGAAATCACGAACATGGCGTACGTTTCTAGTTAAACTGCTCAATAAATTATAATTGTACATTCCTTTTGAAAGCGCTTCAGGAATGCCGATTCTGAAATTGCTAAATGGCAAAACAACGGCATACAATTCGTCATTCTTTTTGCCATAAAAGTTTTTGGATGAACGTGGAATGTAATCGTTAATTAATTCGTCAAAATTGGTTTTTTTAAAAATCGAATCAATCTGTGAAGCGTTGTAACCAGAAGCATAAAGTCCGCCGATTACAGAACCCATACTGGTTCCGCCAATATAATCAATTTTGATTCCGGCTTCTTCCAAAACTTTTAAAACTCCGATATGAGCAAAACCTTTGGCGCCGCCGCCGCTTAAAACCAAGCCAATTTTGGGTCTTTTAATACTGTCTTTTTTAATTTCCTGTGAAAAAGCTTCTTGCGAAAACAAAAATAACAGCAATACAACAAATGAGAATGCGCGCGAGAAAACTCCTTTGAACCAATTTTTTGAAATGTACAGTTGGAATGAACGCATAAAAACTCTAGTTGGTTTTGTAAAAGTCGACAATTTTTTTGGCTTTAGAAACACCTACAACGGCTGAAATTTCTTTTTCTGTAGCTAATTTCAATCTTTTAACACTTTTGAAATGTTGTATTAAGGTAGTCATGGTTTTTTCGCCAATTCCGGGAATACTTTCAACAGAAGAATTAAGGGCCGATTTGCTTCGTTTGTCTCTATGAAATGTGATTCCAAATCTATGCGCCTCATTTCTTAAATGCTGAATAACTTTTAATGTTTCTGATTTTTTGTCCAAATATAACGGAATTGAATCGCCAGGATAGAAAAGTTCTTCCAGACGTTTTGCTATTCCGATAATGGCTACTTTTCCGCGTAAGCCTAAATCGTCAATACTTTTTAATGCTGCTGAAAGCTGGCCTTTTCCACCGTCAATTATTATCAATTGTGGCAAAGGTTCGTTTTCTTCTAATACTCTTTTGTAACGGCGATACACAATTTCGGTCATCGAAGCAAAGTCGTTTGGCCCTTCAACGGTTTTGACATTAAAATGGCGATAATCTTTTTTGCTCGGTTTTCCGTCTTTAAAAACGACGCAAGCCGCAACTGGATTTGTTCCCTGAATATTCGAGTTATCAAAACATTCTATATGTCTTGGTTCAGACGGAAGACGCAAATCTTTCTGCATCTGCGCCATAATTCGGTTTACGTGACGATCTGGATCTACAATCTGCAATTGTTTTAATTGTTCGATGCGATAGAATTTGGCATTTCGAATCGACAAATCCAGAATCTGTTTTTTATCCCCAAGTTGTGGAACAGTTGTCTTGATATTTTCGCCTAAATCCAATTCAAAAGGAACAATAATTTCTTTGGATAATAATTGAAAACGCTCACGAAGTTCTACAATTGCCAATTCCAGTAATTCTTCATCGCTTTCATCGAGTTTTTTCTTCATTTCTAAAGTATGCGAACGAATAATAGAACCATGTGAAATCTGAAGGAAATTGACATAAGCGGCACTTTCGTCAGAAACAATCGAGAAAACATCGATATTGGTGATCTTCGGATTTATAATAGTAGATCTAGATTGATAATTTTCCAAAACTTCAATCTTTTCTTTAATTTTCTGCGCTTCTTCAAACTGCAAGTTCTGCGCATAATTGTTCATCAGTTTCTTGAAATCTTTTAAACTTTCTTTGAAGTTTCCTTTCAGGATTTCTCGAATCGCATTGACTTGTTTTTGGTATTCTTCCAAAGGTTCCAAACCTTCGCATGGGCCTTTGCAATTGCCAATGTGATATTCTAAACAAACTTTAAATTTTCCAGAATTAATATTCGATTCGCTCAAATCGTAGTTGCAAGTTCTAAGCGGATACAATTCTTTGATTAAATCTAAAATCGTATGTACAGTTTTGAAATTAGTGTATGGGCCAAAATATTCAGAGCCGTCTTTAACCATTCTTCGAGTAGAAAATATTCTAGAAAATGGTTCTTTTTTGATGCAAATCCACGGATACGTTTTATCATCTCTTAATAAAACGTTGTATCGCGGCTGAAGCGTTTTAATTAAATTGTTTTCTAATAAAAGCGCATCGGTTTCCGTTGGAACTACGATATGTTTTATAGTAACGATTTTTTTTACCAATACATTTGTTTTGGCAGTATCGTGAATTTTATTGAAATAGGATGAAACCCTTTTTTTTAAATTTTTAGCTTTTCCGACATACAAGATTTTCCCGTCTTTATCATAATATTGATATACGCCCGGATTATCAGGCAAGGTTAAAATTTGAAGATCTAAGGACGGTTTTTGCATTCTATTCTGTTTCTGAAGATGTTCGAAAAGCCTTTCAAAAACCATTCCGATTTCTGAAACAAGCTTAACATTGAATTAGTTTCAAATTTACAAAATCAAAAGAATAATTTCTATATTTAGATTTTATAATTCACATGAAAAATAGTGCTCCATTGGTCATTTTTGGCGAATCGATTTTGCCAGGAGAACATAGAACCATAAACGTCGAAATTGCTCGACTTCATACGACAACTAAGCTGAATATTCCTGTAATTGTGCGTCGTTCCAAGCATGAAGGCCCTACAATTTTATTTTCAGCAGGAATACATGGCGACGAAATTAACGGTGTCGAAATTGTTCGTCAGATCATTAGTAAAAAAATAAATAGACCGGCTTGCGGTACAATAATCTGTATTCCGGTAATCAATATGTACGGTTTTGTCAACAAATCGAGAGAATTTCCAGACGGGCGTGACTTGAATCGTGTTTTTCCCGGAAGTAAAAAAGGTTCGCTTGCCAGCCGATTTGCCTATCATATTGTCGAAGAGATTTTACCGATTTTAGATTATGCGGTCGATTTCCATGCGGGCGGAGCAAGCCGTTTTAATGCGCCGCAGATTAGAATTACCGAAAATAATCCTGAACTGAAGGTTCTAGCTGATATTTTTAATGCGCCATTTACGCTGTATTCTAAAAATATAAATGGCTCTTTTAGGAAAACTTCTGAGAGTGCCAATGTAAAAATGCTGCTTTTTGAAGGCGGAAAATCACTAGACATCAATAACGAAATTGCAAACCAAGGCGTATTAGGAACCAAACGTTTGCTTCACTATTTAGGAATGTTGGATTCTAAACAAATTATGGAGCCCGCATTAACTCCTTCAATTTATATTAAACAATCGGTTTGGTTACGTGCAAAATGTTCTGGACTACTTCATGATTTTAATTTGGTTGGAAAATTTGTAACCAAAGGAACTATCTTAGCCATTATTACAGATCCGTTTGGGAAGTTTGAGCAAAAAGTAAAAGCACCGCATGATGGTTATGTAATCAATGCCAATCATTCGCCAATTGTTTATGAGGGCGATGCCATTTATCATTTATCTAAAACCCCAGACGATAATGCCGACGAGTAAAAAAGAACTTCGCATAGAATATAAAAATCTTCGTAAAGCACTTTCTTTTGATGAAATAGAAGAGAAGAGCCTTGCAATTGCCAATCAATTAATTCAAATGCCGATCTGGAATAAAACGTATTATCATGTTTTTCTTCCGATTGAAGAGCATAAAGAAGTAAATACCGAATATATTCTGCACTTGCTTTCTGGAAAAGACAAAGAAGTCTTGATTTCGAAAAGTGATTTTGAAACCAGAAAAATGACACATTTTCTTTTAACAGATAATACTAAAATCAAAAAGAACGAATACAATATTCCTGAACCCATTGACGGAATTGAAGTTCCATCTTCAAAAGTTGAAGTTGTTTTTGTGCCACTTTTGGCTTTTGATGTTTATGGAAACCGAATTGGTTATGGAAAGGGTTTTTACGATAAATTTCTTGCCGAATGCAAAACCGAAACCATAAAAATTGGACTTTCTTTTTTTGAATCGGTAAACCAAATTGATGACGTTTTTGAATCGGATATTAAATTGGATTATTGCGTTACGCCAGAGAAAATTTATATATTTTAATTTCACCACGGGACGTTCAAAATTTAATGCCACAGATTAAAATGATTCCAAAAGATTAATCCTTTTTAATCCTTTAATCTGTGGCAAAAAAATCTTCACATTCAAAAAAATATTCCACACGAAATCCCTTTAAAAACAAGGGTTTCTCATTTTATTTTCACGTAAGAAAAATATTTGTAAAAAATTTGGCACGATTTTGATACTCGAAAAATTGCAAATAATCGCCTCTAGTAAATCCGGAATGCTAGTCCTTATTTGAAGCCTATAACCTTTTATTAATTTTTTAAAACTTACTTTATGAGAAATCTTAATTTCTTTATGATGGCATTCCTTGTACTTACTATTTTCGGCTGTAAGAAAGCTGATTATGAGACTGTGGAAACCGCAGATTCTACTGCAGTTGCAGCTACGACCGATTTAATTGAAGAGGAAAATTATATTCCTGAAACCAATACAGAAAGTTATGCGGCATTAGAAGAAAATCCGTTTGAATCTCCGCTGAAAGAACCACTTTCTACTTTTTCTATCGATGTTGATAACGCATCGTATACTAATATCCGCAGATTTATAAACGAAGGGCAGAAAGTTCCAAAAGATGCTGTTCGTGTTGAAGAAATGATCAACTTTTTTAAATACAAATATCCGCAGCCAGATGGTCAGCATCCGTTTTCTATAAATACAGAATACAGCGATTGTCCGTGGAATAAAAATAGCAGATTGCTAAAAATTGGTCTGCAGGGAAAGAATGTTCCAATGGCAAATTTACCAGCAACTAATTTAGTTTTTCTAGTGGATGTTTCGGGTTCGATGGATGAACCAAACAAACTGCCTTTGCTGAAAGAATCTATGAAAATTTTGGTGAAAGAACTTCGAAGCATTGATAAAGTTTCAATTGTCGTTTATGCAGGATCTGCGGGAGTAGTTTTGGAGCCAACCTCTGGTGATAATAAAGACGAAATTATGGATGCTTTTGACGATTTGCACGCAGGCGGAAGTACGGCAGGCGGAGAAGGAATCGAATTGGCTTATAAGCTGGCACAACAAAATTTTATTAAAGGCGGCAATAATCGAGTAGTGATAGCCACTGATGGAGATTTTAATGTTGGTGCTTCTTCTGATGATGATATGCTGAAATTGATTGAACAAAAAAGAGAATCTGGAGTTTTCTTAACCGTTCTTGGATTTGGAATGGGGAATTACAAAGACAGTAAAATGGAAATCTTGGCCGACAAAGGAAATGGAAATTATGCTTATATCGATAACATTCAGGAAGCGAATCGTTTTCTTGGAAAAGAATTTAAAGGATCAATGTTTGCTATCGCGAAAGATGTAAAAATTCAAATTGAGTTTAATCCAAATCATGTTCAAGCATACCGATTGATTGGTTATGAAAACCGAAAACTGAATGCAGAAGATTTTAAAAATGATAAAATTGATGCGGGCGAATTAGGTAGCGGACATTCGGTTACGGCTTTGTATGAAATAGTTCCAGTTGGTGTAGAGAGTGATTATGTCCCTTCAGATTTAAAATATACTAAAACGCCAAAAGTAGCTGAAAACCATAACGATGAATTGGCTACAGTAAAATTTAGATATAAAAAACCTGATGGCAATAATAGTATTGAAATTGTAAATATAATTGCAGATAAGAAAACAGACTTGGAAAACAGTTCTGCAGATTTCAAATTTACAACTGCCGTTTCTTGGTTCGGATTAAAACTCAGAGATTCCAAATATATTGCCAGCAGTTCAAGTTCGGATATTAAAAGATTGGCAAAATCTGGTTTATCAAATGACGAAGATGGCTATAGATCTGAGTTTGTAAGATTGGTCGATGCGGTGAATTAATTTAAAATTCGAAAAAAGAAAAATTCCAAACTCCAACTTAAAATTGGAATTTGGAATTTTTTATTTGAATATTTTAAAACCTTATTTTACTTCTTTAATAGTTGAAGAATCTATCCAGCCTTGAGTTCCGTCTGTCAATTCGATTTTTTTCCAGCCTGAAATACTTTCTAACACATAAACTTTTGCTCCTTCATGCAATAAGATAATACCATTTGAAGATTTTTGAGGTTCGCGTCGAACTTGGCTTAACTCAGAAAATACAATAGCAACACGATCGTTTTCAAAATGACTTTTTTCAGACATTCCAGCCGAAATGCTTAACGCAAATGCAACGAGAATAATAAACATTCCAACAAAATAAATTCTTTTTGCGAGTGTGGCATTTGAAAAGTAATACCCAATAAAACTCAATAAAAATACAAAGCCAAGCGCAACAGAAATCTTAGCCCAAGTATTATAATCAAAAATAGAAGTAAAGTTCTGGATCAGTTTTGCAAAACCTACTTTAGGAACTTCTTTGATTTCATCAATAGTCAGTTTTTTGGCAAATTTTAGATTGTTTAAAGTCTCTGGATCGTTTGGTTTAAGAACCAAAGCTTTCTCATAATTATAAATCGAAGGCGCAACCTGATTTAGTTTGTAATAACAATTTCCTAAATTGAAATACAATTCGGCAGATTGCAGTTTATCTTCTTTTATAATGTTCTCATAAACCTGTGCCGCTTCTTTATATTGCCCTTTTTGGTACAAAGCATTAGCCGATTCAAAGCGACCCTGCGCAAAGAAAACCTGCGAGATGAATAAAAAGAGATATAGTATGTTTTTCATCTTATTTTGTTTAAACCTTACAGGTTTTTAAAACCTGTAAGGTTTGTTTTATTACGTTTAAACAATCTGTTTTTCTAATTCAGAAATAATCATAACGGCCTTATCATAATCCTGCTGAATCGAAGCGCTCGATGCTGGTGCATAACGTGCAAATTCGCAGTTTTCAGTCAAAGCAATAAAATTCTGAACCGTCTCTGCGTTTGCATTTCTAGACAATAGCAATTCTCTAATATTGTCTTTGCTCATTTCTGAAGTTTCGATATGCAATTTTGCCTTCAAGAAATTGTGCATTGCTTTTTCTAATGCGATATAGAAAGGCTCTTTATTGTTAAGATATTTCTTGGCTTGTGATAAATATTTCTTAGCAAGCTTATTGTTCATTCTAATTCTGTTTCCAGTAACATCATTATCCATAGCTTCTTTTTTCTTTCTAGCTAAAATGATAATCGGAATAATGATAAATGGAGCAAACAATAATCCTAAATACAGATTTGAGTCATAAAAATCTTTTTTCTCAATCGGAATTAATGCTGTTTTAGATTTAATGTTCTTGAATTCATCTGCTTTGGCCACAACATTTTTAGCTGTCGTTCCTGTATTTGCTTCGGCAGGTGTTGGTCCGTCCAAAACATCAATCATAATTTCTTTTGAAGTTATGGTTTTATAAGTGCCAGTACTCAAATCAAAATACGAAAACTGCATTGGTTTAATTGCATATTTTCCTCTGTATTGAGGAACAATAGTGTATTTGTCTGTGATTCTTCCAGACATACCATTCAACGAAGTAGTTACTTGTTCATCGTGAACAGGATCGTACATCTCTAATGCGTTTGGAACAACTGGTTTTGGAAGAGTAAATAACTTCATGTTTCCAGTTCCCTGAGCACTCACAATTAAGTCAAGACCTTCACCATTTTTAAGTGTGGTTTTTGATGGAGTAACAGTGAAATTAAATTTTCCGACAGCACCAGTAAATCCTTCGGGTTTTCCAGTTTCAGGAAGCGGTCTTACATTGATTGTTTTAGCTCCAGCAGTAACTATTTTATTACCTTGCGTAGTAATCATTTGACCAAACATATCACGACGATTGGAAGCCATTTCTATTTCAATATCTAATGAAAGAGGATCAATTGTCAATCTTCCAGATTTTTGCGGATATAAACGGTCTTTTTCAAGATCACATAATAACATCTCTGTCCTTTATAACTTCCTTCTTCAATCTGTAATTGCTTAATGTCGATATTCTGATTCCAGAAATCATTGTATTTAGGTTTTGCCAATTCTTTAAAACGGTTTACTCCGATATTATTAAAATACAATTTGTAAACAACTGTAATTGGTTCGTTTAAGTACGGATTTGTTTTTGAGATTTCAGCAACAAGTTCCAATAATTCATCAGGAGATCCTGGAGGTCTGTCACTTGGATCTCTTTCCTGAGCAACTGCATTGGTTACAGTAACTTTTATTGGATTTGTTTTGTAAATCTGACCATTAAATTCTATTGCAGCCTGTTTGATTGTAATTGATCCTTTTCGCTCAGGCTGTATGATATAAGAATATATTTTTTGAAAAGAGCTTCGGCCATTAATCCAAGACTGGCTAATCTGCTGGCTTGGTCCGGCAACCATTTTAAATCCATCAAAAGAAGGCTGTTCGAAATTATCTCCGTCAACATTCATAATGAAATCAATGCGAAGTCTTTCGTTTAGTCCAAGTGTATTCTTGCTGACTCTGGCTTCAAATTGCACCTGAGCCATCAATCCTTGAAAAGTGAGTAGAAATAGAATTAAATATCTTTTCATTCCTTGTTTTAGTCGTTGTTTATTTAGCTGTTAAACTGTTTAACCGTTAATCGTTTAACTGTATATCTGATTAAACAAATAAACAAATAAACAATTAAACGATTAAACTCAAAATCCTACCAGTCTTTTTCTGTTTTCTTAGGATTTGCTTTTATTTTCTGAGCATTTACTTTGTCCTGAATTTTCTTTTCTTCATTATTTACCGCATCTAATAAATTCTGAACACGCTCTTTTGATATTCCTCCAGGCTGTGGTTTTGGCTGTCCTTGGTTGTCAGATTTATCATCTTGCTTAGGATCATTTTTACCGTCTTTTTTGTCTTTGTCCTGATCGCCTTTGTCGTCTTTCTTATCTTTATCCTTGTCTTTGTCTTTATTGTTGTCTTTGTTCTTGTCTTTATTTTTATCCTTACCCTTGTCTTTGTCCTTGTTTTTATCCTTGTTCTGATCGTTTTTCGGAGGATTTTCTTTTAGTTTTTGTTTAGCGTAAGCATAGTTGTAACGTGTTTCTTCATCGGTTGGGTCATTACGAAGTGCTTGTTTGTATGCTTCAACTGCCTGAGTATAATCTTTCTCTTTCATGAAAGTATTTCCAAGATTATGGTATGCCTTGTGTTTTTCAGGTCTTGTTTTAGCATTTTTTATTGCTTTCGCGTAAGCGTATTTAGCTTCCGAAATCTGATTTTGTCTGTAAATGGTATTCCCTAAATTATAGGCTGCAACTGATTTCTTAGGAAATTTTGATTCCGAAATTCTATAGTTTGCCTCAGCATCAGTAAATTTATTCTGTTTATATTCTTCATTCCCAGTAGGCAATGTTTTGTCTTTTTCTTGAGCAGAAACTGCAAAAGAAACCGTTAGTAAAATATAAAGAAGTAAATTTTTCATTCTAGTTTTATTTTTTTTCGCCACGAATTTCGCTAATTGGCACTAATTTTTTTTATCATTATTTTTGAATTTCACAAATTAAATAATTGTTATTCGTGTAAATTCGAGTAATTAGTGGCTGACTTTTTTATTTCTTTTCATTAAATAAATCCAATTCTTTGATCCAGCTTGTTTTTCTTTCTAATAAGAAAATGTCTAGGAAAAGCAATAAAAATGCAAATCCGATAAACCATTGAAACTGCGATTGAAATTCTGCCATTTGCGTAGCTTCGAATTCTGTTTTCTGAATATTGTTTAAAGCATTCTTCACATATTCTAAAACTTCTTTTGTACTTCCGCCGTAAACGTAACCACCTTTTGTTGCTTTTGCAATTGTTTTTAAACCTTCTTGGTTTAATTTGGTGATTACTGTTTCTCCGTTTTGATCTTTCTGATAGCCTCTTACCACGCCATTTTCTTTTAGCGGAATAGTTCCTCCTTTTTCTGTCCCTACACCAATTGTGATAATTTTCATTCCTAATTTATTGGCTTCTTCAGCCGCAGCTGCTGCACCTTCAGAATGATCTTCACCGTCAGAGATTAGGATTAATAATTTGCTGGTTTTGCTTTTTTCATCAAAATAAGTCGAAGACAATTTAATCGCTTCGTCCAAAGATGTTCCTTGAGATGAAACCATTCCTGGACTCATGCTTTGTAAAAACATTTTTGCAACGCTGTAATCTGATGTAATTGGCAAAACAGGGAATGCGCTTCCTGCGTAAGCAACGATTCCGATTCTGTCACTTCCTAAATTATTAATAATTTGAGAAACCAGCTGTTTACTTTTTTCTAAACGGCTAGGAACAACGTCTTCTGCCAGCATACTTTTAGAAACGTCGACAGCGAAAACAATATCAATACCTTCTCGTTTTACGGTTTCCATTTTGGTTCCGATTTTCGGATTTACCAAACCGATAATCAAGCAAGTAAGTGCCAGAAGAATCACTACGATTTTTAAAACAGGTTTAAAAACTGATTTTTCAGGACTCAATCTTTTTACCATTTCCAAATCGCCAAATTCACGCTGTGTTCTTCTTTTCCAATACATGTTGAAAAGAAAAATACACACCACAATCGGGATTAGTATTAAGAGATATAAATATTTTTTTTCGTCTAATTCCATTTTTTAATTCTAGTTCTCAGCCGCAGTTTTCGGTCGCAGTTTTCAGCTATTAACTGTAAACTGTGACTGCGACTAAAATATTAAATAAAGCTTCTGTAAACCGTATTTCTTAATCCAACTTCTAGCAATAATAAAAAGCCTGCAAATAAAACAAAAAACCTGTATTTTTCGTCATAATCGTAGAATTTCAATTCCTGAATTTCTGTAGTTTCCAGTTTATTGATTGAGTTATATATTTCTGCTAATTTAGCATTGCTTGTCGCTCTAAAATAAGTTCCATCAGTTTTTCTGGCGATGCTTCTCATTAGCTTTTCATCGATTTCAACTTTCTGCATTTTGAATAAGAAACCGCCATTTGGAGCGTATGCGTATGGAGATTCTGCCATTCCGTTTGTTCCAAGACCAATTGTGTAGACTTTAATTCCGTATTGTTTTGCAATATCAGATGCTGTTTCTGGTTCAATAAAACCAGCATTATTAACACCATCGGTAAGCAAAATGATAACGCGGCTTTTTGCTTTACTGTCTTTCAGACGATTTACAGCTGTTGCCAATCCCATTCCAATTCCTGTTCCGTCTTGCAAAACATTATCATATTTAATGCCTTTTATGGCCTCAAGAACAATTGCCTTGTCACTTGTAACTGGAGTTTTAGTATATGCTTCAGAAGCATACAAAACCAATCCGATTCTATCATTTGGTCTTTCTTCAACGAAATCTGCAGCAACTCTTTTTAAAGCTTCCATACGGTTTGGCTTTAAATCTTTTGCGAGCATAGAACCAGAAACGTCAATTGCCATGACAATATCAATTCCTTTTGTGGTTTTTGTCTGGTTGCTGATGTCTACTGTTCTTGGTCGAGCCAATGCTATAATTAGCGAACTCAAAGCCAAAATTCTAAAAACGTAAAGAGCAGGTTTGAACTTTGTCCAAAACGATTCGCTCTTTTGGAAACCTGCCGTCGAGCTCATTTTTAAGGTAGCCGACTGCTGATTGCGTTTCCAGAAAAACCATATTATCGCAATAGGAATTAATAGAAACAACCAAAGAAATTCTGGATTTAAAAAAGTGATCTTGCCCATTAGTTGTTTGCTCTTTGAAGTTCAACAGAATTTAAGATTCGAGTTGTAATCTCGTTTGCATAAGTATCGCCTTCTTCATGTAAAATCATGATTTGCTGTAAACCTTGATCCTGTTTGAAAAGTAACAATTCATAATATGCTTTTGTACTCGTTTTGGTTGCCGGATTCAAAACAGTCATTGTTCCATAACCTTTTATTCCCTGAATGCCTTCGTTTGTCTGAAAATCTTCTTGTTTTACAATAATATTTTGTCCGCCTTGAGCTTCAATGATTTTAAGAGTTCCTTCAAGGGTTTTGCTTAAATCTATATCGGTTGGCTGCTTAAATTTAGATGTAGAAACAGTTACATAGAAATTGTCAATCATGCTTCCGTATGCAAAAAGCTGCATTTCCTTGATAAGTGCCATCGCTTCTTTTGGAAGTACTTTTTGCGCGTCCATTCTTTTTAAAACCTTTGGAGTTTCAATAAGAACAGCCGGATTACCATAAGCACTTTTTACCCATTCACCTTCTAATAATTCTTTCGAAGGATGACCAATTATGTTGTCTTTTACATAATTGAAGCCTTTGGTAACAATAAAGAAAGTTGTTGTAGCAAACAATAAAAGTATGACAGCTCCAACTGCATAACCAATTCTTGCATTACGCTGTTTTTTAAGCTGTGCCTGAATTTGTTTTTGTCTTTGCGCTTCGTTCAATAATTGATCTTCGATATCCTCAGGAACTTCAGTCGGGATAGCATTATCCAGCGTTAAAATTACTTTCTGAATTTTATTTCTGTCCTCAGTAATTTCAAAATCAAGCGGTTTTGATTTCGCAAATTTTACCAAATCGGCCTGACGTAAAACGCGTTCCAGATTTTCAACTGTTTCTGGTGTAAGCGTCATTTTCTTTTGAGTCGATGCTATTCTGATAGCCTGAATCAATTCAGAAGTGGTGCTTTCCATTGCTGGAATATGAATGGCTTCTTCAATGTAATTTCTAGCGATATCAGTCAATTCGCTATAGTATTCTTTAATTTCACCTTTTTGAACGAGTTCTTTCTGTTCTAGGTTATTTAATAAACTAGTCGCTTTTTCGATAGGTGTTTTATAAACTTCCTCTTCGATTTTTTTGAGCTGGCGTTTTTTAACATACCAATAAACGAAAACTCCAATTCCGATAATAGCTAAAGCAATTAAAACATACATCCACCAATTTCCCGTTCCTTCATCAGCCGAAGTAATATCTTTGATATCATACATTTTCTGCTGTAAAGTGTCGACTTTTACGTTGGCAACTTCAACTTTAATAGAGTCGCTATAAAAAGGTTTTTTATCGATTAAAATCTTAACGCTTGGAATTGTATAATGTCCAGAATCAAATTGTGTTAAACCATATTTTTTTATGAGTTCGTAATTAGTAGCATCTTTCTTTACCGTATCTATCGGATACGATTGAATAACTTCTAACGGACCAATATTTTTAAGTTTCGGAAATTCAACTTTTGCTGTTGAAGTCACAACCGTTTTAAGTGTCAGCTTGAACTCAGCACCAATTTTGTTTTTGGTGGTATCAATACTAGTTTCTACCTGTTTTTGAGCAAAAACAGTAGAAGTAAGTAAAAATAAAAATATATAAAGTTTAAATTTCATTTGATTTGGATTTCAGATTTTAGTCTAAAATGATTGCTTAATGGCATTAATTTATCAGAATTTAAATTCTCAATTTTAAAAAATCTAAAATCTAAAATCTGCAATCTAAAATTATATTTATCGTGATTTGAAATAGCCTAATAGTTTAGTAACGTAATTTTCGTCTACTCTGGTATTTACAATTCCTGCTCCAGATTTACGAAAAGTATCTTTAAAGTAATTTAGTTTCTCTTGATAATGCTTCTCGTAATTCATGCGAACGGCCTTAGAACTTGTATCAACCAATTGAATTTTTCCAGTTTCAGCATCTAGCATGTTTACCATTCCTAAATTTGGAATTTTTTCTTCGCGAATGTCATACACACGAACACCTGTAATGTCATGTTTTTTTGAAGCGATTTTTAAAGTATGTTCGTAAGAATCAGACATGAAATCAGAAATCATAAAAATGATGGCTTTCTTTTTCTGAGTTCCAGATAAGAATTTTAATGCCTGAGCAATATCGGTTTTATGGCTTTTGGGTTCAAATTCAATCAATTCGCGAATGATACGCAATACGTGCGAACGTCCTTTTTTGGGAGGAATATATAATTCGACAGTGTCAGAAAATAGTATTAAACCAATTTTATCATTATTCTGTGTAGCCGAAAAAGCCATCGTTGCCGCAATTTCGGTTACGATGTCTTTCTTAAATTGATTTTTAGAACCAAATGACTCAGAACCCGAAATATCGACCATTAAAACCATGGTTAATTCGCGTTCTTCCTCAAATACTTTAACGTGAGCTTCATTATAGCGTGCGGTTACATTCCAATCGATGTTACGAATATCATCTCCGTATTGGTATTGACGCACCTCGCTAAACGTCATTCCTCGTCCTTTAAATGAAGAGTGGTATTCTCCCGAAAAGATGTGATTACTCAATCTTTTGGTCTTGATTTCTATTTTCCGTACTTTTTTTAAAAGCTCTTTTGTATCCATTTTTTGTTTGGTTTATGGTTTAGGGTTGTTGGTTGATGGCGCATAAACCATCAACAAAAAACTATCAACCATCAACTTTTTAAGGTACTTCAATCTCGTTAACGATTTTGTTGATAATGTCTACAGAAGTAATGTTTTCTGCTTCTGCTTCGTAAGTGATTCCAACTCTGTGGCGTAGCACATCGTGAACAACTGCACGAACGTCTTCTGGAATTACATAACCGCGACGTTTGATGAAAGCATAACATTTAGCAGCATTAGCCAAGTTGATACTTCCACGAGGAGAAGCCCCAAAACTGATAAGCGGTTTTAAATCGGCTAATTTGTATTTTTCTGGATAACGAGTAGCAAAAATGATATCCAAGATATATTTTTCGATTTTTTCATCCATATAAACTTCACGAACAGCTTCTTGCGCACGTAAAATCTGATCTACAGAAACCACTGGATTTACTTTTTCGAAAGATCCTTTTAAGTTTTGACGAATAACAAAACGCTCTTCATCAATTTTTGGGTAATCAATAACAGTTTTTAGCATGAAACGGTCAACTTGCGCTTCAGGAAGTGCATAAGTACCTTCTTGCTCCACTGGGTTTTGCGTTGCCAATACCAAGAAAGGACGATCTAATTTGAATGTAGAATCTCCAATTGTAACTTGTTTCTCCTGCATTGCCTCCAAAAGTGCTGATTGAACTTTTGCTGGAGCACGGTTAATCTCATCGGCAAGTACGAAATTGGCGAAAATCGGTCCTTTTTTAATTGAAAATTCGTTTGCTTTAATGTTGTAAATCATGGTTCCGATAACATCGGCAGGCAGTAAATCTGGCGTAAACTGGATACGGCTGAAAGAACCCTGAACCGCTTGAGAAAGCGTATTGATGGCTAAAGTTTTTGCCAGACCTGGAACTCCTTCCAATAAAATATGCCCTTGTCCAAGTAATCCGATCAATAGACGCTCGACCATATGTTTCTGACCCACAATAACTTTGTTCATTTCCATTGTAAGAAGGTCTATAAAAGCACTTTCTCTTTCAATTTTTTCATTTATCGCTCTAATGTCTAAAGTCGTTGTATTTTCTTCCATATAAATATTTTTAAAACCTTGATTTTTACGCCTAATTTTTGAGAGTGCAAATTGAATATTTTTTGAGAAGTAAGATGTTAAAGAATGGTTAAAACTTCGACCAATGACCTAATTTTAAGGACTAATTGTGAATCTATTTTTATATTTTTAAGAACTTTGATGATTATGTTTTATTAAAGCATAATTATTACCAAAAATAACGCATAATTATTATGAGCAAAACAGTCTTATCGCCTATAATTTCGGGCACTATGAATTGGGGAGTTTGGGATAAAAACCTTACAACCAAAGAAATGGAAAACATGATACAGGTAAGTATCGAAAACAAAATTACGACTTTTGATCACGCGGATATTTACGGTTCGTATACGACCGAAGCCGATTTTGGAAAAGCCTTTCACGCCAGTAAAATTGATCGTGAAAAACTACAACTAATTACCAAGTGCGGCATTCAGATGATTGCTGAAAAACGCCCTGAAAACAAAATTAAACATTATGATTATTCTAAAGATTATATCATTAAGTCTGTAGAAACTTCTTTGAAGAATTTGAAAACAGATTATGTAGATGTTTTCTTGCTCCACAGACCAAGTCCGTTAATGCAGGCTGATGAAATTGCAGAAGCAGTTGAGAAGTTAAAAGGAGAAGGGAAAATTATCGATTTTGGTCTTTCAAACTTTACCAGTTCGCAAACAGAATTGATTCGCCAGAAAACAGAAGTTAGCTATAATCAAGTGCAATTTTCGGCAACGCATTACGAGCCAATGCTTGACGGCAGTTTAGACTATATGCAGACTAACGGAATTCGTCCATTGTCATGGAATCCGCTTGGAACTGTTTTTAGGGAAGATACCAAACAGACACGCCGTTTGAAAAAACTGTTTTCAACTTTATTAGAAAAATATCATTTAGGAGCAGATACACTTTTATTAGCATGGATTTTAAAACATCCGGCAAAAGTTATTCCTATTGCAGGAACGGTTAACGTTGCTCGAATTCAATCTTTGTCAAAGGCGGTTGAATTAGAAATGGACAAAGAAGACTGGTTTGCTATTTGGACGGAAAGCATGGGCGACGATGTGCCTTAATTTACTATTCTGAAAAATGATACACCTAGAAAAATTTGAGAAGAAAGATTATTCTGAATTGATTAATTCTGTCAAAAACGCAAAAGATTTAATGCAATTTGGCGGGCCAGAATTCACTTTTCCCTTAACGGAAAGCCAAATAGATAAAACACTTTCTGATAAAAATAGAATTGCTTTTAGAGTTGCAGATGTTTCTAATGGAAACACTATTGGACATTGCGAGATTTATTTTTACGATGGTTTTGCAAAATTAGGACGAATCTTGATTATGGATAAAAACCAAAGAGGAAAAGGAATTGGCGAGCAAATGGTGACTTTATTGTTAGAATATATTTTTGAAAACAGGAAAGAAAGAAACATTGAATTGAATGTTTTCGATTTTAATATAGGAGCTCAAAAGTGTTATGAAAAAGTTGGCTTTACTTTAAATCCCGATAGAAAATATTTAAGGGAAGTTGATGGAGAAACTTGGACAGCACTCAATATGGTGTTGAATTTAGAAGAATGGAAAAATAAGAATTAAAATATTTTTTCACAGATTAAAGACATTCACAGATTTAAAAGTCATTTTTAATTCTTAAATGAATAACCATAAAAAAACAGCTATTCTGCGTTTTAGAATAGCTGTTTTTTTTATGGTTTAGAGTTTTTATTTTAATACCAGAGTGTTCATGTTTGTGATTTGTCCGTTTACCACCACCACATTAGGAACAACTAAAGCAGGTAATTGTGAACTTGCATCAGGAGTAATGGTTACAGAATAAGTTCCTGCTGGAATACCATTTAGCTGAAACGCTCCTGATTCATCTGTATATGCTGAAACAGTTGTGTCTCCCACTTGAACAGATACTAAAGACTGGAAAGAGAAAGGCGTTACTAGTCCTTTAATTATTCCTGATGTTGCAGTTGTAGATACTCTGATTACAGGATGTAAATTGAAGTTGCCAGAACCGCCAGCTTCTACAACAACAGAATGCTCTACATCAAAATCTAATAAAAAGTCATAAGTTGCACCAGCTGTCAATGTTTGGTTAACTTTTAATTTTAAACCTGATTGTTGCGCACTTGGTGTTTTTAAAGGATAGGTTACACCGTCTTTAACAACAGTGTTCTTGTCTCCAAGAATTAATCTAATTTGACCTAGATAGCCTGAAGGCACTTCGTTATCTGCTAAAAGCACATTTACACCGCCAGTTAAATCTAGTAAATTATATACTCCATGTTTTATGTTTCCTATACTAACCCAGCCATCTTCGCCAGTTTCAGAATTGCTTTTAATTTTAACGTCTAAAACTTCAACGTTTACTTGGTCATAATCACCCGGTGCATCTGTCATTCGTACACTAACTTTTGAAGTTTGTGTGCCATCATTACCATCACTACTGCTGCAGCTTGCTAGAAATAGGGCAGATAATGAAGCCAAGAGGAAAATTCTAAATTTGAGGTTTACTGTTTTCATAAGTCTCTTTTTTTTAAATTAGTAAATTAATAACGCAGATCGAAATTCATTTAGTGCTTTTATGCCGTATTTTTGTGTTGAATTAATCAAATCTTAAGATAGTTAGGTTTGTATTAAACATGAAAATTGAATCCTAAAATTGATACGTTACTTTATTGTGTATCAAAAAAATAAATAGTTTACAATGAAAAAAACAGTTTTAATTACTGGTGCTACAAGCGGAATTGGAAAAGCAACCGCTCAGATTTTAGCAAGAAATAATTATAAGGTTGTGCTTTGCGGAAGACGTACGGACCGTTTAGAAGAACTTCAAAAAGAACTTTCTGCTTTTACAGAAGTGCATTCTTTAGCATTTGACGTTCGAAATAAAGAAGAAGTTTTAGAAAAAATAGGCTCTTTACCAAACGATTTTTCGACAATTGACGTTTTAATTAATAATGCGGGAAATGCACATGGTTTAGATCCGATTCAAAATGGAGATTTAGATGATTGGGATGCGATGATTGATATTAATGTAAAAGGACTTTTGTACGTTTCTAAAGCAATTATTCCGCAGATGGTTGAAAGACAATCTGGTCATATCATTAATATTGGTTCAACAGCGGCAAAAGAAGTGTATCCGAACGGAAATGTATACTGCGGTTCTAAACATGCTGTTGATGCTATTACAGCAGGAATGCGAATCGATTTGAATCCGTTTGGAATTAGAGTTGGAGGCATTCATCCAGGAATGGTAGCAACAGAATTCAGCGAAGTTCGTTTTAAAGGTGACGTTGAAAGAGCAGCCAATGTTTATAAAGGATTTGATCCATTACAGGCTGAAGATATTGCCGATATTATTCATTTTGTGGTTTCAAGACCTTATCATGTAAATATTGCAGATTTGGTTGTCATGAGTACGGCTCAGGCGTCTTCGACAATTGTTAAAAAGAGATTGGCTTAAAATTTTTCGACTATCTTAGACTTCTTGGATTCGAAGTTGGTAATAATTGAAATCTAAGAAGTCTAAAGTCTAAGCAAGTCTAAATAATCTGAGAAAAATGATTAATAAGCGCCTTTTAATTAAAAATCTCCTCGCTCATAATGACGAAAGCAGTTTTTATGATAAGAAAAGGCAATTGAATCTTCATTCCAGAGAAGGAAAAGGAAAGTTTTTAAAGCACATTTGCGCATTATCCAATTCCAATCCGAACAATAATTCTTATATCGTAGTTGGAGTAGAAGATCAAGATAATGAAATTGTAGGCGATGATTTCTTTGATGACAGCCGAATTCAGAATCTAGTTAACGCTTTTTTAGAAAATCCGCCGAAAATTCAATACGAAAACGTCCCTTTTCCAAACCTTCCAAAAGACAAAGTAGTTGGTCTTGTCACCATAAAGCCTAAAAGTAAAATCTCTTACTTTAAAAAAGGAATCCATACCATTTTGGCCAACAGTATTTTCATAAGACGCGGCAGTAATTCGATTCCTTTAGAAGAACACGAGGAAATCGAAAAAAGCAATCAGAATACAGAAACGGTAATCGGGATTGAAAATAGTTCTCGAAACAGCATTCAATATACTTTAGACGGCGTTATCGATTTTATGAATTTCAGGCATAAGGATATGTCGCCAAAATATCATGTTTTTAAAGAGTTGTTTGTAATATGCTGGGCTGGAGTTCCAAAAAAACTGCGTGAAAAAACGTATTTGTCGCGTGTCGATATTGAATTGATAAACGAACAGATTAAACTTTTTTATTCGGCACAAGATGTTGTTACGATCGATTATAATGATGATACTTTCACCATCACAGAATATGTTCCTTTAGGGTTGAATGACAAAACGAGTTATTACCCGCTTGAAGAGCAAACGATTCATTTTTTCGATAACGGATATTATAAAATTGATCGTCAAATGCTTTTTCAGCCACCAGAATTCAACAGAAAAATGCTGCATCACATTTATAATTCTAATATAGCTCTGCTAAGAAAACTGGAGAAAGAGATATCATTATCTGATCGTGAAATGAAAGATCTAGAGAATCTGCCTTCAACTTTTATGATTTGCTATTTGAATGGTTTTGAAGATGCCCGACAAAAACTGATAGACGCCAAATTACTTTTGAAACCTTATAAACAGGTTTATACTTCGTTTAAGGAATCTTTACGGGTTTTGCGCAAAATGAAATATGATGTTCAGTAAAAAGATGCAAAGGTTTAGAGAAACAAAGTGACAAAGGTTTTTCTGTAGAGACGCACTGCAGTGCATCTACATCCAGTATGTCGACAAAGATTGTGTTAGACAAACGGCATAAAACCCTAGTAACTTAGCACCTTAATCAATGATATTTCAAATATTTTTTTACTTCTTCATATGGGAATAAAAGTTCTTTTGGACCATCTGCGTAAGATGCAGCTTCGTATGAGTTGTAATATAAAAGTAAACCTGCAGAGGTATAAAAGATATTTTGAGGCAGTTGAAATTTATCATTTTCAAACATCAAACCAGTAGCATTAATATTGGCTTTTTCTGGAATTTTATATTTTGCTCTAAAAGTTTTTTCGGCGAAAGCTTTAAACTCATTTTCGTTTTTAAATAATTGTTTGTTGAAAATTGCCTTTCCAGTTTTTTTATCAAATAATAATGATCGATAGCCTTGATATCCGTGAGCGCCTCCAGTAAAAGTATAGTGATCAATTTTAAGGTTTAATACCTGATCGGATTCAAATTCGACATTTCCAATAATTTTTGCTTCCCAACCAAAAGTGTCATTTGGGAATTTCTGGTGCATTTCTTCGTATGATGCAATAAACGATTTTGCCAACGATTTGTAATCATCGACTTTGACGGAATCTTCTTCGAAAAATACAATCTCTTTTATAACAGCAAAGACTTTTTTATTGATGCTGTCTGATGTTACTTTAATATTTTTAGCAATTGGAACTTCTATCGTGATTTTCGGGCAGTCATTTGAGCACGGGACAGTAGATTTCTCTTCAAACGTTTCATTTTCAAATGAAAGCTCTTTTTTGCAACTTGTAAAAATCAAACACAAAAAGATTATAAATAAGTAATTTTTCATATCAAAAAGTGTTAATTATCTACAAAGGTAAGAAGTTGTGTCGCGATAAAATAAATTAAGCGGTAAATTTGTAAAAGAATTAAGGAATTTAAATTTATAACTATATGAAATTCAATACAAAAGTAATACACGGAGGACAACATCATGATCCAAGTACAGGTGCAGTAATGCCGCCAGTGTATCAGACTTCAACATTTGTGCAAACAAGCCCAGGAAAACCTTTGGCAGATTACGAATATAGTAGAGCTTCAAATCCGACTCGTACTGCTCTAGAAGACGCTTTGGCAAGTATTGAAAACGGAACTCGCGGATTGGCATTTTCTTCTGGTCTAGCTGCGACAGACTGTGTTTTAAGATCTTTTAAAGCTGGAGACGAAATCATTGCAATGGATGATTTATACGGAGGAACATACAGAATGTTTTCTCGTGTTTACAAAGATTCAGGTATTAAATTTCATTTTGTTGATATGACGAATATCGAAAAATTGAAAAGTTTAATCAACGAAAATACGAAACTGATCTGGGTAGAAACGCCAACCAATCCGCTAATGAAATTGGCAGATATTCAGGAAATAGCTAAAATTACTCAAGAGAAAAAAATTCTTCTTGCTGTAGATAATACTTTTGCAACTCCGTATTTACAAAAACCTTTAGATTTAGGCGCAGATATTGTAATGCACTCTGCAACAAAATATTTAGGAGGACATTCAGATGTTATTGCCGGTGCTTTAATTGTAAAAGACGCAGCACTTGGAGATCAATTGCATTTCCAGCAGTTTGCAACTGGAGCAACTCTTGGACCAATGGATAGCTTTTTGGTTTTAAGAGGAATTAAAACTTTAGCTTTAAGAGTTCAAAGACATTGTGAAAATGGAGAAAAAGTGGTTGAGTATTTAAGCAATCATCCAAAGATTAAAACGGTTTATTATCCAGGTTTAAAGAATCATCCTTTTCACGAAATTGCTAAAAAGCAAATGAAAGCTTTTGGCGGAATGGTTTCATTCGATTTTAAATCAGGTAAAAAAGAAGATTCTATCTCATTTTTAGAAAAACTGAAAGTATTTACTCTTGCTGAATCTTTAGGTGGAGTAGAATCATTGGCAAATCACCCAGCATTAATGACACACGCATCTATTCCTGCAGATAAAAGAGCAGAAGTTGGTATTACTGATGATTTGGTTCGATTAAGCGTTGGTATTGAAGATGCAGAAGATTTAATCGCCGATTTGGAACAAGCACTTTCTTAAAAAAAGAAATTCCAATAAAAACTAAAATCCCAAATTCCAATTTTGATTACTTTGGAATTTGGGATTTTTATATTTTGGGATTTGATTTTTTTTAGAATTCCAAATAATAGATGTATCCAAAGTTAAACCAAACCTGCCAGTCGTTAGATTTGTTTTCTTTGTAAATATCTTTGTTTGGGTTCAATCCGTCAATCCAGTCTGAGCTGTACATATGGAAACGAGTTTCAAACATCAAATCACTCATGTCAGTCAGTTTATAGTGGACTCCGACAGCTGCTGTAGCAGCTAAAGCTACGCCAGTTTCAGTTGAGAAACCATGTGCACGTCCGTCAGATGGGGTTAAGTATTTTCCTGGAGTATTAGCAGGAAGTGTGATATCGCCTAATCGAGATCCAACTTTAGCTGAATAATAGCTCACTTGAACCCCAAAAGCTCCATACGGACTGAAGCTACCAACTGAGTTTTCGAAATCGTGAATTTTCATAAAAGGAGAAAATTCTAGCTGTGTGCCCAAACTTACTATGCTTGAACTTGCGTGCATGTTTCTTAATTGAGTTGCAAATAATCCGTTAGGTTTGTGTTCCACCCATTGTCCATGGTGTTTTAGGGTAGTTCTGCTGTAAGACAGATCAGATCTTACTTTGAAATGTTCTGTAAAATAATTTTCTCTATTGTTATTGGCAGAAAAGTTTATAAAGTGCATGACTCCAATGCCAAAACCTGTGTTTCCGACATTATTATCAAAGTTGTTTCTTTCTCCAAAATCGGACTGTAAAGTTACTGGTCCTGCATAGATTCCGATCTCTTGGGCTAATCCTTGTGCTGATACAGCAGTTGAAATGCCGAAGAAGGCAAATAATGTGATAAATAGGTGTTTAGGCATTTTTTAGGGGCTTACAAATCACGGCAAATATATAAAAAACCTAATCGATTCAAAATATTAAATTGCTGTATTGAAAAATAAGTAACAAAATACTTAATTTACTAACTTTTGAAAGGTGATTTGCATGTAAACACCTACATGAAAAATGTGTTTTTTTTGGAATGTTTGCAAAAAACACAAATCGATTCAAAAAAGTGAAAAATGTAACATCGAATCATTATTTGCTATATCTTTGTCAGTTAAAACGAAAACGTTTTCTTAAACATAGTTTCTTATTTTTATAAGAGTGAAAATTAAATCTAAATTATCTGAAAATTTATTTCAAAGATGGAACAAAAAATAAATGAGTTTATGGCTCTTATTGAGTCAAAAAATCCAAACGAGCCAGAATTTCTTCAAGCTGTTAGAGAATTTGCTGAAACAGTAATTCCGTTTATATCTGAGCGTAAAAAATATGATGGAAAGAATATCCTTTTAAGAATCGCTGAACCGGAAAGATCAATAATATTTAGAGTTCCATGGGTAGACGATAAAGGAGAAATTATTGTCAATAGAGGTTTCAGAATTCAAATGAACTCTGCAATTGGGCCTTATAAAGGAGGAATCAGATTTCACCATACAGTAAATTTATCAGTTTTAAAATTCCTTGCTTTCGAACAAGTTTTCAAGAACAGTTTGACAACTCTTCCAATGGGTGGAGGTAAAGGAGGTTCTGATTTTGATCCAGAAGGAAAATCTGATGGAGAAATTATGCGTTTCTGTCAGTCATTCATGACAGAGTTATGCCGTCATATTGGTCCAGATCTTGACGTTCCAGCTGGAGATATTGGTGTTGGAGCAAGAGAAATTGGTTATTTGTTCGGACAATATAAAAGAATTAGAAATGAATTTACAGGAGTTTTAACTGGAAAAGGTTTAGCTTACGGAGGTTCATTAATCAGACCAGAAGCTACAGGATATGGAGTAGTTTATTTTACAGATCAAATGCTTCGTACTATCGGACATGAGATTAAAGGTAAGAGAGTAGCTATTTCAGGATTCGGAAACGTAGCTTGGGGAGTAGCTTTAAAAGTAAATGAATTAGGAGGTAAAGTAGTTACGATTTCTGGACCTGACGGATACATTTATGATGA
>Ga0099824_1000304_pt1 | contig 52630 bp, 19 predicted proteins | sample SiratrowhiteBW_FD_76837 | JGI IMG/M metagenome (GOLD analysis project Ga0099824, IMG submission 76837) | Root nodule microbial communities of legume samples collected from California, USA - Siratro white BW | ecosystem: Host-associated > Plants > Roots > Nodule | place: USA: California... | reverse complement strand
TTATATAAAAAAATATATATATATATATATATATATATATATATATATATATATATATATATATATATATATATATATATATATATAATGTGTTGCACAAAAATACTTTATGAATAGATATAGTAATAACTAAATATATTTACACCAAATATGTAGTAGATTGACGGTATTTTGCTATAGTAATTCTATTCTTACCATTTCAAGTGATACATAAATTGCGGCACTAATTTTTTTCCAATTATACACGTATTATAGTCAAAATAAATGTTCATATCAATTCAATAAAACAATATGTGTGTTAACATTGTGCTAAAAATAATTCACTTAAATGTACAGTCTCTTTCATTATTAATTTTAATTATTATTATACACAAATGTTTTTTTATCAATTAATTCTCTTTTATCATATTATTTTAATATATTTTATTAAGAAAAATACAACTTAGTAAACAAAAGTTCATTCCAAGTATCTTGAAGTCCTGGCAAACACCAATGCACACAATCAGCATAACTAGCAGGGTTAGCTAGTTGTTCTGAAGTCAATGGATTCCATTGCTTTTTATAAATTGATGTGTGTGCATCTTTTCTGTAGCTGGAAAGTTGAGTAATGTTGAGAAAAGTTATAGGTACTTTAGATTTTTTAAAGACTTCTCCAATTACTTGCATTATGCTTTTTTTAGAATCAGAACTCCAATATGTAGGATCATTAATTGGTGTTGTTTCATTGTAGCAGTTCCCTTGCGATTCACCTCCCCACTCTATGTTTCTGCCATACATAAATGTGAACAATGAATCTCCACACTTTTATACTTCCGTATATAAAACAAATTCTTGAATAAACAATATTCTCTTGAAAATAAAATAATGAGAAGTATATATCAATCTAACTCTAAAGGTGAGGATCGTTAGAATATATAGCCATGGCATTATTCTTTTAGCATAAAAAAAAATTATTAGCACATTTTATACATGTATGAACCATACTCACTTTGTATGAGAAGGTGACATGCTGGTAAAGAATACTCTTGTCTTGTTGAAGTCCATGTTCAACTTTACCCATCTAACCATACTTTTCATAGCCATACGATAAGCATCTTCTGTTGACATCTCAACAATCTCCTTTATTTCATCATTAAAAGATCCAAGCCTAAAAATTTGAAAAAACTTTAGATAACATTTTGCAAATAAGAGAGACAAGGAAAAGTAAATAATTGGTTAAGTGAAGAAAAATAGAGAAACATACAAGATCTTCATCTTAGAGCCAGTTATCCACCAAAGATAAGTGTTGAATATTATAATGTCAGCACCTTTCCAATGATGACCATGTGTATTGATTGAACCCTTTCTTACTATTCGATCAGTTACCCTATGGATAACAGCATTATCGGAATTTGATTCAAGTAGAAAAGGTGCCCAGTAGAACTCAATTGTAGCATTATATCCCTAATTAAATACAACACAATAAACAAAGAGAAAACAAGAAGAAGATAGACACATGATTATGGATTCTACATAAGCAAAAAGTAAGAGGTATATCTACCTTGACTTTAAAGATAGTGAGGGAACCAAAAGTTTCCATGGATTTGGCATGTTCAGGAATAAGTTTATGAAGAAGACATATCAAAGAGACATATTGACCTCGGTTGAGAGAGTCTCCAACAAACATCATCCTCTTTCCTCGAAGCTTTTCTAACATTAAATTTGCATTGAATCTGTATGTTGATAAAAATGTGTTATGTTGCTCTTAAATTAATGTTTAAAGTATAAAATATAACTCATAACTATAAAAAAAATCAATAATTTGTTTCTCTCACAAATAGTGTGTCTAAGAAATTCAAATAGTGTTAATTTGTACAATTGATTCATTATTACAATAACAAATCTAATTTTAGTAGTTTTTTTCATTTGAAACTTTAGAATAAAAACTAAATGTGACATTCTAATTTTATACATGCCCAACTTTTTTGGAGCTTCTCTCATTGAAAAAGAGAAGGAAGATCAAACACATTTTGAAAAAGTTTCTAAGAAATTAAGGACTTCAACTTTTTTTATAAAAGAACGAATGGCTTTAAAAAAAGAGATGGGGAAGTTTTTAAAGTAAGTTAGGTTCTATGAGAACTCTATCTTTGCTCACCCTTGTTGAGTGTGTTCACTTAAAAATGCTTTTTTTTTTTTTTCTCTCTGGACTAAGAAACCTTTGCTACGTGTTAAAAGAAGTTTTTTTCTGTTGAAAATATAAGTTTTTTTCAGTAAAAAAAAAAGAAATCAAAAGTTATTCTAACTTCACATCTAAAGTTATTAAAAAAAAAGGTTATTAAATAAATTCGATACTTTATTTTGAAATTATCGTTTTAAAATTTAATTTAAAATAACTTTGAAAGAAAGAACTGGCCAAACATGTCTTATTTTGGTGTAACCTACCATTTTATTGACTTTAAAGATAACTGATTCATTTATTGCACGAGAGATATATATTTTCTCATTGGAAACTCTTGCAGTATTAATTATCTGTGCAAATCCTTCTTTAATGATATATGTCTCAATTGAATGAGCCTGCTGAATTTGCTTCTTTCAAGACCAAATAAAAGCTACATGGCCCTCTCCCTCATCATCTGGGATCCACTCCATTCTGGAAAATATGTGGTCATTCATTGCATTATTAAACGTACACTTAACTTCAAAGACCCTTCCAAATAAACCAATCTAACCAACGCCTTTAAGTCCTTTAGTTTCCACCAATTCAGCAAATAATCAATCTAGTACTATCGAGAAGGAAAAACGTAGCTACAACTTTAGAATTTTAATTTTCTGTTCAAATTAGCAAGAATAATCAACCCGAAATCAAGTCCAAAATAAGGGCTTAAAGAATCAACTTCTAACAAATTAATATATAAAATATCACAAAGGAAAAGTATTATTTCACACCATTTTTTACCTACATTCATTTTGACAACTAATTTTTATTATAAAATATTATATTAAAATAATAACAATAAATATAAATAAAATATTATAATAAAATAATAATTTTTGGAGTTGTGATTTGAGTCTAAGAGAAAATTGGGAACGTGAAAACATCTTCACATCAAAATAGTCTTCAAATCCGAGTAGTTGGCATCCTCGATTAGGTATAAAAAAGTTACACCTAAAGCATTTTAGGACGATCAAGCTTTGATCATATCTCAAAATATATATTGAATTCATATAATTTATATTAAATATATATTACAAAATATTATATTGTAATCATATTTTTAATTTTTCAATTTAACTATATATGATATAAAGATTAATACATGACGGTGACAAGATAAATTCACCCCATATTTTACCAAATGTTGCTTGATCTTGATCGAATTGATTTAATATTGATAAAGTTGTTCTATAAAGAACTTAAACCTCTAGCCCCACCTATGGAACACACATAAGGTCCTGCAAAACAGAGCTATAACTACAATTGGTACAAAATTGTTGGTGGCAACTATCAATTGTGATTCAATAAATGGGCAGTTACGTTATCACTTCAATATTCACACCGTTCAACCACCACCGACAACTTCGACCCGACAAAAAACACACGCATTTTAACATTCTCCTTTTTAGATATTTCCAAATTATTATTATAAGAAAAAAAATGTTGAAGAAAATAGCGAAGCACTTACGTGGGAAGATCGCAGCCGTGAGGCTGCCATCGCCACCGTTGATACTCCTTCTCAGGGCGACCGTGTTCTTGACATGTTAACTGGGGCTGTATGTAGGGACAATCCGATTCCTCGTACAGTGGGCGAGTCAACTCGTCGCGTACCCACCTTCCCCGGAACACGTCACACCCTCCTCCTTCCTCTCTTTCGGTTTCTTTCACCGTTGTCGTGTTTCCTTCATTCGAAAACCCCACATCGACTAAGAGAGTGTATAACGAGACAAAAGAACATGATAATAAGAGAAAGACAGAAGGAGGAAAAGGGAGTGAAACTCACGTGGTGTGGAGAAGAAGAGCGTCTGTGTTTGTTCCTGAGAGTGGAGGTGTGGATGAAAGATGAAGAGAAAATCATGGCCACAGAGGATCGCAGCGAAGAGAATGAAAGCTAAGAGGGTGAAGAGGTAAGAAGAGGAGCGAGGCTTTACTCTCAGAAGTGAGCGGAAGGAGGAAGAAGAAGGTGGCTTCATCAATTTTTGCATTCATAAACTATTCTTTTCATTCTCCTATATTTACCAACCTACAACAATCATTTTAAATATCAAATGACAATATGCTATTTTCTCTGAGAACAGAAGTTGCTATGTAAATCAAACATCCAACGTGATTGCCGTCTCATATCGAAATTATTTTTTATTTATCCATCTTTTTCCAAGCATAAATAATATTACTTCTTTTTGTCAGCTCTATTAATTTTCACCTGATATTATTAAAATATATTTAATTATTACGATGTAAAAATTAAAAAAAAAAAATATATATATATATATATACGGCAGTTTCTATTGTTTTTGATAAATTGATTGTATTGTTTGAAATACATGTAAAAAAGAGACTGATGAATAGTACTATTTTTGCTTTCTATGATAGAAAAGCACGTCCCATTAGTGCTTTTTCAAACGCAGTATTTCGTACCTATTAATCAACCAGGCTCGTTTGTCACAGCCAATATATGCATGCACTCCATCTGAACAATTATTATACTTAAACACTGCTCTACGTGAAATTAAATTATACCCTAATTAACCGAATAACCTTGGAAGAAAAAACGAAAAGAATTGAATAAATGATGAAGATAAGAGTTTTTCTCGCCATAGTACTAATGTTTTGTTATTATTAGGAAGTACATTTTTAAGGCTGAAATGTTGCTTGGCTTTGAATCAATGATCACTTCCCTTGTACCCTTCATCAAATAAAATAAAGGGGTCATGAAATATATGTGGCTATTTTTCTGAAAAAGGGTTTGTTGGAGAATATTAGGTAGAGGGTGATTAGGTATTAGGTAACATTGCATTTGGAATTCACCCGCTTTGTTGTTCTTCAAGAATTCTCACATGGAGCACCAAAAGAACGTTGGATCCTGCAGGCTATTATACACATATTTACGTCATCATCATTGTTATGCAGTGCCCACTGAAATAACAATAATAGCAATGAGTTGTAAAGTTGTAACCACATTGCATGTAGCTATGATCTCCGATTTCAATTACCATACACTTTTCCAAAACTAAAATAACGTTATTCTACATTGGTATTGTACGTTACTTCTATTAAAGATTTTACTCCCAGTTCTAAATCAATATAAAAAGATATTATTCATTGTCATTTGTTTTAGTAGTAGTTATCAATCAATATTATACTTTTTCTATTAGTTATGTCGATTATCCACATAATCAATATTGAATTATTCAATATATTAAATATAATTAATTCACTTTAGGTCAATCCGAACCAATATAAATTGTGCATTCTTTTTGTTTTTGAAAGTATTCTCAGTTTGTAAAATACAAAAAAAAAATAAAAAAAATCAGTCAACAAAATATAATTTAAAATTTTAAAATCATAAATAAATATTAAAATAAATATTGTTCAAGAGAAGTTACACCACATCACATAATACATCTTAAATAAAACATGTCTAAGAAAACTGTAGGCATACAAAATCACAAGAACTAATCACAAAATCACAAGGACTATTCACATGGCAAACCAACAACAAATTAAACTACTCACATTATGATCATAATAAAATTATAGAGTATAGTCCAAACATGCAAACAAACATAAACAATGTATGGTGAAATCATACACTCTCATCATGAGTAGCATAGTTGTGAGAGTTATAAGAGACAGGGATATCCTTGGCCTCTTACCTCATCCTTAGATCTTTTTGAAGTTTTTTTTATTTAAAAGTAGAGTTAGGTGTGAATGTTGTTGATGATTAATTGGTAGAGAATAGATTTCATTAATTTCACCTGTAAGATAATGATGGTGCAATATACATGTAGGAGGAGGAAGAGAAATTCAACCATACTAACTTATAATTGGTAGAGAATAGATTTCAATAATTTTGTATAAAGATTAAATAAATTAAAATTATGTTTAGTTTAAATGTATTATTTTGGTCTGTCCAAAGTTATTGGTCAAGTATCCACGACTGGTAAGTATGTGAAAAAAATTGTGTGAAGTAAAAAAAAAAGATGGAATGTATTTTTATCCAAAAATACAATAGATATAATAATGATGATTGTGACACTAAAGAAACCTATCCTCTAAAAAATAAACATGACAATACTAACATCATGCAACGAATGAATGTGATGAAGATGGAGATGATTCCTGTTGAAACCACAACAAATATTAACATAATAAGTTGTTAAGATAAGAATAAGATTTTAAATCGTATTCTACTATTATTACTTACACGTCTTTGTAGAAAATATAATTTTATATTGATTAATATGAGAATTAGTATAAATTTTCACTTTTTATATTAATAATTATGTGTCAAAATTTATATTTATTATTATTGAATAAAGTGACGTAATAATAATATAATTTTGTAGTATGTATTCTATATTAATGCCTAACTAAAGTGACAAATAAGACAAATCGGACATACATATCTCGTTATCATAGTTAACAATAACAATGATGATCAATCAATGAAACACAGAACTCAAACTCTAGAAATCTATCGCACATAATCATGTAAGTACCCACAAGAAGCAATAGTGGTGTATGGTAGGACAAAAATAGGTAGAATTAGAGTTGCGTAAAATCGAAGGCAAAGATGGGTTTGCATTTATTGGATCGGCCTCATGTGGCGTGTAATACCCTTATCCTGCACCACTTGTTCATATGAATTTGTCCTAGAATTATAGTTGCTTTCTAGGGGCAAATGACCCCTCCTTGTAACCAAAAAACAAAACAAAATAAAGGCAAAAATGGAGGCTTGATGACAGTTAAGTCGTCACTGTCACTTCTTATTTGTTGTAGAATCTTCTTTATCAGAATTATCATAAGAAATAACACCCATGTGGTCACAAATTATGAAGTTCAAATGATAATGAAATATCAATGAAGAAACTATTTGTATTTAATTACAATGATAAAAATACGAAATATATTCATAGTATTTTTATTTGTACTAATAATTGAATCCTATCAACAAGCACTAATTCATGACAGACTAAGTATAACTAAGTCTAACAAAATTTTACTCTCCTCGTATTCTTCTAAAGTATATTGTTCTTCCTGGTAAGGAGAGAATGAAGAGTGTTCAATTTTGTTTCCTTAGATAATGAAGAAAAAAATTAAAATCACATTATTTTTTTATAATATTATTTATTATTTATTTTAATTTCATATCACCTATGCCAACAAGAACTACTACTCATCAACAAAGTATCTGAAAATGTTCATTTTATCTTCTTAGTTTTCTTGCGGAAGTTGTACAGTTATAATTAGATTGAACAATTGAGTATATTTTTTTAAAGTCTCTCATCCTCCATGTTTGGATTAAGGTTAGAGGTTTACATACCAGCATTATTAAAACGAAATGGATAAAGACCGATCAAGAAATATAGTCTGATTTTTCAGAGCCCAGTCTAACAAAGGTCCATGACTTGATCTTTAAATACAAAATCTTTACTTAAGATTTTTAGAGTGTGTTTCTATTTAAAGATGAATTTGAGTGAAAAGAGTAAATTTAAAGTGAGAATAAGTAAAAAGTATGTGTATTTAGATTAAATAAAAAATAATAAAAATTGAAAAAAAGATATGAATGTTTGTAAAAAATATGATTAATAAAATAATTTTTTATTATTTTTATTATTATTTATAATTATTTATTATTTATAATTTTTTAATATTAATATTATTAATATATTTTATTTTTTATTAATATTTTATTATTAATATCTTATAATTTTATTAAAGTTATAATTATTTTATTATATATACCTTTTTTTTTCGCAAATCTTTGACATATAGCATATATGCTAAGAAAGAATGTTGAAACTCTGTTTTCGTTTTCAGTAATAAATTAGTTTTTTATTTATCGAATTTTCACTTTTTCGCACCTTTCATTACTTGACTTCTTTCCGTAAATCCAAAAAGACTGTAAGTGCTCCAGTGACCAAACCAGCTTAAGAAATGAATTCAGCAGAAATTCCGAAAAGGTTGTTCTGTTACCAACAGAATACAACATAACATTGAACATTCAGTCTCCGTACAAAGAAGTTATTTTCCAACACTTAGGACGTTCACTTAAAAACCCCAAGAGATTCCCTCCATAAATATACCACAACCCTTAACTAGGGAGGGCAGTGGACATGCTCTACTCTGGTTTGAAACCACTTCAATTTTGAACCACAACAGAAGCCTTAGATTATCCATCTATATCTATAGTAGCTAATATTTGAAACACAAAAAGAGTGCTAATAAGATAACACACTTCATCTACTATTCTCTATTTTTGGTCAAATTATTATTGGAAAAGTATAAAAATACGAGTAAAAACGAAAACTGCGATCACAAAATTTAGTAAGGAATTTGTTCAAAAGTGTGTTAGAAATTGTTATTAGTTCTTGTCAATAGGTAAACATGACGTGGTGCCAGCAACGGATAAATAGCATGGAATGACTCAAGACGACAGATTGATGCCGACCATTGAACTTACATTTACTGTGGATATCCTAGGCCACATCTTTCGCAGAAAGCTAAGAGCATAAAGGCACACCCAATCCATATCAAATTAAGTAGAAATGCAAGAATGATTACAAAATGAGAAACAAAAAGAATTAATGGTCAAACTAACAAAATAAAAGTTACAATTTCATTCAATTATCTGATTATCAACCAAAGAATGTCTACCAAAATTATTAGATTAGCTCCATTATAATCATCCCTCCTTTCTTTACGAATTATCTTGACTTTCTTTTTTGTGTTATCTTTTTTTCTTCTTCTTACTGCTCTTTCTCCTTTTCTTTCAGAGATGATAAAAGAATGTTAAATGCTAAATTCATGGAGGGATAATCAAAATAAGAATTACAGATTTCTGAGGAATGTTCTATATCAAGGAAGCTCAGAACTGACCAATAGGGTATCTGAAAAGGGACTTTTCTGCATTTGTCTGCAGAATGTTTGCCTCGTAAGTATAAGATTATCCGTTAGAAACTCACCAGATAAATCCAGAATCCAAAATATAATCTCAGAAGTTGACTGGTGAATAGGAGCTCCGGTAACTTTCAGACGGCCCCTTAAACCTCCTCACCAAAGAAGTACATAAACTCTGCAAAGACAAAGTAGATGCTTAGACTAAAGACGCAACACCCAACCTTCTTCTTGTACATATATCGTTGAGCTAAAGTTTTAAAAACTCATTTTTTTTCTTTCCCTACCGCCAGATTGAAAAAACTGAAATTGAAGCATTCATGTACAACAATACCTGTGTTCTCCTAGGTAAGCTGACCCAGAAGTCCAAGTTAGGGATAATCTGAAAAATAGAGTCAAAGAAAAACATTTGAATCCCGAAAGCAGTGAAGACCAAAAGTGTGGGTTTAGTAATCTAAAAGAGTGCTGTGCAGGATTGGCACGAAATTAACATTGTAAAACATCATAAACCATTTAAGAAATAAATTTACTAACAGAATGACTGGATGTGATTAACAAGCAATTTCCCACCATTGAAGGGACAGTAATGAATTTGAGTTTCAGTATGAGATGCAGAAAATTTAGCAATGACATTTAAGTTGTTACCCTTATATAAATAGTAAACCCACCATGAACAGCTAAAAGAAATGTTACATTATGCAATGTTGATTCAAAATACCTCAAAGATAATAATTAAATCAAATCATAAAAAAAGACCAATAATAACTAACTGAAAAGGGTTTCTTTTTCTCTTTTCACTTTCTAATGGCAAGAACAAGTATAACTAAAGTTCTTACAACTAGCATGAAACGCATAAGTCCAACATTTTCTAAGATCAACTCTTGTTTAAAATTTATCATTTTAAAAATTATAAAAAGTATGTGTTTTTGGTCCCCAATGAGATGCTACAAACACAGCTTTTGCCAAAAGTAGAGACTAAACAAAAATAAAATTTAAATAATAGGTTGAAAAGAACCATAATTTAGAAAAACATATTTAAGTCTAATAAAATGAACATGGATCATACTTTTAGGACTATGGGAAAGGGGACTTAGATAAGACAATTAGGATATTGATTAGTTAAGTAGAGGGCTGATTAGTCAAATAATTAGGAGGACGTAAGAGAAGGGATTGATTCTAGTTTGTATCATTTTTAAATAGAGTATTAGCTCTTTGTGAAGAGGAAACCCTTGGAAGAGAGAGTGCTCTCCTATTCCTTGTTCTTTTCATCCTGTACATTTAAAATCTTTCTTTTCTTTCCTATTCTTAATATTGGTTAGTAATACATACCCTACCAGGAAAGAGAGTAAAAGACAATTAAACAAAAGAAAGGAAGCAGAGAGCGTACATCTACACCACGAATCCCAAGGAAGAAAAATCGGTAAACTATACCAGCCAGGAGATATGCAGCAAAAAGGCACAAAACACTGGAATGAGATAAGATGAAACAACTATTAGTAATTTAGCCAAATCACAGCCCATGGTGATAATTCACAGTCCCAGGAAAGACGGTAAAACCTTACATGATCATTAAGGTGCCAAACCACCCCAACCCTCCTCCATGAACATTTACAATGACGGCACAACCAGATGGGTGCTTCAGCTCTGCAACCTGCTTGAAAAAATTACAACAGACAGTAAATAATAGTTGCCTTTGCTTTTAAATTAATATCACCTTCATATTGCCCTATGTTTTTCAACTTTTGACTAGCCATCATATTTTCCTGATCCATTAGTAGATGTATATCAATGCAGAGGAATAAGAGATGGAATTTCTGTCCAATTTTCTTCATTTTGAACAGCAAAAAATTGAAGACATAAGAGAAAGACTCATTATCTTGTGTATTAAAGCTGAGAACTTGTTAGCTTAGCTCTGCTGCTTTTTGGAAAAGTCAATCAATTTTCCTTCCATCTGTATTCAACATCTATAGCTTCGAAAAAATGCATTTTGACTGGTAAGGTCTTTGATCTTTTAATTTTACAATTAAAACTCCATTCAACAAGAATACAGAGATCAAATAATATGAGCACATTACAAAATAATTGTTTTCACATTGTTGAAAGACATGGCAGTTGGTGAAGAAAATAGCTGGAAAAGCAAAAATATAAGAAATCTTTCTTGGTACACTTTCAACTGATTAATTAATACTCGGAAAAATAGAAAGAATGATACGATGTCTGCAAAGGTAAACTAACACCATAATAGTAAATAAAAGGAAGCCAACACATCAGAGAATATACCACACTGATGGAACATGGACAGCAATATCATTTGATTATATTATGAAGATTATACTAGACGAGAAGGAAAATCCAACAAATTCAATCACTTTCATTGCTGATTCAAGAGTCCACAATCAACATTTCTTACATTTTCAATAACTGTCAGTAATTTCCAATTTCCAAGTAAACAAATTAAAAATATATACTGTACAAGAACATAATAGAGCTATGATAAATCTGCCTCATAGTATGATACAATAATAATTAATATGCAAGGAAGCGCTAACTATAAAAGATATCCAAAATGGGGAAGGTTGGCTTGGTGGTTGATGTGATCTGAAACCGGGTTCACATCAGTGGTAAAACTGGAAGGGGATGAGGGATAGGTTGTGGTTTGAGTCCCCCCGCTAACAAAAAACTTACATATTAACAATTAAAATTTTCCAATTAAAAAAAAAAAAAGAAAAGATATCGAAAATAAAGTACTCACATAGTCACAGGCCCCTAATCTCTCCATAGCTTGTGGTCCCTGTAAGTAGAAGATTGATAAATGATACGCTCCATCCAATCAGTAAATAAATAAAAACCCTACCTGCACTCCATTTGAATTGCAAAGAACAGACACAGCTAGCGAACAGTTGAACTTAGGGCCAGTGTTTGACATTTTAACAATGACACCAGTATGGGGATTTTTCTTGTCTGCCATTGGAATACCATTAGAGTCATATTTTCTATTTAAGTTCATACTTAGAAGCATTACTCAAAACCACTTAAATTGTGCATAACAGACAAAACAGGAGAATAACTGAAACATCACAAGTTAGCAATAGGAAAATTGGGCTTACCAATGATATCAACATCTATTTTACCACGTCCTAAGGTTGTGCATACATGATAACCTGCATTTATCACTCCGTTAGAAGATGAAGATTCTATCCTACCCAAAATTTCACTCTTAGATGTACAAAATAACTGACTTCAATTGGATATAGTTTATGTATCAAAGGCTTTTAAATGGCTAAGCAAAGTAGAGGGGTAACTCCAAAATTAACTCTTGACCTACAGATGAAGGGGGAATATTATTTCAAGCCTAAAAAATAATCTTTACTAAAGAACATTGCAGCTCTACTAATTCCATTGCACAGAAGCTGAAACAATGTTAATAATGAAAAAAACAAAGTAGTTCATGTGTGAACACATTTTTCTTTCAGATTTTAAGTGTAAGAGTACTCGAATGAACAGGCAGAACCAAAGGAATTAATAATTAAAATCGGCAGCACAGTAGATTATAGGTTCTTCACATACCAAAAGCAGTCTACAAAAAATGAGAAACAAATGAAAACAGTAAGAAAAAAATGACAAGAAATATTTATTAGCAATGAAACCTGTAGAAAAAAGTCTGATGATTCTTTACCTTATCTGTAAGTCTAATTAGTTATTATGAACAAGTTCAATCATGCTACCACTTAATATAAAAATCTTTTCAAGTAAATTGAAGCAATTTCATAATCTAAGGTCCTGTAGGGAGGTTGTAAACTTAAATTTTAAAACAAAATTTGTTTCGATAAAAGATGGGTGAAATGGTTTTTAAATCAATTTTAAAAGCATTTTAATTCACTTTTGGAAGCAGTAATTAAAAAAGTTTCCTAATTCTACTTTTAAGGTTTTAGAAAACATCTTACCCTATTTTCGTCTATCCTTCTCCGACTCTTGTTCAGAGTCTCTGCCTCCTCTCACTCTCCACCACCAACTGCTACACATTAAACCATCGAGTTTCCCTCCCCAATCCTATCCATCACCTACATTCCCTCTCCTGGCACACCCACCCCTTGCCTACATTTCTCCCTCCCACAACTCCTCTGTTGGCAGTTCCTCCACCCGCACTGACCACAAAACTTCTGTTGTCTCCACTGACTATGACCCCAATGCCTTTATCCACTTCCCCATCTTTCACCCCATGTTTCTAACTTTTCATTGAATAAAATCAATCAGGTATTTATTGGATGCAGATGGAATATTATTTTCTGCTATGCTTCACTCTAGATCCTCTCATCACCACCTCATTTGAACAGTCTCACATCTTTTCAGTAAACATTTTAAAGGAAACTTATAAGATTGACAACATTTTAAAACTGGAAAAAGGCAACTACAATAAATGACAACTAAAACCTGATTTTAGTTTTAAAAAATTGAAAATCATCCCAAATGGGACCTAAATTGTGTGATGGTGGTGGTAGAATCTACATATTTCAGCAAAAGAGAATTAACAAGAGAGACTAAAAGCAAAAATTGACCTGGACTGCCTTTTTTACTTAATGACAATCTCAAAAATAGAAAAATGCTTCAGACGAAGCAATTATTCTGCAATTGGAGAAATCACACGAATGTCAAACACCTACTAATCATATAACTCATTTCTTAACAAGGAACTGTCCATGTTACAAGGTATAACAATTAAACAAAGCAGCAGAACTGTTCAGTTGCCACCACCACTACCACAGGCATAAGCAGTAGACACTGGACTCAATTTATGTACAAAAACAAGTAAACGGGAGAAAACAGATATGTCCGGAATTCTACCTCCAACTTTGTTTGCCACAAGTGCATTGCACTGAGTCCCACAATGATTTGGACCTCCACAGTCCTAAAGCATAACAATAGGACAACCAAATAAGCAGAAAACATTGCATAATTATGGGATATTAAATATATTACATTATTTCTACAGATTCCTGAAATAATTTTCTTAATGCAAATCGAAGCAGGACCTTTGAACAGCCTTAAAATCCTTCCCAATGCCTGTCCCTGCTGCTTTTTATCATTGGTATGAACTAGCTTTTCATCTCAACCTTTAGAATTAACAGTGACCACCAGGCACTAGACTATGACTGGTCGCTAATTGCTAGTAAATTAAACTAAATATAGTTTCCAATCAGCTTCATCTTTTGGAACATTTATAATACAGTATTAGATTATGATATGAAGTCACGCTTGATTTCAAGGTAACTAATCTAATAACTTATTCTTTCCTGTTCATTAAAAAAAATCTGCAATTTCGCTGTTAGTTATCTGTTGTTGAGCTTCTTGGTCGAAGTGTATATCCATAAGAGAAGAAGTATGGATGCATTAAAATTTCATATATACATTTGGGCTCAGATCTCTGAAATGATTTTCACTCTACAATTTTCTAAGAAAGCTTAAAAGGGATAAATAAATACTAACAAAAAGTCTAGTACTGAAAAGAAAAGAGGAAACCATATATTTCAGATATATTACAAACAATAAATATATCTAAAACTGCTGTGATTTCATTAACTATTCCTTCACAAAACCTCAAATTTTATCCAAAAGCATAATTAATTATAAAGTAAGATCAGAATTCATAAAAAACACCAAATCATGATTAATGTATGTGAATCAAAATAGAGAAAAATTAGCGTCATAGAAAAGAGAGAAACTCACCCAGCAGTCAGCACATACTGGAGGGTCATGATTGAAAATCATTCCATCGCAAAGCTGCTCACACAACCAATGCACAAAATTCAATTATAGATCAACATGGCACAAGCTTTAAGCTACTTTAAGACCATTGTTGCCTATAAACGTATATGCTGCTTTGAAAGCCCATCTATTCATAGCCAGTTCAACTAAAGCGATTGACCTTGCATAGTTACATATAACAAACACCAATTGATTCACTAGAGGACCAAAATGAAGCAAGTTTCTTTACTATTAAACCCATAAATTAGCCTCAATATTATATGGGTTGAACATTTTAGTACATAAGATTAAAAAAAAAACTGTTAGTCCCTGATTTTGCAAAATGTCATTCATTTTATCCTCTGCTCCAACAGATTTCTCTGCCGTTTCTCATAAAAAAACAAAAGTAAATGACATTTTTAAATTCTCAGGGACTAAAATGGAAGATGCATAAATCCCAATGACTAATTTGGAAATTCACTCGTTTCTTCACAGAGTTAAAGTATCAAAGCCCAAAAAGAGGAACGGATAATATTCTGTGTTTATGCATTATTTCAATGACCATAGACAGCTAAAAAAATTACTGATGGATGGAAACGCTACTATCCAGAATCCAAAGAAATAAGTGTGACCTGATGGAGCCAACCTGAAACCAAAGTGTGGTCTCGTTTACTGCCACTTTGTAAAATCTACAAGCACCGAAATAAATATGAAAAGAAAACCTTCGGTCAGAACTGCATAACTACCATATTCTTACAAAGCAATCATAACTAAAGACAGTAAATCCCCTTTTCCGAATCTTGATTTAAGAACCGACGATACCGCCATTGCCAAATTACAGTAAAACCAGACAATCCAGATACTGACAGTTAAAACATTCCAGAACACTAATTTCCAAAACTCTAGCAAGCACGTTAAGAACGCAGAATAACATTAACAAACTAATCCCGAAACTATTCTAGACTTGAATCAGGAAAGAGCGATAAATGATAAAATAATTAACGAAAATAAAGTATATACATCCTAACATGGAAAACAATATTAAATCGTATTAAAAAGAAGAAAAGACGGAACAGCGTAAATCAACGCAACAAAAACACAGATATAGAGAGGGTTAAGGCAAGATCAGGAAGAGAGAGAGAGAGAGAGAGTGTACCCGTCTTCGCTAAGGATGCCGTGAGGGAAGTTGCGGATGGGAGAAGAGAGGGTGTAATTGTAGAGATGGTCTCCGTCGAGAAAAGAGAATCGGCAAGGTTCGGTGCCCGTGCCGGTGCCGGTGGCGGAGGTGATGGGTAGAATAAGCGTGAAGATGATGATGGTGATGATGCGTGGAGGCAGCATTGGCATTGCGAAGGTTGAAGGATGAAAAGGCATTTTATTCCATTTCATGCTGCATCCTATTCGGTTGGTTGAGCAGAAGAGTGAAGATTGGTTTGGAGAAGCGTGAAATGTGGGCCGAGAAAATGAACCATAGGTATTGGGACACTTATTCCCAATTTCACAGTCTTACAGATAAAAATAATAATATTTGACTAAATTACATAATTATGTAATTATATTTTATCTTCCACCATTTTATTCACTCTAGTTCATTTTAAAGACTTTAATTTAGTCTTATTTTTCAGTTAACCTCATAATTCAACTCCAACACCATGAGAGAAGCTTAATTCATAAGCAGTTTAAGCTTTAACAAAAAGTTAATTAAGGTTGACTCTAAACTTATCAAAAATCAAATCACTATGAACCCTAGCAAATAAACTCAAATCTGAAGCATTATATTACAACAATTATTATTAATTAACAAACATTATTTAAACTAAATGCAATTCTTGCCAATAATATAGTTTAATTTCTTGAAATCCTTAACAAAATTAAAATTAACACTGTAACAAAACTGCAGGGTTGGAGTATTTGCTAAGAAGTTGAAGTTGCTTCCGTTAGAGTGGTTTTTCCAACTAATTTGATAGTAGATTTCATGTTTTTGGATTATAGGGTTTAAGGATGAAGAAAAAGATGGACAAAAAGAGACAAGTGTAGTCAATAGAGTTAATTTTAGACTGGGCGAAATTACCCTTTTAAATCATTTTAAAAACATAAAAGATTAAATTGAGTTTTATAAAACAACAAAGGATAAAATCGAGTAAAATATAAACAATGAATAACCTTATATATGATTTACCCAAAATATTATTACTCATCAAATTACAAGTGAAAATAAGTTTTGTTTTATTGTTATCCTATTAAGGTTATGTTTGATTAAATTAGCTGAAAAACTAATTGAAAGCTTAAAAGTTAACTTAAAGTTAAAAGGCTACACTACATTTTTGGTAAAAATAGTTGACGCATTAGTTTAAAGTAGTAAAATAATAAATGATTAATTATTGACTCAAAATATAATATTAAGTAATTATGTATTTTAATAATTATAAATTAATTTATTCTCACTGTTTATAATATAAAAAAATCAAATAATTTAAATTTCAAGTAATATTTATGTAAAAAAATATTTTTAGTCATAATTTAAAATAATTACCATTGTCAATAAAATAAATAAACATTTCTTAAAAAATTGAATAGTTAAATTAATAAATCAACAATTCAAAAAGTGTAACACTAAAATAATAATAATAATTCAGAAATTATAATTATAAGTATAATTTTCATTATTATTATTATTATTATTATTATTGTTATTATTATTATTATTATTATTATTGTTGTTGTTGTTTTTTTAAAGAGGAAGATGATAAAATAAAAGTTTTGTTTTGATATATTATTTTAAAATATAAATAAAAATAAAAATAACGACCATTAAAAAAACTAACTTTGCATAATTCTATCAAAAATTTATTTACTGACTATTTCACATGTAATCTAAATGAAATACTTTTATAAAGAAATTCAAAATTTCCAAGAGTATCTCTCACAATATTGTTATAAGCAGGATATTAGAGTTTTTACTCTATGGGATTTGTTATGTTAAGGTTATTTTTATGCAATTCATATTATTTTTTTCTAAATTTTTCTTTAATAAATAATTATTATAAACACTCACATTTTTATAATTTTTATTTATATTTTTTAACAGCTTAAAAATAGTCAAATGTTCTCATTATTTTTCCTATTTTTCTTATTAAGCACAATTCATCGTAGAAACTAAATTGCTAAAATTTTAAAAACTTTTGTTACTACGTAAATTAATTTTATAACGATTTTCTCTAAAATATAATTGTTTTTTTCAAGCAACGAGTTAAATATTCTTTATCAGAAAATATATTTACATACAATTTTTTGTTAGTCTTACTTATGGTAAAAAAGTCAACATGTGTTTAATTATTTTTTTCTTCATTTATGGCTGTTATTAAAAGGCATTAATTTATGCAACTATGTTTATGTTTTATGTTACTGTATGTGATTAGATGAGATGTCAGCAAGTTGCATATCAATAAAAAATATATTAAATCATTAAGGTTATACTATCAAAGGTGTTGTGTTAATTATGTCACCTTATTAAAAATACTTTTAAGTTACATTGTGCATCATAAAAAATTAAAAATATAATTTAATAAGGTTTAAAAAAACTGCAATTACTAGAGGCATGTGTCCATGGATAAAAAAAGGTGTTAAGTCTTAAATTAAATATTAGTAAAAATAAGTAATTTAACATAAAAATAGACCTATTTAAAAATTTAATAATAAATAAGCATTTAGAAGTTGACACAAGTTGATGGATGATTCTGTTGAAATTTAATTTAAATTTAAAGATAAAACGATGAATTTAAAAAAAAATAAAAAACTCTCTCCTTTCCTTAAGAAATAGAACTCTGTTCTAAAATCAAAGAATAATTTCTCAAAAAGTTTTAAAGTAAATATAACTAATATTTCTTTTGTCTTTTTTTAACTGCTCCTCTTAGTTCACAACTAATATTACTTTTATTCCAACCTGATTTAATGACATACTAAAATTTGAACTAAATAAGCCTTTAATTAAAAGATACAAGTTGTTATCACTTCTGTTAATACTAATATTAATTTGATATAAACAAATATAATTTTGTTGGAAGTTAATATGCAGAAATATAATTATTTTATTTTATATATAGAGATTTTATTAAAATTCAATTTAGACAGAAAAAATAAGAATAGATTAAAAAAGACATTTAAAATATCAAATTTACCGATAAGATAAAAGGAATTTGAAAAATAATAATTAAGAAACCGTTTTTATCTCTGATTAAACAGCAAAATAATGAGAATACAAATGACAAAAATTTTAATTTTATCATCCAAATTCTGAATTTTTGTAATCATAATGATAGAATATAAGATAAAATTTAAAAATTAAATAAAAATATTTTCTACTTTTATTTTGATTAACCCCTTAAACCACCCTAGACAAGAAGAGATTGAACAAAGGCAAAGAACACAGACACTGCACGGCGCAGCCATGGATTCCGAGTTCCCCAACAAAGCGTTGACAAGCACGCGTTTTTCCGACCTGAATCCGCCACTTTCCGACCCCGTTCTCCAAGCCCTATCACAATCTGGCTTCGAATTCTGCACGCCGGTCCAAGCCGCCACCATTCCTTTGCTCTGCAGCTATAAGGACGTCGCCGTCGACGCCGCCACCGGTTCCGGCAAAACCCTAGCCTTTGTCGTCCCTCTCGTCGAGATTCTGCGCCGGTCCTCCTCTCATCCCAAGCCTCACCAGGTTCCTCTGTACTCTTATTTCGTTGAGCAATGTCCACTGCGTCCTATTATTACTTGAGAATATGTGCATCCCTGAATACTAGTGTTGCTGGTTTTCATAGGTATGGAGAAATTGTTGTAGAAAATGTTGAATAGGGTACTGGATTTTAGTCACTGGTGTGTTAGTTAATTCCATTAAAGGTTTTAAACTGGGGTTCCATTAGTGGTTTTATTGCTATCCTTGATGTTGTGAGAAATTGCAGACAAATGTGGCCAATGCGGTAGCAAACTCAGGCTCTATAAACCTTGATGTTGTGGCCGAAATTGGGAACCCTTTTTTAAAACCTTGGTTTCAGTTTATTTTGTTGGGTTTGACTATAATTGTGTTAATAGCAACAAATAATTAAAATCATCATTATTATGTGTGCATTTGTGTAGGTGCTAGGGATAATTATATCCCCTACAAGGGAGCTTTCAACCCAAATATATCATGTGGCACAACCATTCATTTCGACATTGGTGAATGTTAAGTCCATGCTCCTCGTTGGTGGAGCGGAAGTAAAAGCAGACATAAACAAAATAGAGGAGGAAGGAGCAAACATATTAATCGGCACGCCTGGGAGGTTATATGACATAATGAATCGGATGGATGTGTTGGATTTTAAAAACCTCGAGGTATGTGTTTCACTCTTATTTTTTATGGATATTTGTTTATATACATATCATACAATGTTTTACTGTAGAAAAATGTTCAAGATTTCTTTGGTCGTGCTGACAAAACAATATTTAATTGATGCTGTTCTGATCTTCTATGTATGCATTAGAAGAGGACCACTGATTATTTACTTCATGCTTTAAAGTTATGATATAGCTGAAGTTGGAAATTTGACTGAATAGAATATTTGACTTTATGTCCCCCCCCTAACTATTTAGCTGGTTGACATTATTGTGACTATGCTCACAGATTTTGATTTTGGATGAGGCTGATAGACTCTTAGATATGGGATTCCAGAAGCAGATAACCTCTATTATATCTCAATTGCCTAAGCTTCGTAGAACTGGTCTATTTTCTGCTACTCAAACCGAGGCTATTGAAGAGCTTTCTAAGGCGGGACTGAGGAACCCTGTGAGGGTTGAAGTTCGAGCAGAAACTAAATCAGAAAATGATCCTGCATCATCAAAACAGCCAGAGTCTTCAAAAACACCTTCAGGGCTTCACATTGAGGTAAAACTTATGTGGTGTGCACTAGTGCTGCTGATTAGAAGTAACTTTGCTATCCAATGATTTCATTTTCTCACCTTACTAGCTGAATCACTTCAATATTGTTCGGTAATTTAACAGTGGTTCTCTCTCACATTTTTACTTGAATCCATGTAATAAATTTTATGTACTGCTAATATATTCCTAACACAGTTTATGTTTATCCTTTGGTTATATTCATCCTCTCATTCTTTTTGAGCATGCAGTACTTGGAATGCGAGGCAGATAAGAAGCCATCACAGCTAATAGATATTCTTATTGAAAACCGCTCAAGAAAAATTATAATGTGAGATACAAGTTGTTAATTAATGATGTGATTTTTGCAGTAGAAGAGTATTTCATCGTACTCAACATCATTGTGACTCTAATGCAGATATTTCATGACTTGTGCTTGTGTTGATTATTGGGGAGCTGTCCTTCCTTGTCTTTCTGTTTTGAAAGGTTTCTCCTTGATTCCCCTACATGGAAAGATGAAGCAGGTATTGTTGTAGGTGTTAGCATTTTTCAATTTTGAAACATAATATTGTATAAATTGGCATTGTTTTTCTTATTTCCCATCAATGTTTTACTGTTTATCTACTTGATTTTTTTGTATTTATTCTGCCATCTAGTCTGCCAGGGAGAAAGCACTAGCAACATTTACATCCCTTTCAAATGGAATTTTACTATGTACGGATGTTGCTGCACGTGGACTTGACATACCAGGCGTTGATTGTATAGTGCAGGTAGCTACATGCGTCTGTGACCCTGTGGATGATACTGTCTATTGACTAATGTGTTTCATCTTCTTTAGTTCTCTCTTTCTCTTGGTTGCTAAAGTTTTCTTGTGCAGTATGATCCCCCTCAAGATCCAAATGTTTTCGTACATAGAGTTGGTCGAACTGCTCGGCTGGGAAAACAGGGTCATGCTGTTGTCTTCTTATTACCAAAGGTTTGGTCACAAGTATATCTATGTTGCCGTGCATTTGATAATCCATGCAGGATTCTTCAAAATTGTCCTTTTTATTGTAATGTTAATCTATATTCTATACAAATGTGTAGGAGGAATCTTATGTAGAATTCTTGCGTATAAGAAGAATTCCTCTCCAAGAGAGAATATGTTCTGATGGGGCAGTGGATCTTGTTCCCCAGGTTTGCTCTAGGCCTCTATAACCTTAATATTTTGTTTTGCCGTAATATTTGTATCAAATAATAATGGCTAGTGATTAATCATTTCTTCTAACTTCTAATAGATTAAAAAAAATACTAAGTGGAAATAAAATCCTCTTGTACAATAACATACCAAAGCCGATGCTACCTAGGCTGATGCTGATTTTCCCCATTCACTTGTAAAAGTTTTGTTTTGATTGATTGTTTTGCTGAACATGGTTACCAGTCCAATATTTATCACATTGCAAATTATACATGGAAAATAACGTTTTCCATTAAAACCACTATTAATCAAACTTTCTTCAGATTCGTTCTGCTGCCAAAAAAGATCGTGATATCATGGAGAAAGGAATTAAGGCTTTTGTCTCATACATCCGTGCTTATAAAGAGCATCACTGCTCCTATATTTTTAGGTGAGTAACATTAATTTATAATGTTGCTTTCACTTTATAGTGAAACATCATCATTATCAGACTAATTATTCTCACTCTTACAGGTGGAAAGAACTTGAAATTGGCAAATTGGCCATGGGATATGGCTTATTACAACTTCCTTTAATGCCAGAGGTAAAACATCACTCACTTTCCACTGACGGATTTGAACCAGTTGAAGATGTCAATTTTGAGGATATTAAGTACAGGTAAAAACATTTTCATAATTCATGGCATAACTTTTCTAGTTCTAGGATAAAAGCATTGTCAAGAACCATTTTCTCCCCACAAAAGCTTCAACTGTTAGGTGAAAGCTTATGAATGGCTTAATCATGTCTAACATTTTTGGGCTATAAGTAAAGGGCCAGGCCACCTGTTCTTGTGCTGATATTTATCATTTTTATTTTAAAGGATAGAGATAACATGTGTCAAACTCTCTTTTCTGGACTCTTGGTCAAGAACCTTGTTTCCCAAAAAGATCATGTTGATAGGTTAAAACTCATGAATGGTTTTACATCTAATAAGAATCGATTGTACCAATGCTATCGTAGGGAATGAAAACCATATATAGATCTTACTTTATTGTAATACTTTTATATTGTGGCAATTCAACGAGTATCTCAATGTGGTTTATATTATTTGAAGCTTTCTAACGTGGAAGACTGAATTTGGAACAGGATAAAATTTCTATAGTTTGGCCGTGAGATAGAGTAATCACATGTTTTATAAAATTATAAAACTTGATTGTATGATTATAGTTCAATGTTTGGTAATATAATTCGAATTGAGCCTGAGCTTTGTTTTTCTTTAAGCTTCTTCCTAATTTTTATTTGAATTATTAGTTGAAATTGAAAACTCATTTTAATCTACTTTTGAAGACGAGAGGGTCTGTAAGCCATTCTCTTGTTTACTTATTTCCATGTTCATCTATACTAAGGGATTATCCAGTTCCCCTTTTATGATGATAGAATGCTGCAAATTAATCTGTTGTCTTGTAAGATTTACAAATTACTTTGATATGCGTGTCTTGGATTCATAGTCTTTCTATGGTCCTAAATTTACTTTCCCTTTCTCTTGTCGAAACTAATGCTGATGGCTTAACTTGGATAATATAGGGATAAATCACGGGAGAAACAAAGGAAGAAGAACCTGCAAGCAAAGAAAGAAGCTAAAGAGAAAGAACCAAAACCTCAAAAACCTAAGAAAACCCCAGATGCTGTCATGCGGAAGAAAACAGCTCGACAGAGACGTGCTCAGCAGACAGTAGAAGATGAGGAGGAGTTGATGCAAGAATACCGATTGTTGAAGAAATTGAAGAAAGGGACCATAGATGAGAATGAATATGCCAAGTTGACAGGCACCGAGGAATTACTTTGAAAGTAAAGTGTGCATGCCTGATTGTGCTGTTCTGGGTATCATGGTTGGTGTTGTAAAGGTATTCATTCAGTAATGAATGGCAGTTACAATCACCACGATTTTGACTAGTAAATTACGACATCCTTGCCTTGTGGTTCTGTTGGCATCCTTTGAAAAATCTAAAGACAAATACATCTTTCACAGAATTGGAATTTGAGGAGTTGAGAGGATCGAATTCCAATTCGTTGTTGCTATAGCCATGAAGCCTTCAACAGTGAACTGAAATGCATTTACAGATTATCATACATGGAAACGGTGGCAGTGCAGAGATTTGTAGCAAGGTACTTTATCTTGGATGAGAAGGCCTTTTATCTGAATTCAGGTTATGAAAAGCATGAAGATTAATATTATACAAAATCGTCTGCCCTAATTAGTCTTTAGTATTTACATACATTGATCATGTGATTCTGATTAGTCTGATAGCTTTGCCGGAGCATCAAAGTAGATAATGTTTTAGGAGTTTGTAAGATTAAAAACTGGGTCCTATGATAAAGAATCTTGCCATGTACTCTGTAGTGAATGTTAATGTATTAAGTCCATTTTATTTCAGCCTCGAGGTAGTTCTGTTATGTCCATGAAAATGTTAAATTGATCTTAGAGCTTGTTTGAACGAATTTCATCATGAACTTCTTTTGGGAGAAGAAGAAATAGAATTAGTTTCTTTGCAAACTGAAATTAGTTTATGCATAAACTAATTTATATAAGTTTTTTTAAATGATTTCTCTTATCTTTTTATTTTTAATTTGGTTACAAGTTAATTTTAATTTATAAATAAGTTAAATTCATCTTTTTTCTGGTTTGTCTTTGCCGATTTATGAAGAAGTAGGTCTAGCTTCTTAGATTATGGTTCTTCTTTAATAGGATGAACTTTTTTAATCTTTGGAAATCCTTTGAAGCGAGAATACAAAGCACTAAGGAGGTGAAGTCGGCAAAGCTGAGAGGCAAGTTTTTGAAGTCACCGACTGATTAAAACTTCAAAGTAACATCATAAATATCTCTCTGCACCAATAAAAAACAGAGCACGGTATCTTTCCAATTGAACTTTTTGGCCCTGTCTAAATCACTTTGATGATAATCAAAGTGAAGTACCACGGTCGTGGCCCCACCAAGATCATACTATATATAGCACCATCGTCTTCCGTAACATGAAATTACTTGGAAGGTGGGGCATGGCAGTTAGTGTCTGGCATTGTCATCTGAACATGTTGAATAAATTAAACTTCTGAATTGAATTACACTTAATGTTCTCCACTAACGTGCGTAAAGTGAATGGTAACCATATTAATTTTGCTTTACACTTCCCCATTTGACATCAGATTTCGGTATTCAAAAGACACTTTCTTCATCTAGCCTTACTCAACAATATCTCCATAGAGAGTTACATGCACACACACTCACTCACATTTCAATATTTCACTAAAGAACAAGGCATTGATGATTGTTGGCTTCTCCTCCACGACAGAATTTGGTGGGGGCATACGCATATAGGGTACGGATGAGAGCACGTTGCATGATACTATATAACTTTTTTGCAATACAAGTACTGAAGTTTATGTGAACTATATTTTCTTTACAAAAGAAAAGGGTTTTGATGTCTGTAAATTGATTTTTATTTCAAATTCATAATCATAAGTAGCTGAGATCTTAATCACGATATATTAGTCATACAACCGTCATGAATAAAATATTCTAAAACTTGAGTTTATAAATTATTTTGACGAAAATGTTTGGTATTAGTCAATAGAAACATTTTTACAGCGAAAATTTGCAATCTTAACTGATCTCATATTCCGATAAGGAAGACATTTTACTTTCTTTTGAGGCCCTTTAACTCTGGTTAAACTGTAGCAATCTAGAAGATTGATTAGGAGAATAAATCGTAAACAAAAAAGCAAAAGAAAATGTGAGAGAAGAATAAAACAAATTCAAGCAATGGCTGGAAGGAAGGATTTTTCTTTTAATCACTCTGAAAACTTGGATTAAAAACAAATAAGTTGCATGAAATTAAGATTACTCAAAATGTAAAGTGAAGGCAAGTGAATTGCATAATAAAAAAGTGAGAGCAATTTAAGGACTTCGAAAGTAAAATGAAGCAAACAAATGAAATGTAAAAAATGGTGCATGAACTGAATTTAAATACTAGAACGATAACTTGGACAATGAATTAAAGGAAGTAACAACTTCAAATGTAAAATGCTAGAAAATTATAGAGCTAAAGAATAAAAAGCCTTTAAAAGTAAAAATGCTTGAATATAAATGAAAATTGAAATATCCATATCACAAACATGGTATGAGTTGATATATTAATCGTAAATTAAAAATATTTTAAAGAACTTCATAATTTAGAATAAATTATTGAAAACTTTGATAATTTCTTGTTTACCATAAAAAATATTTCTTTCTCCGACCAAAGAGATAAGCGTGAAGTGAATGCTTGAGTTCAAGAAGCATTTTTCTTCCCTAGGAAAAAGTGAAGTGAAGGTGAATGAATGCTTAAGCTTAATCAGAATCGGTTTGGATGGTGGGATGATTCCTCGGCTTCTGGGTGTCTATATAAACCGCCAATTCTTAATCAACGTTCGACACATCCTACGCTCCTTTGTTGCAGCAATTCAGACATCCTACGATTTTGTCACCATGTCCGATACCAAATCCGAGTCAGTGTCAGAACCCTCTGTTTCAAAACCTCCACCGACGCAACCCTCTGTGCCCATTTCCTACCCAATAAAAACCCTTGAGGAGTTGGAGTCTCGCTCCTATTTCGACTCCTTTCACTACCCTTTCAACAAGGCCTCGGTTCCCATTCCCAATGGAGATTCTTCTTCGCTGCCCCAGAGGCGCAGACTGCTTGTGTGCCATGACATGGCTGGGGGCTACTTGGATGACAAGTGGATTCAAGGTGGCACAAACCCCGATGCTTATTCCATTTGGCATTGGCACTTGATCGATGTCTTTGTCTACTTTTCACACAGTCTCGTTACTCTTCCTCCTCCCTCCTGGACTAACACTGCTCATCGCCACGGTGTTAAGGTACTTCCTTCAACACATTTCTCGCTTTGCTTCAACAAAACTGTTACATATTTTATGTTTGTGTGGCCTTAGAATTTGCCTTTGACCTTAACTCAGCTAGCCAAAACTATCACTTATCACCAGAATAGGTTCTTACACTATTTTAGAATTTGAGATGCGTTTAACTCAATTCATGGTACTACCCAATAACATGTGGCCTTATAGGTCTAACATCGATAGTCACTATACGGCTTTGATGATATCTTTTACTACCAATCAGTTTTTAAGGTCATCTATTTGCTTTTATAGATGATTTAGTTTAAAGGTTCAAGTTATCGACGATCATTTGATAACTTTAAACTTCTTTTCTGGTTCTTTTATTGGAGCTCAGATTTTTGGCATTTTGAGTTTATTTCTTGCTTGGAGATGTTTTTTTTTTTTCATTATTTCTTATGCTTTAATTAGAAAATAGATTATTCTTTGGCTGTACTTGTTACTTAAATATTTCAGGTGTTGGGGACCTTCATTACTGAATGGGATGAGGGAAGGGCTGTCTGTGATATACTGCTTTCAGAGAAGGAAATTGCACATATGTATGCAGAACGTCTGGCAGAGCTAGCCGCTGATTTAGGTTTTGATGGGTGGCTAGTAAGTAATCCGTTAGTACCTGTGTGCTTAATTAGTTTTATATTCATGTCAAATACTCTATTTGAATTTTGTATAATTTAATTAAATTTATATTTGATTTCGATTCACTTCCTTTTGTGAGTGATAAGTGAACTGTTGACCTGCACTGCCAGTGCATCAGATGCTCCAAATGCATGTACATTTGAAATTTTATAGACCACAATGATTTAGTTCAGGCTGTTAAGTTGAAGGTGCAAGGTGTTTCATGTAAATACTGCTTTGATTGATGTAGGAATAATTCCCCAAGAAAATATCGTGGATAGTAATATTGTAGAGATTTTTCTTGAACAACTGTGATTTTTTTAGAACTCACGTTTGTAACATCTACAGTTTTTAGAAGAGAAATGTAACATTGGAAGTATTAGAAGTAGCCTCATAACAAATACAAATTTAGACATTTACTTAATATTCTCAATGAATTGACATTAAGAAGTAAATCATATTTAGATGTTTTATGCTTATTTATACTAAAAACCAGTACGTAACTATTTTTCTCAAGCTTTACAGCCTTGTATTTCTCATATTCCTGACAATGATTCAAACTAGGAGCATTTAAATGCAGATAAATATGGAAGTGAATTTGGATCAGGGTCAAATTTCTAATTTGAAAGAGTTTGTAGACCATTTATCACTTACAATGCATTCTTCTGTGCCTGGATCGTTAGTGCTATGGTGAGTATGAGTAGTCAGCAATTTTTTTATTGCAGTTGATTGTGCCAAAAGTTTACTTTGATGTGTTTTCTTGGTTCTATAGGTATGACAGTGTTACAGTTGATGGTAAATTGAATTGGCAAGATCAACTAAATGAACATAATAAGCCATTCTTTGATATATGTGATGGAATATTCGTGAACTATACATGGAAGGTATTGTTTATCTTCCCCTGGCATGCTGGTGCTACACTAATGTTCGATCAATTGTCATTTTCCTTAGTTAATTTTAATGCGTACCATGTAGGAAGACTATCCAAGGCTCTCTGCTGCTGTTGCCAGTGAGCGGAAGTTCGATGTGTACATGGGAATCGATGTATTTGGAAGGAACACATATGGTGGTGGACAGTGGAATGTAAGTGCCTTGTGATATACAGTCTGCTATCCCGAATTTGAACTTGTTTGGCAATAAATCTTTAATCGTCCTGGGTGGAACTTATGTCAGAAACTGAGCTGAACATGCTAATTTGACATTTAATGGGATATCATAGGTGATCTGCATGCTTTATTTCACTTTAAGCATAGTACACGGTCTTTCTCCAGTGTTTCACTTTTTATTAGATCCATCTTCAAATAAGAAAAAGAAATCTTGCAAACAACAGCAACACAAAAAAACTATTCATTTCAACGAATTTAATTACTTCTCATTTTGGCTGCCAGACTATGAAATACATCATGTTCTTCAAATTCAATTTCATTATTAGGATAAAAGTTATGATTAAATATGGTTTTGCACAATATTCTAGACATTTCAACCATCGGAATGCTTTGGTCTCATTTTGGTTATTGCAGAATATATAGCAGATGCACTTTAATCTTAAAGTAATAACTGCCTTCAAAGAAGCTTCTTACTACATGCAGAACCCCTTCCCTTGGTGAAGCAACCAATTTTCCTTTTAATAGATATTATTTTACTATAAAGATAATTATGACTTACTTTTGTTTTCATACTGCATTGTATTTAAAATCTATTTATGAAAAAAATTGCTGTTGAATTTTTTTGTGGCACATAAACTTTACAAATTGAGCTGCCAAATAAGCTTGGACAACCGAAATATGTGACTGGTAAAGTGAATATGATATCTGTGTTACTTCCCTTTTCTTGGTAATAATCTCAATTTTGCTTCTGGTTCTTTCTTTATTCTCATGGATATCTCAGGTAAATGTTGCTCTTGATTTACTAAGAAAGAGTGATGTCTCTGCTGCAATATTTGCTCCTGGATGGGTCTATGAGACAAAGCAAGCACCAGATTTTGAGACTGCTCAGAATAGGTAATTAGGTACCTGTTTTCCAATGCTCAAAAAATTATTGTACTTTTTCTTTACAAGGTTAACTGAGTCAATAATTTTGAGAAAAAAAAAAATCTAGTGGCAGAAGTAATTCATTGTATATACAGAAAGAACATGCAGCAGAAGATGTCACAAAATCTGGAGACGCAATAGAAAATAATGATGAATTCAACCCATCTCTACCATTCTAATATCTATAAGGATCTTTTAGAAATGTAAAAGTATAAATTATGGCTGCTCCTGAAATTGCAATTCAAAGGTTTTGATTTCATTCTGATGGCATCTGCAAGCTTAAAATTTGATGTACTAAATTCAGACAAAACCTGTCCTTTGGCTGTTCTATTCTCTTTGTGATTAAGAACATAATATATATGGATGATCAACCTGATTTTCTTTGCTAAAATTTATCGTATAGCTTGTTATTTTATAACACACTCTATTTTATATTTCTTCCTGATCACTCTTAGAAAGCAAATATAAAATTTGTGATGTTTGGTTAATTTAAGAATTCAAGATTTTGCACAATATGTTTCTTGTCATTTGAAACGACCATAAATTATACTTTGAGGAACTTCGGTTTCAAGTTTGTTAGTTCATTGATTCACCGAGAGAACCTTATTTTATAAAATTGGTACTTACTGGAGATTGATAATTTTTCTCTTTGAACTTCCTGAAGTCACGTATTACAAAATTCACGAAAGCAGGAATATTTGAGAAACGTCATTGTTTTATCCTATAATTCTTATTGCCACAGAAGTTCTTAAATATTCCATGCATTTTTAAATGGGGTTTGGTGGTGGGTGCAAATTACATGGTCAAACTTTCCTTTTGTATTAATGATGGAGGTCAAATCAAACCTTAAATTACTTACTCAGATACCAGCATTATTACTCTGATCTGTTATTGCAGGTGGTGGGGTCTAGTGGAAAAGTCATGGGGACTACTGCGAAATTTTCCTGGACCATTGCCATTCTACACTAATTTTGATCAGGTTAACAATTGCAATTCTTGTCCCCTTTGTAGTCTTTCTTTCCTTGACTAAGGAAGTATTCTTTTGTCTTTGTGCTTTTGGAATCTGCTTTTTCTAGTACATTCTGAATAAAACTTTGAAGACATTTTTTGCACATTTTATGCAACAGGATTTATTTTTAATTTAATTTCAGTGAAACTGTTTTTAAGACTAATTTGTGAATTGCAAGAGGCTGATGGTGGGTAGACTTTATTTATTTTTACTTAAAGATAAACTTTAGCTCGGTGCAGATCAAACTGGCAAGGAAGAGGTGAACTGGTGAACAACCCAAAATCTAGCATGGAACCTCCATTAAAGAAATAGTTTTCTGCAGGTTATCTTAAAAGCCTAAACAAGACCTCAGCAATCTTCTAAAATAAATAAATAACCTTATCTTTAGATCTTACTTTAGCTCAAATACTTTTTAACCTTGTATTTCAAATGTTGGCATTCTATCTCTAAAATGTATAACATCTTTGTTACTTTCAGGGGCGTGGTTACCATATTTCAGTTGATGGTGACAATGTATCATATACTACATGGTGCAACATTTCTTGCCAAGGTTTCCAGGTATGAGTTTGTTGGGTGATCATTCTTGTTGATGGCTCAACTGTTAACTGTATAATTTTAAATCATATCAATATATTAACTGGAAAACAAAGTTTAGTTTAACATTTTGAATTTCTGATGCTTGGTTGAAGAGCTTTATTGGAATCTAACTCAAATATTTGTGTGCAGCCACAACTTGAGTTTGTCGATCCTGCAAATTCTATTCAAGTTTCTGTAGAGTAAGTGATGGTACATATCTAGCATTTTAATATGTTCCTGTAACTTGGAACTGTAACAGAATGTGCATATCACATATTACATCTGTTCAAAGTAAATATTCTATAACAGCGTATGGCTCAACTGAACAATATATGTGTGTGAAAGTGCGCGTAAAGAAAATTCATCATAAGAATATTTTTATTTATTGAATCAGAAGATTTCTCGTGGTTGCAAATGTGATTTATTACTAATCTTTAATTATTTTGCATTCCCTTGAAACTTCTTTATCAGTAAAGTGTGAAAATCTAGAGTCATTTTCTCTGTTTAGTTTTACTTTTCTATGTTATACTTAAACCTTACATAATGTTGAACGTCTTTCTTTTCTATTCTTCCATTTTAATGAATATTGAATTACTACATTTTAGTTCTAGTTCTGACATGATCTGATGTATGACTTGCCGTCAAATTGCAGCTTGAAGGAAGCATCATATAGTGGAGGGGGAAACATTGCATTCAAAGGATCCCTTGAAGAGAAAACTTACTTTGAGAGCAAAATCTTTCAAGGAGGGTTTCTTTTGAACGAGATGCCTGTCCACTTTATTTATACCGTAAGCTTTAACTTCTTTATCATTATTGCTGAATAAGCTGCACTTCAATCTGTTTTAAAGAATGCCATCATACTCATAACCTGGAATAACCACCAATGCGTCAGTTTGATTCAATTCTTAGTGCAAATCATTGTCTTCCTTTGTGAACTAAACCTGGTTATAAATTTGAGGCAAGGAGAATTAGAGTATGTTATCTTGATAAATGGTTAAATGTACATTCAGTCAAATTGACTGGAATGATATGTATGTACTATCCTATCTCAATCCACTTTTTCACACATGAAGTTAATGACTAATGCAGGTGAAATCGGATGGCAATTCTTCATTAGGACTTAAGCTGGAGTTCACCTCCACTGGCGATGACAGAAGAGCATCTGTGCTTCTCTCATCTCGGGCAGTGAATCACTTTTCTAACAAGTTCAGCAAAGTAATCATGACTCGTGAACGTAAGGAACTTTCCTCTGGATGGGTTATAAATGAAGGTGTAGTTGCAATGAATGGATACACTTTATCAGAAATCCATGCAGTGTGCTATAGATCAAATTCTCCAGTCAATGAAATAGGATGGCAAAACAGATCAAATGACAATGATGGAACTGTGGCTTCCCCATCAGATTATTTTGCACTTCTTGGTCATATCACGATCAAGACTTCGGACTATAGGTCAGATTTTCCTGTGTCTTCTTCCTGGCTAGTTGATGGCACCAGCATAAAATGGACATCAGACCCTCTGGGTTCAAAGACCCTTGATGTTAAAATTTCATGGAAATTAAAAAATGAGAATAGTTATCAATGTCTAAAGTTCAACGTTTACTTGGTAAAATTAGCAAAACGAGCAGGTGGCAATCCTGGTACAACATTAGAGGATGTAAAAGAGTACCTTGGAGTAGCACAAGTAAGCTGTTTCTATGTTTCTGACCTCAAAGTTCCTTCAGACATTTCTAATCTCAAATTTATAATACAAGTCTGCGGTGTAGATGGGACAATTCAGGAATTAGATGAGTCTCCGTATTATGAATTGGTGGTTGAAGCTCCTTAAATTGTCATTAAAATGTAACACTTTCTCCAATAAAAGGAAGCCTAAATTGTCATCAGAATGTAATATTGTAACATTATTTCCTCAACGAAGGAAGATCCCAAATTATCATTAGAATGTATCACTGTAAAATTATTTCTCCAATAAGGAAAGACCCAGAATCGTCATTCCAATATCACATTAGAATTGAACAATTCAATTAAAACTTCTGTATAAAGATGTTTTACCTCATAAACTCTTCCTTATTAGATTCATGCTACAAGTAACATGACCAATATAGAAGCTTAATTTACATGAATGAAACTATTTCGAGTAACTTTTGGACATCCTTATAATATGTAAAGTTAAATGTTACTTTTTTATAGTATAAAAAAAATATAATCCTCTTAGTATATATTTGTATGTCGTATCAAAGTTAAAAAATTTAATTTCAGAGCTACTTCCTACGGCTTGTTCTGATATAAGGTTTTGTCTTTTTTTTCATTTTTTTTTCAAAAGTGCTTTTAAATTTAAAATCCTGCTTATAATTTTTATAATAATTAGATAAGTTTCAAATATTGTATTAAAAATTAGTGTTTACTCATAAGTTAAATATATGTTTCTGCAAAAATACTCTATCAAAGAATGTATGATCAAAGCCTATTTTCTCACCAATAATTAGAGATCTTTTCTTCAAGTGTAAAAGGTGAACTTTATGTTATATCAACTTGTTTAAGGTACTTATTTGTTTGTTTATATTGAATGAATCATCAGTGGTTATTCAAGGAAATGATTATGCATATGCATAGCCAATAATTGAACACTGCAACATTATCTAGTCAGTTGTTTTAACAAAACAGCTTTGTCTTGTTCACATGGTGTTGTGGAAAATATTTAGTATCGATAATTGCATAATCAAGTTCATTTTTTATCAGTAAATAAATCAACTTTTATGTATATTATTCTTTTCAGTGAAAATAAATATTAAATATTTTTAAAAAATTAATACAGTTATAAGATTTGTTTTATTTAGAATATCATGTCCTATAACTTTTAACTCTTATATTTTTTTACATTTTTATAGAATTAAAATAATAAAGTCAATATAAACACTTGATTCATTGTTACAGGAATCAAAGTTTATGTTTATAATTATAAGAGAATCAGCATTTAAAGTAAAGAAGCCTAGGTAAAACTTAATATTAATTTTTGTCATTTTAGAATTTTATGATAAAAAAACCTTTTAAATATATAAAAGAGAAAATTAAATAGAAAAATGGGCGAAATCTAAAAAAAAAAATTAAAAACTAAGCCAATAAACTTCAGTGCAAAATTATTCGAAAATGTAGATAACGTAAACAATGTAAATAAACTTAAATCGATGTAAAAAATTGAAAGGAAATATAAAGAAATACAGAAATGTAAATACTCAAAGCAATAAAATGTCTCAATTGTAAGTAAAGATAAATTAGCGAAAAGATAAATTAAATTTAAATTAAAGTAAGATAAATGTAAAGAAATCAGATATAAAGCAGAGCAGAAAAATATAAAATAAAATAAAATAAATGGTGATATCATTTAAATATAAGTAAAATAAGTAAAGAAACATATGAAGACAAACATTACGATAACATGTACATAATTCTCTTTTTCATTGTTTTAATGTTTTTATTTATATTGGTATCCTGACAAACTGAGTATGGTTCAAACTCTTAGAACTTCTTCTGCATGTCTTTTTCTAAAGTTACACCCTAAATAACTCCCATGATCTCATCCCTTCTAAGATAATGAAAATTGATATTTTGGACCCATAAACAAATGAAAAACCTTCACCAAGTTCATGGAACTACCATTTTTTTCCTCCCCCCATCTTTGTTTATGTCGTTATGTCTTTTGGAAAAAAAACATTAGAATTAGAATTTTGACAAAGTAGCTTTGTTTATGAGGTGGTGTGGAAAATTTTAAACTTGATATTTAGATTGCCTGAAATTCAACACGGTGCAGAGTTAATTTTGTTCTCATATATGTTAATTTGTTTGGTATTGAAACATTTATCTGAATTCCAAAACCAGCTTAGGGTTTGGAAGTATTATCCTATTCCTCGAGCCCTCAAAAGGAAAACTGGGTTCCCACAATCACTTTCTTTGTCTAACAAAATTACACAATTTCAGATTCATAAACAACAGAGACAGGGACATGGCTTTGTCTTGTTATGTATTTTAACTTATTATCAATATCAATGCTCTGTTCGTTTTCCATCTTTTGACTTACCACAACCTTCTCTGTCCCACTGAATTCTCAAGAACATCAAGAACAGACATGCATGGCCCTTCTGTATTTTTGCAAAATGGAAAGATATTGGTTGTGATTTATGGTTTCTATTACCTTAAATATTAGAACTGAAAATTTTATTATTTATAATAGTTTCATTCGATTAGAATAACTTTTGTCAGAAAAAATATTTTTTAGTTAAAGTTAATTACACTGGAGATGAATCATGAGTTATTTTTGGCTAAACACAAAATGGCGTTAATTGAAACCATGGAAATTATTCAAATGTGATAATACCATGATTCGTGCTGCTGTCAAAATGGACTTTGACTGTTACTTTTTTATTTTAAGATGTACTTTAATATGTGTGCATATGAAAAATGTAAAAAGCAAATTCAAAGATAAAGATAGCATATGAAGCAATTTTTTAATGTTCAAGCTTACAAGCCTGTAACGTAAATTTTCAAACCAATACTTCAATTTTCCTGACTGAAACAACTTCTGACACAAACATTGCAAGCAGTTCCAAATAAAAAATGATCCCCTTGTTCTTCCTCTGTAACATAAAGTTTTTTTTTTTTCATTAATAAAACAATAAAAAAAAATTCATACCCATAAAGATGTAGATGATCTATCCTGTTGTTATCCCTACACAGTTATGTTAGTATAGTCAAAAAGAAAATATATATATATATATATATAATTGTTAAATGTAAAATTTTCTTACTATATTTGGTGTAAAAGAGACAATGTGTCTTTTTGTAAAATACTAATAATATGAATAATAGTGTTACATAAATTATTTTTTTATTTTAATAGTGTTACATTAATATTAAAAATGTGTCTCTTTAAATAATTTTTTTTACGTTTTTCTAAATCTACATAATTCTCTTCTCCGTATTAAGTATAACTAGAGTAGTCATTATAGGTCAAAAACATCGCTTAAGACATAAATTCTATAACTACAATTCATAATCATATATGTGTATTATATATATATATATTACGTAATATTTACACTTTGCATAAAATTTAAAGGTTAACAATTTTGGCACAATCATCACTTATCTTAAAAAATAACCAATAAATTATATCATCACTATTATTGCCTTATCCTTATAAAACCAATAAACTATATCATCACTATGATTTTTTGCCTCACCAAAAGGATAAGTAATTATAACACTTCTTAAAACATGTATATTGACCAAGTCTTATTATAGACTAACATTTAACTTATATCAAAATCTATTATCACACTCTCATTAGCTTATTTATTATTTATCATCCAAATCAATCAATCATATAATTCAATTCATACTGATTTACCACGTTCACATCTTTATCACCAAAACAAATTGTACTACCCAGTGTACTACCCAGACAGGGGCGATTACTAATCACCCATGATCAATAGCTCCCATACCGAGAAGTCAATAAGTTAATTGAAGCATACACGCAACCCTTGTCAAGTCAGCCTGTAAAAAGCTGACATAACGTGTAAGTAAAGTCAAAGTTGAATCCTATAAGTAAGTGGATGATGAAGGTCAGAGGTAGGTGAAAAAATAGGAAAAAAGTATTACTTAACTCCGATAACTGGGTACTGACTTGAGCGTCGGAGTGTAATTGCAGGTATCCTCCCCCTTTGGAGTTTGGGCGAGCAGTTGTCGGATTTAATCGTGGACTTGGCTGGAAGAGTGAAGATTCCAAGTGAAAATTCTACAGGCATTGTAGGGAACTCCATTTCTCACTTGAGAATTGTCGTGGCACAGATATCAGTAAGAACACAAATATACAAGATACTACTCATTCATTATAATCTCATAATAGTATTTAAAACAAATAAATAAGGCCTTTGAAAACAAAGAATAACATCTCTTGAGTGAGACATACCAACTTTAACAACTATTTACTAAAAGAGAGAGAATAAATATTGACTCTCCCGAACATTTTAATAAGCATTTAAGCACCAAAATTTTAGAAGTAAAAAAAAAAAAAAATCAATGTGTATGTTCCTCACTTGTACTATTAGACATAGATTGAATAAGAAAATCTATCAGCTAAGTGAACCCTTGAGTGGTACTACTCTATTGGAACATGAAATATAATTGTTTCAACCTCTATTAAGCATTCTTGTTGTTGGAGTGACATCACTTAAAATCAAACATAATTTTATTATAAGTTGAAGTAAGACAATTTTCCCTTTATTCTTTCAAATATGTATTCCTTAATATAAATCAAACATCATGGATTAAATTCAATTAGATCAAAACACTTAAATCATTCATTATCAGTAAAATAAGTTTAAATATTAACTAATCATTTATACAACATAAGTGTAACATCCAACACCATGTAAATCTTTTTAGGTCATCAATAATCTCAACAACAATACAATTGTATATATAATCTTACCAATATAACTCCAACATTTTATATTTAACTTTCTTATCTAATTCAAGGGCTTCAATATACCCTTTTAATAAAAAAAATAGTACATTGTTGTAATAAGGTAACGCTCATTTACCATGCTTATTTATAAAAATGTATTTTGAATTTATTTGCTTATAAAGAAAATCTTAATTTTCATATTTTAACATTTTTAATTTTTTATTTAAGCTGTGGTTAATATAATATTTTTTAAACAAAATAAGAAAAATGAGTATCAGTTTATTAAAAATATAAGAGAAGTATATATTTATTTTAAATTTGAAAATATGTGAATATTATTTTACTAAAAAAGTAAAGTTTTATTGTAAAATTAAATGAAATATAACGGCAGTTTAAATTGAATGAAGTTAAGTGTAATTTTTCTTGTTGCATACATTAAAATGGCAGATGATTCTTCTTATCTTAAAAAAACCCTTGGTTTCAACACTAACATATAGTAAGCTCTAATCGTCTATTTCAAATAATGCGTTAATGATTGGAGCTTTGAAAATGAAAAGCATTTTTCATACAATCATTTACCTTAAAATAAATGGATTTAAACAGTTTCAAGGTAATGCATGCACATGTTGATGCAACAAGTCTTCAAATCAACTTCAGTTCTGAAAAAAACAAAGAGGAAAAAGTTAAAAAGTTGAAAAGTATTTACAATTAGAATCACACGAAATTTTGGAGGGACCCTTCAAAAGAAGGTTCGCCACTGATTAGTTTAGAATATAGGTTGAGTAGGATACAAAGACAAGAACTGGGGGTGGATTCGGTAGCGATAAATGGATGAAAAATCATGTTTGACTACAAAATGTTTCACTTTAAACAAAGCTATGAGGAATCTTTCAAGTTTAAGTCAGTTGTTAATTACTCCATTGTTTTTTCTGAGTTTATTAATTAATTAAAGAACAGTACTTGGTTGTCGCCCATTGTTAATTAGGTTTTTCTGGTTTCCTCTTCAGCATTTAAGATAATGCTTTGATTTTGACATAAATCTGTTGGGAGAGATGGATATAGAAACCCTACATGTATTAGGTCATATATTATATCTTGTGCACATCCCATAAACCAAGCACTTTCTTGCACAGCCCCTACACGTGAACCAGCTAGAACAAGCTCATCCAAATTAATGAGTAAACCCTTTAACTTTATTTTGACGTTTTTCAGTTTTTCTATTATGATTAGAAGATTGTGGTATATGTGCGAAGGAATTGACAGCTGAGATATGGAAGTGAAAAGCGAGAAACATGGACTTTATTTTATAACTTCTGGACCAAAAGGAATACTAAGGGGCTGAAAGTAACATGTCAAGGTATAGAAGAGACACAGCAAACATTTTGATGAATACTAAAAAATATGAAAATATCCTACGAAGGAACTAGATATTAGGGCTCAAATACAACATCTCTTATCTTCTCTTTCTAACTTCTTAATCCTAGTAACTTCATTATGATTTAGATCTAACTTTTCATATGGTTTCCAATTTCTTAACACCCTTAAAATTCTAACAAGAAGACTATATATAATTATCACATACAATAAATAAATAAATAAATATATATATATATATATATATATATATAAGAGATCGGTAAAATATTAAGATAAATATTTTTTAATTTTTTTCCTACTTTAATTTGTAGAATCAATTGTTCTTATAAAAGAAATGATTTAACCATACAGCAACTTGTTATACACAAAGTCTTTAAAAGATATATATTAAGGACGTTTGAATAAAGATAAACATTTAACTCATCAGAACTATCAATGATAAAAATCGAACTCAAGATGACATATTATGATCATTATTTATATTATGATCATTATTTGTGTATGTTACAATAGTAAGTATTGATACAAATGATACAAAAACCCTCTCTTCAATTTTTTATGTGATTAGATTATGAAGATAGTTAAGGTATCTCTGTCTTAATTAGTTTTGTGCTTAATACTACATAATATCCTCTTAAGTATTCTCACCACACATTCACAAAAAAATTAACACTCTTAAAAAGTCGACTTCTTATATCAAAGTAATTACTTGCATATCGTAATAAATGTTAAAATAAAAACCAACTTCAATTTCGGATCAATTTCCGATATGATTAAATTATCAAATAAGTTAAAATATCTCCTTTTCTCAACAAGATTTTTTACCTAATATTATATTAGATATCCTCAGTATACACTAAAAAGAAACAACACTTTCACAATATACAATACATCCATAAAAACCATATACATCCATAAAAATCATGTACATTATACTTCTAATATCACATTTAAACCTTTCTTATTTCTCCTAAGCGCATCAATTTGTATTTGTATATATTCAATATAAATAATAGAATTTATATTTTTCTATAGACATATTTTTTTCAACGGACTTCATAATTCAACACAAACATGTTATTTGAGCAAAACTCAACAATTGAAAAAATTTGTTGTAAGAATTTTACCTTTTAACAAAAACAAATTTTTGCATAAGAAAAAAACTGACACAAATTAGATTTAGAATCCTAATTAACTTTTACTTAAACAACCAAATTTTTCTTGAACAACTAAATTTACCGCCGCTTGAATGGAAATTCTTCAAATGAGATAAAATTGTTTCACTCACATTTTTTCTTAAATGGTTATTTCCTAACTTTGAATGAAAATATAACCTCTAAAACATAACATCAACAAAATAATTCAGAATCGATATTTTTAGTTTACTTATCCTACTTAAATACATATACCAAATCATCTCATCATAATAAACACTTAAAAATATAATAACAGTATTAAAATTTGGTGACTTTCATTTTTTATTGAGATTTGTTACCGTAAAAAGAATGAAGAAAGAAAAAAATAGTTTATAGAAATCATTTTTTGTGGTTTTCATTTTTTTTAATCATTTAACTTCATTCTCGTTTTTTAAAATTTCTAAAAAAATTCATAAGTAATATTTCTTAATATTTTCTGGGAGACTCATTATGAAGTAAATAAATAAGTATACAAGATATTAGTAAATATCCATTTAGATATTTTCTTATGTTACCCTTGTTACATTTCATTAGAGTTATTCTTATTTTTGTGTGCATGCATGCTCTTCATTTTCAAATTTCTACAAAAGAGTAACTGTTTATTCGTGCATATGTTATTCATTTTTTTTAATCTTTACAAAATTAGTTTTGTAAATTGTAATCATGATTGTGTGGGTGTTATGCATGGTTCTGAAGTGCGCAAGTGTTGTTTTTTCTAATCTTTAGAAAAGTTAGTTATATGTATTTAGTATTTTCAATCTTTCGCATGTACTATTATTTTTAATCTTGAAATATATAGCTTAATTTTTTTATTTTAGATTTTTGTAATAAGAAACCATCATTTATTTCGTAATATTCTTCAACGAAAGTCACAATCAGAAGAAGAGATAAATGCAAAATATATATTCATAATAAATTTTATAATGTTACTTTTATTTAATTTTATTAGAGTTTCTGTTTGTACTTTTTTTATTCATGATTATGTGGACGTGCGTACGTATTATTTCTTTTTTAATTTTTTAAAAATTAGTCGTGTGTTACTCATTTTCAATGTATGATATTTATTTTTAATCTTTAAAAACGTGAGTTGTGCATTGTGGATACCTACGTGTTTGCGATGTGTTATTATTTTTATTTTTATTTTGTACATGTGTGTGTCTATTATTCATTTTTAATGCGTGTGGTGTGGTATTATTCACTTTTTTAAGTTTTAAATAAAGTTAGCTTAAAATATTAAAAAAATATGTTTTTATTTTATTTTTTAAGAGACGTGTTATATTTTCTATAAAAAAACATAGCAAATTAGTTTAATAAGGAAACTATACATCTATTGAAAAATAAGAATTTTTTATTTTGATATTATTTGTAAAGAAATCAGACGAAATGTCAATTAATATTGTTTTGTCTTTTAATATTTTGTTTACTTGATATTAAACCCAAAAAATAGTACACAGATGTGTAAATGACTTTTATTTCCTTTGTTAGATTTCCTTCATATGCTAGGTATTAGTCCAAAAGTGTCAATCAGAGACATCTTATAATTTATTTTAGACCATTTTAAAATTGTTCCACTAGCTATATATGAATGATTACCGGAGCTTTCACCTATCAAGATCAATCCTAAACCTTTTCAATGTTAATTACATAATAATATATACTTAAAACCAATAATCACATTAAGGAAATTAAATTGAGGTTAAACAAAGTATGAGTTCAAATTTAAGGTTTGTGATGATAAAAATCTGCTATAAGTAATATAAATAGGTAAGAATCTTGTATGAGGTATATTAATTATTGTACATTTATCGACATATTTATTATTATACTTTTATTTATTTTTTTAAGTACGAATGCATCTCTGTGAACTAGACATAAAAAGACAAAGAAGAGTAATTCCTAAATCTCAAAGACTGAATCCAACATAAGTAATAAGAGTTAAAGAGATAGAAATAATCTTAAGCAACAATAATACTCATTTGCCTGTCTATTTATTTTAAATCTTAAAAAACATAAGTTGTGAATATAGAGGTGAGTTTGTGTTATGGAAGTTGATGCTTGTTAGGTATTTTTTAGTTTTTAAGAAAATTAATTTTGTTTATGTTTGTTGTTTCTAAATCTTTCTTTTAGAAAGTTAATTGTCTATGTGTATGTAATTTAACAGTCTTTAGAAAAAATATTTAAAATATAATATAAATAATAAAAATATAATGTCGTTAACTTTTTAAAAAATTTACCATCATCTAAAATACTTTAAAAATTAGTTCAAGAATGTATATTTAGGATTTAGGATCTTAAGTTTAGGATTTAGAGTTTACAATATTTTAAATAAATTTCATTGGTATTGAACTTCAATAATTCTATTGGAGAAAATTTTTAAATCATTTTCAAATTTAATTAATCAATCATTGATTGATATGAATAGAAACTTTAGTTTGATAAACAATTAGTTAAAACAAGTCAATCTAAAGTCAGTTAAAAAAGTTAATCTAGAAAATTATTCAAATTGTTTCAAAAATTTATGTGTAAACAATTAGTGATTATAATAAAAAACTTTAACTTCAATTGATATGCAATTAATTAGATTATATTGAGCTAATTAGTTCAAAAACTATTTTTATTTTGAAAACGTTTTTTTTTCACACATTTATATTTAATTCACTTAAATTCTTATTAAACATTTAATTTTGATTGAGAATTAATCAAATAAGAATTACACCAGTTTAACCAAATCAAAAGGAAACAACAAGAAGATTGAAAGTCTTATATAATTGAGTCATGATAATTAGACTGTCCAAAAGGAAAGACTATGGTTGATTTTTAAAAATCATGTTAATAATCTACTTTAAGAATTGATCCTCTAATCCATGATAAATCTTTATTCTTTATTCATTTTAAGAATAATTTCTACGGATTAGGCAATTCATCTCATAAACTCTATAAAATATATTATATTATAAATTTTTGGGTATTTTCAATAATAATTTATTTACTTTTATTTATTATTAAATAAAAAATACATTTTTATAATTAAATTTTAATAATATAATATTTTATTTACTTTAATTTTTATTTTTTTATTTAAAATATTATTTAGTAAATATTTAAATAGATAGAAACAACATGTCGTTAAGTCAAGAACAAAATATATGGACAAATATAACGAAACCCGTATTCAACTATTCTTTTACCACTCTTATAAAGAAAATGAGATCCACTGTATGTTGATTGAAAGTTTCGTACCATAAAATATTTTCCAAAAATACAGTAACTAAGCTCCGATTTAGTATTTAAAAAACACGGTTTAGTGATATAATGGGTTTTTTTTTTTTATGGTGTGATGCATTAATTAGAAAACGTGGAGGCACATGCAGTCATTAAATTTGATTATTTAAGATGTTTTTTTTTATCATCTTGATTATTTAAGATGTAAGATGGAGAAGTATTTGTGATTTAATTGGAGGAAAAGGAATGGAAGAAAGAAGAGATAGTAAGTCACTCACCATGCCTGTCTCCTCACGTGCTACTGCCAGGATCCTCATACCGAACAAAAACTCTTATGTCTTACACACTTGTTCTTTTTTTAATTTCTAAAATATTTTTCAAAAAATAATTTTAGATAATCAGAATGGGATAAGTTAAAGAAAAACTTATATATATATATATATATACATATATATATATATATATGTATATATATATATATATATGTATGTATGTATTTAAGAATTGTAAAAAGTAACTTTTTAAAATCTCTGAAATAAAATTGCGAAAATAATTAAAGAACCAAAATCATGAATCGTGATTAAGAAAAACAATTTAGCCATTTTTTATTTGAAAGAAAAAACAAAATCGAGTATTATAAAGTCTTGCCTAATTCAATATCCAAATATAATTTTTCTAAATTATAAAGTAAGAAAAAGAGTTATCCACTGTTAGTTTAAAGTAAATTATATTTATAGAAAATATAATTATACCTATTGATAAAAGTATTTTCATTTTTTTACTTTTCTATTTTTTATTTTAAAAAATTAATCCTATTTTATTAAATGAATTTATGTACAATTCAACCTTGCCCCATCCAATTCATTAATTTATATGTTATAATTCAAACTTATTTTTAATATGTATGAGATATCCAGACTTACTCAAAATCTCACTTTAATGATTATAACTTTCATCTCTGATAATCAAAATTTTTCGATAACTTAATTTAATTCATAAAAACGTACTATTGTTGAAAAAAAAAAGTAGTTGACGTATTAAAATTAATATTTAATGTCATAAATAGATCTCTAACATAGTTTTTAATAATTTTGTTATTAATTTCCTATTTCATTATTCTTATAACACAATCGAAGATATAAAATGTTGTGAAATAGCTAATGGCACGACTTTTGAGGGTCTTGGAGAAAAATTCGAAGAGGTCCACACAGAAAAAGAGTTTGAACACTTATTCCTATTTGCAAACAACAAAATTAATTGTAGTTGTAGTGGAAAAACAAAATGATTTTATTTGCCTTTAAATTACTCCATGAGATGCTAAATTTATAATTAATCATCAGAATGTTTGCCATTTTAAAAAAGACCACCGACCCTAGTCTGAATGCATTAATGTTCAAGCATCACAATTATTAGTTAATGGTTTAATTAATGTTACTAATCCACAACACTCTCATTACTTAATCGCATGCCACCTATAGTTGACTATCAAACTGCATATTAAACAAGCTCAGAGAACTTTCAACGCTTCAACTGTGCAAATCAAAAATAATTGAGCAGCAATAAATGAACAAAATTAATAAACCACTATTTCGATTCTTAAAAATGACAACACTTTATATTATTTTATTTTAAATTTTAAAAATTCAAATAAATTTATAAAATTTGTAGACAAACTTAACTATTTACTATTATTTTGTTCTTTGAATATATATATTAATATTAATAGTTAATTCCCACATCTTTTTAAATTTGAACTACCATTAACATAACTAATAGATGAGATTTTTTTCCTATAATCTAAATTTATGACTAATTCAAATTCATTAAAGTGATTCTTCCACGTCAAATTTTCGTTTCACGTCAAAGTCTTGTTTCACATCAAATAAGAAATGAGATATTTGCAGATGTTTTGATAATAACTCTACAAAAATATATATAATAATTTAATAATAATCTTTCAAATAGACTAATATCATTTTAGTATGTAATTTTAGATCTAATTCAATATTATAAATTAATTTATAAAGTAAGAGTGATACTGAACTTATACTGAACTCATACTATAATTTAATTTATAGATGAGTCTCCAACACTTCTAGAAATTTATTTTAAATTGTCTTAATTTAAAAAACCACACAAAAAACTATACAGTTTAAGCGATTAAAAGAGTGAAAAACAATGGTTGTAGGTTAAAAAAGGAACAAAAGAACCCCAAAAGGTTTTGCATTCAGGAAACCATATCATGTCCATAAATGGTTTCTCTTGTGACAGCATCATAAATTACATTGCTAGAAGAGGCATAGTTGAGAAACTGAGGGAGTTCATTCTGGAGAAGGTAAGGTTTCTGATCTGGGTTTTCCATTTCTGGATTTGGCATCACTGGCTCCTGCTGCATCTGGATGCAGAGTATCTCTGCTTGAGCCACTGCAAGCTGCATTTGAAGCTCAGAAACCTGGTTTTGTAAATAGGATATGGCCCCAACACAGCCATACACCGGGTCCCGAACTCTTGCATGTGCTTCATACACCAAACTACTCACAGCATCTGCTCTCTGCTGAATAGGAAGTTCCTGAACCAAATAACATACATTTTAGAATCTCACTCTCAGTCTAGTTCAGCTTCAAAAGCTAATTTACCTGATAAAAGCTGTATTCTACTTAATATATGAGATTTTCAACCATACAAGAAGAAAAAGCCAATTTTTACCAAAAATTTATCAACCCAAAAGAAGCTAAAATCGAATCTAAAAATCTCCCTTTTTCTTTTCACCTTTCATAATAAAAAAAAGCTGAGGAGGCATAGTTATTGTGTGAGATACCTGCAGCATTTTGCTGACATTGCTAGCGCCAAAAACCTTGTGAACTAAGGCGAACTTTTGAGGGTCATTGGAAGGGAAATAAGGAGCAAAGATGCAGTCTTTGGTACACCTGCGTCTGAGCAGCTTGCATGAAGCACAAGGAGAATTCCCAGCCATTTGATTACAGGATGAAAAGGGGAGCTGCAAAATTCCTTGTCTGGTTTGGGAGTGAAAGCTTAAAAGCATAATAAAGCAGAGAAAAGAAAGTGAGGAACACAAAGGAACCGAGCTTGACAAAATGAGAGAAAGTGAGGGTGTATTTATAATGGCCAAGACCGCCAGTCCCTAGCTTTTTGTGCAACAGTATGAGTATCACTTTCAAGTATCAGCTCCTAAAGATTACTGATTTTTTTATCAGATAAACTAATGGGTTGGCTTATTTAATTTCCTGAGGTAAGGTGATGTGTAATTTTAACCCCAAAGAATCCATTACTCATTCTCTCTGAACTTTATTATGCATTGCCCTTATATTTGAAATGTGAGCAATTTGGAAAAAAATAGTTGCTTTGTGATGTTTTTTCACAAAGGACCAAGTGGTACAAGTGGGCAATTTGATTTGGAGTCACATATTATATGGTGTTAGGTAAATAGGTTTCTTAAGAAAAATTCTGCATCAGACAGTGTCACGAGTTGTTTGTTGCAGAATTTCAAAAGGGTACAAAAAGGCCCTCAGTGTCCGGATCGTTCTGGAACAAAAGCTGATGACATAGGCTTTAACTGTAGTCTTACCATATCTTTCTTTAAGCCTTAAATAATTTTCTACTTCTTATAATATAGGTGTGCTTTGTTTTTCGTCTCTATTTTTTCTTTTGGTTAAACTTTCCTTAAATCTAATTCAAAGTTATAAAGACCAAAATTAAAAATAAAATAAAATTTCAGAGACAAAATATTTAAGGGGAAAAAATTACATTACAGAAATTAAACAATTATCTTAGGCAATTTTATAAAAATAAAGAAAATAAAATTGTGTAAAGTGTAAAATAGTTTTACATTTTCTTTATGTAACAAATAATATACTATAAATTTGTTGACATTTATAATACTCAATGCATAATGATATTTTGTAATTAAATGATCGTCTAAATTATTTTTATATTGTTAACAAATGGCTATTAGATTGAAAAAGTCAAACATTCAAATATTATGAAAACACTTATTTTAAGAAGTGAACTAGACTTGATCTTTAGTTAATTAGGGATTTTTAACACATAAAGCGAGAATGTTTTATTTATATGTAAGATTATATATTTAAAAATGAACAATAATAACTAATAACATGTGTAGATTGAACAATTTTATTAAGATAGATTTTAATATCATCTTAACAAGTAAATTAAGTTTTATTTCTAATTGATATAAGGTTAAAAAAAATTAAACTGACAAAATACTAGTCATCAACAAAAATAAATTATAAAAATAAAGTACCACTTTCTCAAAGTTATGAAATTAAAATCTAATTTTGCAAATCTCTCTTAAAAATATTTGTTAGACAACCATCATAACTTGAATGACAATCGCTATTTCACATAGATCCTGTTATTGGTCGTTATTATTATTATTATTATTTTATTGTCGTTTTTTTACAAGTTTAACGTAAAAAAATAAATGGAGGAGAAAACTAGACATGAGGGTAAAGTTTCCGATAAAAAAAAATTACATGTTCTTGCATAAATCTTTGAATTCATAAGATGATTTGTTTTCTTTTATATATAAAAATTACATGTTAGAACATTATTTGTTGACAAATCATTTGTTGGATTCAAAATATCAGTTTATCTTTCTTTTTGAGATAGGACTCTCCAATTATTTCTTACGAGTGGATTCACTCCCTATAATTATATTTTCTTGTTGGACATTTACCTTCTCCGCTTAGTTTCTCGTTGGACATTTACCTTCTCCGCTTAAAAGATGTTGAGAACAAAATTCATTCATTTCTCATATCGTAGGAAAAAATTATAATAAAGTTGAATTAAAGTTTAAAAATAGTTCAATAAAACTAAATTGAACGGTATAATTATTTAAATAAACTTACTGAAATGTATTGTACTTCCTGTGAATGCAATCCTAACTAATGTGACTTACTTTTCAACTACTTAAATTATCTATATTATGTGAACTATTATTTATAAACATCTTATTTAAGAATATTTTAATTTCATAAACTATCGTTAAATTTAATTTAACCAGCTTTTCTACCTAAAATTAATTCAAATTTTAAAAAACTAAACTAACAAATTCATTTTTTATACATAATTTAGTTCAGTACAATATGGTTGAATTTTTTATCTTTATTTTTTGAGTGTTTGGATTGGTATGAAGGTGCGTTCTCACTCTGCAATGAGAAAATATGAAACTATTCAGTCAGCGCCTGAATTGGAGATATTGATTCGAATGAAACACCATAAAATACGAAGCTTCAATCATCGGCACAATAATCTACCTTAAGTTGTCTGTACTTAGGGCAGGCATAATTGCCCTCCTGATTCAACTTTTTGTCTTTTTTTTCAAAATTTTTAATTTTCATTAATTATTTTGGCCGTAAATCTAATTAATGACTCAATTTGAACTGGTCAGTTAAAATTGCAAAAGGATTAAATAAAGAGTGATTAATTATGGTGAATTAGAATGTAAAAGCACAAGAAATGGAAGAGAAAACAAAATTATCTTAAGTGTATCGTGGGCGCCGCCAAAGGTAGTGTAAAATGAAACAGTAACGTGGTTTGGTGGTGGATTGAGTGTTATTGTAGCATCTTGTTTTGTGGAATAGTTAAGAGTATAGAGGACTAGGGTTTATAAGAAGCAGGTCAATACGAAGAAATTGATGAAGCTAAACGTGGATGTTTGTTGGACATACAAACATTCACGTGAATGCCCGTTAATATTAATTCCTCTTTCTCTACTTCTGTGCATACTTTGACTCTATTGCACACAACACCACAACATGCACAACACTTCTATATCACAATCTAATCATCATTTCAGACTATAACACTTTCGAGTGACTTCATTCATGTTTTAAATTTCGGGGATTTAATAGTGTATATTGGCAGCTATTAAAAAAACAGGGATCCTATCAGTTTAAATTTGATTTTTAAGAAATTCAAATTGACTGCAGTGTTGATCTTTCACACATTAAAAATAATTATATATATAGCATTATTTTTTAGTCAATTTTACTAAAATAGTCTTTTTGTTTTAATAAATATATATTTTGACTAATTATAGGGAGTAATTAATTTAATAATTACTTTTACAGAAAATTAAAATCAATGAAGTGAATTCTCATATCTGTTGAAAAATATGTGTTAAACTATTGAGATGATAAAGAATGATCACAACATTATTGATGAGTGAATAAGTTTAACTCTTTGACGTGAACATATTCTTTACAAGATTCTATAGTCTAATCTATTAATTAAATGATATGATTTTATTAAGCCTTATGATATTATAGCCAAATAATATTTTTAAAATATAATAAGACTTAATATTTAAATTATTAATAACACAATATATATGAGTTATATTAAGAGTATATTGAATGTAAGTAGGTAAAATAACAAATAAGGGAATAATGTTTAATTAATAGAGGACATAATGGAATGACGATAGAAAAAGTATTCAAAAAGTGACATTTATTTTTTTTAACATGTGTGAAAGAACTTTAAACTACAATAATTTTAAGACAAGGAGTAGTTTAAAATTTGCAGTTACAAAACTTTTTTAGAGTGTCTTATTGGATAATACAAACTGAAACAACTTCAACATGCAATCAATCTGAATAAAACAATCACCGATAATATTTTTATTAAAATTATGTGAACAGACACTTTATCTTATCACGATTAGGAATAGAGATGACAATGTTAACTACTTTACTACAATTTTACACATTTAGATAATGTTCTAAGCAATCACAAATTGTTTTGTGTTGCATTTAAGCATCAAAAAGATTTTTTTTAGAGTTTTTAAGCCCATAAAACCTAATTGTCTTCTACTTCTTATACTCTTTACTTTCAAATATCTAATCCAATAAAAAATATGCTTTTTCTCATATTTTATAAAGAAAAATGATGATTTGGCAAATTTTTTTCATATACAACCAATTGATAATTTTTTACAATAATATAATACTAGCAACATTCATATTAACTAATGATATTTTGACTAGTAATTAATTAAGTAGTTATGAGATAGTTGCATATGTAATATTGTAAGTATATCATTACTCTTCTATAAACAAGTATCTTAAATTATAAATTCATAGTAAGAAACATTTTTTCTTCTTCCTTATATATGCTCTATGACATGCTCTCATAATAGTGAATTTTAATATTATATATAATATTAAACATGTCGTATAAAATATATAATATTAAAATCTACTATTCACATTATATATTATATACAAAAATATATAATAGGAATTACTCTAATTAATGACATTTCAGATTTCTATTTTATTTTTAATTATGAAGATAAAATTTAATTTAATTATTGATATATAATAATATATAATGTGAATTTCCCTAATTACATATTTTATATTTCTGTTTAATCCTTAATTATATCTTTTTATATTTTACATAATTAATTAAAATAGTAATTTCATAATTTGAAAGTAACTGTTTAATTCTTCGATTAAAAAATAACCGTATCATCTCCTATTCTTATCTTTACAAAATTATTACCTTTTATATTTTTAAAAGTTGTTATGTTTTAATATGATAAAAATGTGGACCCATACGTAGGAACATAGATGTGTTTTCACTACAAATATACAAGAGATTTAAAAGTTGAGAAAAAGAACACGCTATTGACATGCAGTTAAGTCTAAAAGGAGATATAAGAATTAATTAATGCACGTTATGATTGTTTTAATTTGAAGTGTTCTATGAATGAAGTAGTTTGGTTCTTAATTACCCAGAAAATGGAGTTCATTGAATTCATCTTGGGCAGAGTCCTCGCCCATGGTTTAGCATAATTAGTGAACGGTTTTGGTTTACTTCGTTTTCTTCGGTCAAGGCCAATTTTTATAGGTTTATCTTACATCTTTCTTATCAAGCAAAATTCTACCTAATAAAAACAGATACATAATATTTTTCACAACTTTAAACGTAGAGAGGACTAATCTCGTGAGCTATGATTTTATAATTATCAACTTAGACTCTTTCTCTAGCTAAGAGATCATAATTAAAAAAATAAAACATGAGTCATTCATTTTTTTATAGGAAGTTCAAAAAAATGGTTTATAAAAGAGCTCTAAAATATCACAAATTGTTAAAAATTATAGCAAAGCACTTTCTTTTTAAACTACAATTTTGGTCTTTAATTAATTTTTACTTACGATTTTGGTTTCCGTAATTTTATTCTTTTAGAGTTTAGAAAATTTACAGTTTTATTTTAATTAAATTATTTTCTTAGAATTGATAGATCAAAATGGTATGTTTTTTAAATCTAAAAAAACTAAAATTTAAAGAACAAAAAATAGATTACGGATAAGAAATTAAAAAGAAACTAATATTAAAATCTTTTTTAAACTAAGACCCACCTTTTTAAACTAAGAAGAGAAATTAAGATGAGGAGCATTGGTATGTAGAAACTAGGAAGTAAATACACCCTTTTCACGTGGGAATATTTTCATCTTTTTGCTATTGATTATTTTTTATTTAGATTTAATGACTTTGTTACATATAATTACTTTTTTTTTTTTTTACAGACTCGGATTTGGATGGTGTTGGTGCAGTAAATATAATTAATTAATTAGTTTCGTGCATGCATTTGTATTAATTAGGTATAGCTAGCATAGGCAGCCTCTACTAATGGTGATTAAACTTCATACCTACGTAATCTGTCTTGTTTAGAAGACTCTTGATTCTCACTTTCTTTTTAATTCATCACAAATATGATGGGACCATTTCTCCATTCTTCTATTCTCTCTTAAGCAACCACACCAAGTGACTTTCATTTCTCTATTTGATCTCATGTATGATAAGTTACTCATTCTAAATTTTTCGTACATACATGTGATTTAGTTAAGCCTTGAGTTCATATAGCACTTTTAAGGAAACGACACAAATAGGTAGTCTCAAGTGTTCATCACATACTTCCCAGTCTCTTATAAATTCTTACCAATTTGCTATAAATAAATTGGAATTCATCATCTGGCTTCTATCAGATATTTTCTATTTATTCACTTAATTAAATCTTCAGATGCATAAGTCTTAACATGTTGCAATCTCACTGTAAATACACCACAAGCAATTGCAAGGGTCTAGCATGTCATTCCAAGACCAACTGAGAAACTTATCATTCTAAGTTACATTGTCATCATTGGAAACATTATTTTAAAACACCCAATCTATGTTATTAATTTCTTTTATATTTTTGAGATTTTATATATATATATATATATATATATATATATATATATATATA
>Ga0099824_1000295_pt1 | contig 52920 bp, 18 predicted proteins | sample SiratrowhiteBW_FD_76837 | JGI IMG/M metagenome (GOLD analysis project Ga0099824, IMG submission 76837) | Root nodule microbial communities of legume samples collected from California, USA - Siratro white BW | ecosystem: Host-associated > Plants > Roots > Nodule | place: USA: California... | reverse complement strand
ATGTTAAATATATGATGAAATAGGTAGTTATAGTCTGATTTGATTGTTAAATATCTTACCAAATATTTCCCATTATTAAATATTGATTTTGTTCATGATGTCTCTTCTTTTTTATAAATGTTTATTTTTTTTTTAATTTTTAATTTTTTTAATAAATTATACATCTCAAATAACTTTTTTTTTTTTTTTTTCATTTCCTTGCGTGTTTTTCCACTGCTCTATGTATGGAAAGACCATCCAAAGAAAATACATATATGGAGTTAAAAATTGTTTAGATTAATGTATTCATAATTTTGTTTCTATGTTGACTTGGGTTGCGTTTGGTAAAAGGCTCTGTTTATCATTCAATAGTGACCAGTTAAATGTTTTTACTTTTATTTCTTTTGTTTTTATAGTTCTTTTGATTTTATGGTTGTTGTTCGAAATATGATTTAATTATGTTAAAGATATGATGAAATAGGTAGTTATAGTCTGATTTGATTGTGAAATATCTTACCAAATATTTCCCATTATTAAATATTGATTTTGTTCATGATGTCTCTTCTTTTTTATAAATCCCATTATTACATATTGATTTTGATTATTGTTATTACTATATCTCTTCTTTATTCTAAATAGAAGGTTAAATAGGCTTTTTGATCCTAGTATTGTAATGATTTTTTTTCAATTTTTGTTTCTATTTTAAATGTTCTCAATTTGGTCTTGCTTTTTTTAAATTCAGTCGATATAATCCCTTTCGTCAAATTCATGTTGACGACGTTACTACAATGTCACATAGCATTTGTTGTTCATGCCAAGTGTCACTTTCATCAACAAGTTGACTTTCATTCATGACATGTCATTCGTTGTTCATGTCACATATCATTGTTGTAACACAATTACCATCAATTTGACGGTAGGCGCTATGTTGACTCATGTTTAAGAAAGTGATAGTAAATTGAGAACATTCAAAATAGTAAGACGGAATTGAGAAAATGACGTGTTTTACCTAAATACATAGGACAGCATATGACCAAAAAACATATTTAACCTAAATAGAAGTGATCATGTGTGTACTCAACACACAAATTCATTATATTCCTTTTCGGTTTCTCTCTTCTCAACATGCTACCATCATCCTTGACTTGTTTTGCCATTGATCCTTTCGACCTATGTTAACATGCTACTTGTTTTACTGATTTTGGAATTAATTGAAAAACAGGTACAAGGAAGAGATCGCTTGGTTTTAAAGTACATAGGACAGCAGCTAGGCCTAGATGGTTCCTACATTCCTCGTACCTACATTGAGCAAATTCAAATTGAAAAGCTTGTGGATGAGGTCATGGTATGAGAGCTTACCATCCGCTTATGTCTTTTTCTGTTTCAGCATTTTCTGTGTAATTGTTCCACTTCTACAGGCCCTCCCGGATGATTTGAAGACAAAACTCAGCCTAGATGAGGATTTGGTGTCAAGCCCCAAAGAAGCACTTTCTAGAGCCTCTGCTGACAGAATTGCCATGAGAAATAAACATCTGAGGAGGTGAAAATTTTCCATCTAAATACATTAGAAGAAACCACTAAAAAGACCTTTCTCTAAATAGTTTTACCTAATTTTTATTTTTGATAACCTTTAATAGTGTTGATTAATCCTTAGCCCGCCCTACCGGTTGAGACAAGGCCTAATTGAATTGAAAATTGCTAGTCACATATCATAACCACCCATTAGATAAATTGAAATCGATGAAATTACCCAGTGCTATATTGAGAGAAAATCAATTTACTTATTTGACAAACATGAATGGTGTTTGTTGAGGTACTTATATAATTCAATTTGTTATGGGTCTGTTACTCAGGTATATCATTTGACAATGTTTACTAAAGGAAACATATTGTATACTTCTTGGAAAACTGCTTTACAGTTACCTAATAGTATGACTATGGTTTATCTTCAACAGTGGAATGTCACAGTCATATACCAATCAAAGGGACAAAAACCTTGCCAAGGTTACTGGATATGATGCCAACAATAGAAGGTTTGGTGAAAGAAATTCAGAGTCCAGCACAATGTCAGTTAATCAGGTACATTGAGGTCTTGTAGCAGTTTTTGTTTAATTCTTGTAAAGATACTGAATTCATATAATCACTTCTGTATTCCTCCATTTACCAATTAACTATCTAATTTTTGTTTTCGTTTAGGGAGCCATCAATCAGCTTTCAGACCAAATTTCTGCCCTCAATGATAGAATGGATGAGTTTACAAATCGCATTGAAGAGCTGAATTCCAAGTTAAACACCAAGAGAAATTCTCCAAGCCAACAAAATATGTCACTTCAAACCGAGACATGCAATGGATCAGCTCCCACCTCATATTTCATCACTAGTTTGGGCAATGGTTCCCTAACTGGATCTAAAATGGCAAATTCCTCTTCGTCATCACAATTAACTAAGGATTTTCCTTTAATGGATGAGGTATTCTAAGTCTTATATCACTTCTATTGTTCTGACTCTTTAAGTAGATTCTTGAGAGGTAAAATTCATGATAACATCACACAGTGTAAGGAAGAATCCTAGCAGAGAAATATTCTCGCTTTTGTCAGAAAAACCATCTATCCCTCTTTCTTATTCCAAAATGTTTTAATACAACTTTTGTTTGAGTTTTGCCTCATTTGTAAGTAATAAAAGAAAAATTAAAATCCCTATACCACAAATAGAGTTAATTTGAACCTGTGGTCAAGTGAACACGTTCTAAAACGTGGTTTCGGGTTCAAATCCTAACTTCAATCAATATATTAAACAGCTTTACTTTAGCTTTACAAGCATGTTGTACATGCAATCAGCCTAGTCTTCTCATTGTGTTGGGCCTTCCACAATTAAGCCTGCGATAGATGAAGCAACTTATGCTGTAGTCTCTTTGGCCTTTCTACGCTTCCTATGGTCGTGAATCCACCTAAAATCTTTGATTGGGTCTTGGATGCTTAGTCTCTTTGGCCTTTCTAAGCTTCCTATAGTGGTGGATCCACCTAAAATCTTTGATTGGGTCTTGGTTTTGATCCGTCTCATCATGTCCTTGGGCTTTGATATAGACATCACTCACACTCAGATTTGGTGTTGGCAGGTGAGCCACACACATAGGAGAAAAGTGTGTGGCCATGGTGTGGTGGTTGTCGGAGGATGGTGGTTTTGATCGTGTAGGTACACTAGAGAAAAAAAGTTGGTGGGGGTCAAAGGAAGCACACTGGTGCATGAGTACTTCAGTCAAACAGAAAACCACTGTTGCAGAGGATTGGGAATAAACCTAAAGCACCAATACAATATAGAAAGGATTTTCTGAATGTGTCTAATGCCTACATTTATGCTGTTTATGTATAGTCAAATTAAGGAATCAGTGAAATCCTAATTTCTAATAACAGAATCTTTCCATTTACTTGTAATAAAAACACATCCAGCAATATATGTAATAAAAAATGCATGATGTGAATATTTTAACAAAAACTGAAGAGTTTCTTTCTCTCATGTAGTTAAATTTATTATTTTGTTCTGTGCTTATCCTAATGTTGGGAACTTATGATAGATTAAAGATGGTGAGTGTCAACAAGGAAATGAGATTTACTTTTATATGGATCCATTGAATGTTGCAAGGTGGCTGGTAATGAAAGTCATGATTTCCAAAATAACAGCTCTGCATGTTTCTTGCTATTGTGTAAATTTTGGTGTTGTGCCCAATGTTCTTTTTATGAATACAACTTGATAGTGGTGTCTACCTCTAGAAACAATGGTTCTGATTTAAGTTATGAGAGTGAAACTGTCAGAATTTTCTCTTTCCTGGCATAGAGTTTTCCTGTGTATAACTAAAAAGGAAAATGGAAAAATATGTTACCAATCATTAAATATTTCTGGTCCCCATGCAAAAGTTCAACAGCTTTTAGAAATTATCCTGTAAAGGTTTTGAATTAGTTTCCGGGATGCAAATATATTCTTTCAAATGTGTCCCAGTGTTCTGGTTTTTAAATTTGTTAGCTGTTTTTGGTACATGAACAAGAAATATCTGATCTCTTAGCATAGACAATCATGTAAAATGATAAACTGTGTGTATGACTAATGTTGCATAGACTCTTTTTGATATTCTTGACTACTGTGTGTCATCAGATATCAAGCATTGCACGCAGTCAGCGTCAGATCATGCATCAATTGGACAATCTCAATAATCTTCTGAGGGGGAGCTCAGGGGAGAAGTCTCACCAAACAAGAACTAACCGGAGAAGCATAGATACGGCATCAGATTCCATGGGAACTTCTGTTATGGCTGTGGTGGCAATTGGCTGTTTGGGGGTCTTCTTGATGAAGGGTTTGTTGAACCGAAATTGATTTCTCTAGGTATAGTCAGGGATTTAGATTCTAAGATATTTTTCTTCACTGTGACAACCCTTCTGATGAGAAAGGTGTTGAGGCAATTGACAGTTGAAGAATTCAGGAGGCAGTCTTTTAGGATCATTTGAGGGTCGGAGAGAGAATACTGCATGCCCACTTGAAATTTTGTGACTTCGTGGGCTTACTTTTTCATTACAATTTTATGCCATTTGAACACAACAAACAAAATATATCTATGTTTTAGAATTATCGGGTGGTATACCATATATCTTTCTTTCCTCATTTGAAAATTTAAATAACTTGGTAACAGTGAAGAGGTCAATTTAGCAACATCCATGACAGATAATTGGGAGGAAGAAAATGCAGGAAATACAAGACATGGTCGCACCTTCAGATTTTCAGAGGCCTTGGCACCATCGTATTTGTAATCATATGTGATAGTCAATAATTTTATAACAAAAGAAATCAATGTGAAACAAACTTCATCATATCTTTAATGTTACTAATCTCATACGAAATAAAAATTATATTCAAATAGTTGCGTGTGCTGGTCAATTATAATTACTTTCGGTTGTCAATTTGAATTTATGATAATTGTTATCAAAGTGTACATCATCAAAGTTGTTTAGTAAACGAACACTAAAATGTAAAGTAAACGAGTTCGAAAGCTCCTTTGACTACAAATTAATAATGTATTTGCAGGAATTAAAAATGAAATTATATTTTTCTTTTTTAAAAATTCTTATGAAGAAACTTGTCTAATAAAGTTTTATACGGACAAAAATATTAAAGGATATAACGAGGAACGAAACCTCAATGTAAAATATATATTCTTTAAAAAAATTAAAACTATAAATTAAAAGATATAAAGAGGAACGAAATCTCAATGTAACACATACATTCTTTAAAAAATTAAAATTATAATTTACAATTACCCATTTTATTGAAAAACCTCAATGATTTTATAATAAAAGCTTGTATCTATGTGAATTAAATGTTGAAAAAAATGTTATATTCTAAATCTCAATAAGACGAATACAAAGTGTTGTATTTTGAAAAGGACTAGAATGTTGTATACGATATTTACAAGTTTGATTTGCTTAAAAAGTTTGATAAATGATATGTAATTTTTAAATGAATACAAAGAATGTCAATAAAATTATTTACCACAAGTGAAATTATTTATAATATTATAATAATACATTAAAATTGATTTTACTTTAATATTTTACATAGAAAAGAAAAATTAATTATTTAAATCTCAAAATAGAAATAATAAACACACATATATATATATATATATATTAAAAAATAACATGGTAGTTATAGAAAAGGAACTGTCAAATGCAAGAAATGTCGTTTGATGGTTTTATAAAGCACTAGAAAAAGAACTGTCAAATGCAAGAAGTGTCGTTTGACAGTTTTGTAAAGCACTTTTTTGCTAATCTTTTTAAAAGGATAATCAATATATAATCAACACATCCTACCGATTTTGATTTATAGTGAAGTATAAAACACTTAACCAAATATATAATGTATTTTGTTTGAGGATACTTCAAATATTTTATTTTGATTTTAATTGATTAGTTTATAATAAAATGTAAAATATGAAATCTCGATAACAAATATATAGTATATGTAGATATATCTTTGTCTAATAAAATTAAAGAAAATTATAATATTTAATAAAGTATAAAATATGGTCATGATTTATTTGTAAAAGAAAAAGTTTTGTTCAACAACAAAGTAGGTAATATATAGTTGTAACATTGTATTGTCTCTTTTTTACATTTAATAAGCACTGTGTTTGCTCAAATAGTATACATAGTTTTAAGCTTATACAGTACTTCATGAATATTCTTATACTTATTCTATTTGCACATAATATTTGTTTTTTTTTTTGTTTGTCAAAACAATATGCAAAAAAGCTTATGTCATATTAACAATATCTTGGTATATGAGATAAAGTTATTTTAGTATGACAACTTTCTGAATTCTTTGTTAGTTTTAGAAAAGTCTATATGTTTTATATAACTATATGTTTTATATAAATATATGTTTTATGCAAATTCAATAATAAGTATTACATCGAAGAATTTATAAGTACATATTATTATCGAATATTATTTAAAAAAAAGAATAGCATTTCATACATGTATGAGTGCATTCAATGCATCTTCTACATCCAAGTTGCTCAGACAAAGAGAAGACGTTCAAGTGAGTTTGAAGCTGTTTAATGGCAAAAAAAGGATTTGCAACTCTTTTCTTTAAACGTTTATATAAAATTATCCTTTGAAGAGAATAATGAACTAAGCCATTATTTGTAAATTGTCAAAACATTGTCAAAATATCTTTTTGTGCCTTAATATCTTTGCAAGAACATTCTTTGTGTTTATTTAGCAAACTAGTAAAGAGAGCTTAAACCTTGTAAATGTCAAAAAACTCAACCCTTATTCTCTAGTGAGCAACCTCATGATCTTCTTTATCACACCTTAGACAATCTTTGTCTTAGCCAAGAGTAGTTTTGTGTTAGCATAAATTTCTCTTTCAATGGTAAGTGCACCAGTCGCAAATGTAGGAAATAATAAATATAGTTCTTTTTTAAAGAACTTTTGCAATACACGAGAACACTCACAATTATAATAAAATTAGACTAAAAAATAATTTCATTGTTTTGAGTGTTGTGTGATAAAATAAAATTATTCAAAAATAAATAAATATTTTTATTTATTTTTTTTCAAATCCTAGGTTGCAAAAAGTGGTTAAGGATTGATGAGATGAAATTGTTACGGTTAGAATGATTAGAATGATTTCTTTAAGATTGCATTCGGGCCCGAACAGTTGGTTGGAGGCCCAAACAGGCTCAAATGACCCAATCTTCTAGAAAGATCTTGATCTACTTTTAGCTCTTTGTCCTCTTTATTCTATGACTAAGGTGGCAGGGCGTACTTCATCACAAGTTAGAAACATGTTCTAATTGTTTAGGTTCTCTCTAGAGTATTTTTCTTTCAAGACAAATTCTAGACTTCTCCTAATGTGTTGGCTCAATATCACTCTAGAAATTCAACCAAATTTCCTTCTCCAAAACCATGAGTTGTTCCTTCTTCATGCTTTTTCCATTCCCTTCCACATCCATGAAAGAAAATCAAACAAATTCAAGTAAAGAAGAAGAACATGCAATTGGCCCAAGTTAGGATTGAATAAAACCCTAATCGTCGCTTCAATTTTCATCATCTACCTATCGAAAGAACAACCGTTTTGTATTCCTCAAGATTTCACTTATGCATCCTCTCTCTTATGAAGAAAACCTTGAATCTTTTATATTAGTTCTTCTTTTCATTTCCTTTTCTTTTTCTTATCCTAACCTTATAAGATAGATGCCTCCTAAGAGAAGCACTATATCCACTTCATCTCTCTCCAATCCTGCTGAAGCTATGTTGATGTTTCTTGAACCAATGTTTATCTTGGAAAACATCTTACCTTTATTAATTTGGAGCAAGCAGGATTTCCTTTGGACAAGGTATTTGGTCAAATAGGATGAACTAAGTTCCTTGTATTGAGAAACCTCTAGCAATGATATTGAGGGTGAAGTACTAATTTGTAGGTTAAATATCTCCAGATCAAGTCATTTGAATGAAGAATGATGTTTGATGTCATTTCAAACAAATAAAAGTGTTCAAGTAGAAGATCATCTAATCGATTGTCTACTACAAAAGGGACGAATAAAAATTAAATATAGTCAGGGTTAGTCAACCCCAAGTCATCTCCAAACAAAGTCAACTATAATCTCAGTGAGATAGATTTCATATATGTCTGTAGCAAGTGTTAGTTAATAAGAATAGTTAATTAAGAGGGGTTGTATTTGTTTGAAGAAAATTTAAGAGATAGGAGGGGGAAGATAAAATTTAGGTTGAATCTTAAGTTCATTCAGTAGTGGATTTTCATCAATTGACATATATGTTATTCATTCAATTTCTAGACAAGATCAAATTGACCAATTCCATTCAATAAAATATAATTAGTGAAACATGTGTCCACTAATTCATTAAGTATGTCTCCATGTGTTTACTCATAGATGTTTAGTCTTTTAATCTTGAATTAAGCAAATAAAATAATACAAACTAAAAAAGAATTCTAACTAAAGCATATAATTAAATCATCAAAATACATTTAAAAACAATTCCCTAAACATACATAAAAACTTAAGAACACCATATTGTCTAACACATCCTATTACAAATATCTAACTTAATAAGACAATATAATATTATATCGTATGTGACTAAACACTTACATTTTATATAATTTATTGTTTTCATAAAGTTGTTGTCTTACATATAAAAATGAAGTATGTTCATATTTTATACTTAATTATTTTTATCATTTAATAAAAAATATTATAGTGTTGAACTTTTTATCTTAAATTTATAAAATAAATTTTCAATGAAGAAATTTGTAAAAATTCTCAAAATACAGTTAAATATGCTTCGAAAGAAATTAGATTCAAATAATTCATTCTAATATTCAATCAAGCATATTTTTTATTTTTTGTTTTAAAAAAATTAAAATAGAAAATACTCAAGGTAAAATGTTCCGTGATTTTGTTGTTGTTGCACTTACTAAGAGTACTATATATAATTAAATAGAAATATTATTAAAATTTTCAAAAAATAATTGAACACATGTGGTATATTTAAATTTTAATTATTATATTTAAAAATAATATAAAATTTTGCGATAGAATTGAATAGATTCTTAAAATCTGAATAAATAGTAACAAATTTATAAAATTTAAATCTATAAATAAATTTCCAGCAGATTCGAAACTTCGCAAAAACAAATTATATCCATGAAAGAATTACTTGAAGAGAACATCCCAAAAAATAGGCAGAAATGTATTTCCAAAGTATTTTTATGAAAAATCCAAAAATGTGTGTGTAATTGGATAAAGTCTACATTTACTTAAGTTTCAAGTTGTTTGTTTTAAAGACAATGTGGACAGATAAATATATCATCCTCTTTTATTAGTCATGTCATGTGATTCACGCTTGCATAGAATAGCAATGGTTGAATATTTTATAAGATCTTTTAACAATTTTCTTAATATTTTAAAAATGTATTAAATAAAGTGCGCTTAACGGTTTAAGAACATTATTAAGATTAGTATATTAAAAAAAATTAATACATTTATTCTAAAATTTAACATTAAAATAAAACTTTGAAAATAAAATAAAGTAGTTAGCCAGAAGATATAAGCTAAATAAAGAGAAGGACCAAAGACTATTTGTGTTTCTAAACACGTCTCACCCTTTCTTTAAATTACCTTATTTTATAAGAATTAAATAACTTCGTTTCTTTTTTTAAACTGTATTTGACACTAAAATTGCAGCCAAATACTACCTAATATTTAAGCAACATTAGTTAGACTTTAGATAAGCATGAATTTGTTTTCTTCTAAGATAAGAGAGGGACGTAGCATCACGTGGAAACATTGACAACCGTTTTTTATAAAGTAGGTTTATTTTTTAATAGCGGGACAAACTTCACTTTTTTATTTATATATTTAAAAGTTATTAATTTTAACTTTTGTATATCATTTAATACTTTTATTTTTAATATCTAAATTCATAGAACCTAAAACAGCTTAAAAATGTTAAAATATTAAAAATAAAAGATAAAGCTAGAACAAATGAATCATCTATAACATATAAAAGTTATATTAAAATTGTTTTTACCATACTTCGATTATAATTTTTTGAATTTTTTGAAATGGAATAAGATTTACTTTAAAAATGTTAAACTTTGATAAAGAGTATATAGAGATTTACGCAAAAGATTATCTTACATTGAAATAAATAAAAATCTGTTAGATAAATATAAATAAATAAATATGAGAGTAATTGTCAACTTAAATGATATTAGTTTGAGTGCTTCCTACAAAATTAGGATCAAGTTATATATTTTTTTAACTTTTATTTTTAATAAATAAAAATTATAGTAATTGATAACAAAATATTTATTATACAATAGATAATTAATCATTATAAAAATAAATCAAATCATTATTGATCTATAAGTAAGTAAAATACATTTCTTTTTTCATTTTTATAAAATTGTTAAATTACTTATTTTTTAAATTTTTAGTGAATCGTTCTTGATGTAGAAGTTTTAACCTAACAATACCTAAACTCTAATTTATTATTGTGTAGATATGCATAGTCCTACTTCCTTCAAAATAATAAAGTAGCACCACGTCGGCAAAACTTGTTTCGTACTCCGTAACAGAAGCCTATACCAATTTAATATAACTCGTGTTCTTTTTCAATTAAATATAGAGTATTGTTTAAAGAATTTATATAACAAATCATGTTATTAATAAATGGTGTATACAGATGTTATAGATAAGTTTTGTCCGTTTTGATGCATTTAATATTTCCAATTATGACTGGTGGTTCGATATTTATATCTCTGGTACTGCCAGGAGTTCCTCATCGAAATTTTTATTAACACACTTCCTGCACAGAGGATCACTCTCACTCACCATGGATTCGAATTGCACTGCCAAGGTTAGAAATTCTCTTCTCACATCTTCTTTCTCTGATTTGATCATTATGATGATGAGACCCCAACCTATGCTATGTAAAATTGTTCTTCTTATTTGTTTTTTTTTTTTTTTCTCAATATTCAAAATCTCTCTCAACTTGTTTTTATTGAACCAAATACCCAAAGAAAGGGAAAGAAAGAAGAAAGGAAGAGAAGAGGGTTGGGTTGAGGATATGTATATATCTATAGCGTTAGCGCTTGTTAATTTGTTGTTTGAGTTGAAGAATGGACACATAGATGGAATATTTTCTGAGAAGTAGAAGAGTTATAGCCATGGATGATGAATCTGAAAATTGTGCTGAGTTTTTCTTTTCACTTTCAAAATATCTCTCTCCTCAGGCATATTCTGAGACATGTTTCCTTTAAGCACTAATCCTTTAGAAAGCCATTGAATAAAAGTCGAAAAAGTAACGTGTGTGAGAAAACGCGGATAAGAGTGGTTGCCTTCAAAGTGATCTAATAAACTAAAATAATTAATAAAGATGGATAATTTATATAATGTTAAATTTTCTGCAGCATATGATTTCTTCCTCGTCTCGTGCCTTCTATCTGATCTTACAATTTCTGTTGTTCTGCTTTCTCTAGTTAGAAAAGTTTGACTCACCATGATAGAAGTTTTTTAGATCATCGAAGTCATTTTAAATTTTATAATTAAAAACTTTCTTTCTATGTAAAAAATAGTTTTCTAAAAAGCATTCTTGAATTATATAATTTAGAAGTTTTTTTATGAAAAAATAATTTCTAAATTATATAATATCAAATTAAAAAATCTTAAATTATATCAGAAGTAAAAAAAAATATTAAGATTTGAAAGTAAAAGAATTGAAATTATATATAATATATAAATCAAAAGTAAATTTTAAATTAAGTGATCTAAAAATATTTTATTTATGTAGAAAACAATTTTTAAATTATATAATCTATAAAGAAAAAAATAACTTAGATTTTACAATAAGATTTTGAGATTTACAATCTAAAAGTCAAAAACATTTTGAATTGTAAAATCTGAAAATTAAAAATAATTTTTTATTCATAAAATAAAAAATTATACAAAAAAAAAATTGAAATTGGAATTTTTATATTTATACGGATCAGGGGTGGAAAAAAAAAATCTCCTTAAAGTTTTCAAAAGATTTATGATTCCTATCTTGTTATTGGGCCGCCACAAGTTTTGGGTTCTTCCCATTGCCTCACAATCACCTCAAATTTGATGATAGGTCACGGTAAATCTAACATCTGAGTCTAATGTGGGGGCATAGTTTAATAAAAGCATATCTTATCATAATTTTATCATGTTAAAATCTGAATCTAACAAATTTATAATTTTTTAATATTTAAAAATTTCAAAAAGTACTTTATTATATTTAAATTAAAATTTTAATAATATACATAAATATTTATTAATTATAACAACTTTATATATAGAATAAAAAAAAGGACTAATGTTTTTTATTTTTACTTTTTGTTGATGAGTTTTTGTTGGTTTGACTGGTTGATACCAGTTTTAGGTTTCACTGGTTTTAAATCCAAATTGAATTTGGATAGGAGATTGGTTTCCGAGCAAAATGAACGATCTGATTCGATAATGAAAAACCATGGGCAGTGCTACAAAAATAATGATCATGTGATTGTCAATTATTATTCATTAAATTATTTTAATAAAGAAATATCATCTGAAAATGGGTAGTAAAATATCTACGGCGCAATATTTATGAATAATTTTTTCGAAGACATAATCCATTCATAGCTAAACAAATAAGCATATTTTAATTACTTATTTATTCATTTAATTTATTTAAAAATATTTTTTAAAAGACTGATTTTATTTATATTGATGTTTTAGATTGTTTTTAAAAATTCTTGAGAATATTCAATATGTTGTCCTTATATTTTTAAACCCAAGAAGGTTCATATACATGATATTGGGTCTTGAGTGTCTGTTTCTGGATTTAGATTCCTAAACAATATTTGTGGAGATGATTTCGTCAAAAGGAAATATCTTTGCCAGAAAAGTTTCATAACAAATCATAAGCCATATCATTATTGTCATAATTTTGCTAATTCACCTAACGACTCCTATCCTAATTAGTTTGTCTAGAACATCATCACTCTGAGTTGAAGAGAGTTTTCATCATTCAGAATGCAATTTTATTGAGATTATATTTCAAGATAAATTTTTAATTTAGATTTATATTTAAGAGAATAAAAAATTTAAATAATTATATTTAAAACTAGACGTACTCAGATATTATAATGAAAACAACATTTTGAAACGGACGTGTACGAGTCTTGGGTGTTAAAACATTAATTTCTTTAATAATATATTAATAAAAAAAATCTGATTAAAATATTAAATTTGAAAGCTTCTTTTTTTTTGTGCGAACAAATCACCACCTAAAGAAAACAACCTTCCATTTCTGTTATTCATTTCTGCAACATACCTGGTTGAAAATGAATGTATGAATATTTGAGTCTCTTGAAACTTATTTAGGATCAAAAGAAAGGCGTAGACCAATCCGTCTTACTATGCTGCAAGTTCTTCGTCTCTGAATCCCGAAGCATGGCCACTCTGGATGCAATAGAACGAGCTGCGAGGTCAAATCCGGAAACGGTGATTGTGAACAAGTTTTACGATAGAGCGTACAACAGAGCGAGGTACACTCTCGTGTCGTATGTTCTGCACGACTGCACCGGAAGTGCCGTGTACAGTCCCTTGCACCAAACCGTCATAGCCATGGCTGAGGCTGCCTTCAACGCCATCAACCTCGAATTCCACGCCGGCACCCACCCTCGCTTGGGCGTAGTGGACGACATCGTTTTCCACCCTCTCGCACGTGCCTCACTAGATGAGGCAGCGTGGCTCGCCAAAGCGGTTTCAGCAGACATTGGCAACCGATTCAGTGGTAAGTATCAAATTAATCGTCATTCAAGCTAAGCTAGATGAACTTTTAAGAATCTATTTATATAAAAAATTTACGATCGTCCTTTTGATAATCAATTTAAACATTTATTAAATAGTTACGATTTTATGCGTGAATACAGTGCCAGTGTTTCTGTACGCGGCTGCTCACCCAACAGGGAAGGAGCTGGACACCATAAGGCGAGAGCTCGGGTACTACAGGCCCAATGTCCGAGGCAGCCAATGGGCTGGATGGGCCATGCCTGACACCCTCCCGCAGAGCCCAGAAGAGGGGCCCAACGTGGTTTCGCGGGCCAAAGGCATCTCAATGATCGGCGCTCGCCCTTGGGTGGCACTCTACAACGTGCCGATCATGTGCACTGACGTGTCAGCAGCAAGAAGAATCGCACGGAAGGTGAGTGGTCGCGGTGGTGGGCTTCCCACAGTGCAAACGCTTGGGCTTGTCCATGGCGAGGACTCCACTGAGATAGCCTGCATGCTGCTGGAGCCCAACCAGATTGGAGCGGACAGGGTGCAGCACAGGGTGGAGATGCTGGCAGCACAAGAAGGACTTGATGTGGAAAAGGGTTACTTCACTGACTTTTCCCCTGAAATGATTGTGGATGAATACATGAAATTAATCACTGCTAACAGATCGTGATCGTCTGTTTGTGTGACCATCGGACTTAATTCTTGATAAATCATAAAAGTGACCGTAATTATATATATTGTGGGGTTGCCATTTGCAGTAAAACAAAAGTTGTTGGCTAAAGGGTAACAAAACAATTTTCTTTTTTTAAGTATTTGAACCCTGTAGCAGAAAAATAATCTATTACTAGTCACCAACAATCAGATAATATTTTTGTTTCGAGAGATACCACGAAAAATCAATTGATTTAAATTATAAAGAATTGAATTTAAAAATTTACAACAAGACAAAATCACATAACTTAAATTGGTGATATACCCAATTAGCATGTTGAATCTACATAACTATACAACTACAAAAATTAACTTTTATCATGTAATACTAAGATCACATACTTAAATGATATATCGCAATACATGTATATATATCACAATACAACTAGATAATGTATGATAGTAAGTATAATGTAACAAAATCAATTGGACTATATTTCATACATATACAAATTATTACAAAATATTGAATGTAAATTAGGATCAGAGAATATGGAAAAAGAACTCAAAATCTTATACTAGTTCACTCTTCTGCAAGAGCTATATTCAATTTTTCTTGCAAACTTATAAAGAATTCTACTAAAACACAACAATTGTACACATTATACAATCAAGACTTAATCCTGCATCATGCAAGATTCACCAAGAACCTGTACAACACCCTCTTGCACATCCACATATGAAAACCCTTATTCAAATGCAAACTAAAACCCAAATACAATTAATGAAATTATAATACAATCAAATTTGCAATCAAGTATAGAACAAACTAGTTCAAACCAAGTTACAACATACTTCTCTAACTGAAAACAAATGAAACACAATGCAGTTCAAGCATATATCAGAGGATTTGTTCCAAGATTCTCTTTCTTCAACATTTTGATCAAAAACACCTTAAGCTTTTTGAAAACGATCTTTGTTATTCATCATAAACTCTCTTTGTTTGTTTCTCTCTTTAAAAACATGTTAACTTTTCTTATTGCAAATGTTTTTTAAATAATTATTTAAAATCAATTACACTTAAGTGAAAACAGTCGATTGAAAATCTGTTCAAATAAATTGATTTTACTAAAACATAATTTAAGCTGATTAATTTCAAAAAATAATTATTTGAAAATATCAGTAAAATAATTTTACTTGGAATTTTATATCAAATCAATTACATTTTATTTTTTAAACTTCTTAAAGCATTTTTCACTGATTTGTGATATCTGCAAGTGAATCATCAACACACACCAACACACTAACTCTATAAAATAAAGTCTTTAGACTTATCTTCTCTTAATTTCATCAAATAACAGTTTGCATCATTGCCAACAAAATCCCCTATTTGATGAAGGTAATCCAATGAGTGTGTGTTGAGTAGCTTCAGTCAACCTACATAAACTGAACTAAATAGTGTGATAACATTTGCTCTTATTGAATTCAAATATAAAACTGATTGAAAAACTCACATGGCAAACTTACTAGTAATCACCAATTGAAATGAAAAGTTACTCAATTTATTTTCTTACCAAACCAAAGAACAACTAAAAATTACTACACTTAGCTCCCCATAATTGTTTACTCCTCCTAAATGGTAGAATGATTACTCAAAACCTGTAAGTTAGATAACCACAAATACACCAAAATAATACTATTACAATAAAACTTCATTCATAACCATATATATAATCTAGTACAAGTTCAGTTTAGGGAATTTAAAAATGTTATAGATCATGGATCATACTAATTTCAAAACAACACAAAATAAAAGTAGTTCAAAACCACAACCACAGTCACACTATTTCTCTCTCATTCAATTCATCAAATAAAGTTAAAACAATATGATACCAAAACAAAACATTCCAAACATAAATCTAAACACATTCAAGTACGACAAATAATATGATGCAAATGATCTTAAGTGTCTCTACCACAGTGCAACTCGTCCAAATGGTCCTGCACTGCTTTTATTTGATCATCCAAGTTTTGGAACCTTGCTGCATAGAACTCATAATGATTCCTTTTTTCACTAGTTATTGTGTCCAGCCTTCCAAGTATAGTCTGCTCAAATATGGACAAATGACTCTCCTCTATCAACTAGGGGAATGTAGGGAATAATGACATAGTTTTCTCCAACAGTTCCACTTGGTCTTGCACCATCTGTTCATTGTCCAGCAGGAGTATCAAATTACTATTACTTCGTTATTTTCTCCTCTTTAGTTGTCCGTGACAACCGGGATAAATTTTCTAAGAGCTTAAACATTAGAAGACCTTGCTTGGGTCTCTAGGTTCACGAGAGCATACACATTTGAAAAAAAATGGTTTTCCTTTAAGAGATTATGTGGAAAAGGAATGATAAAAACTCTGGCTAGAAAATACTTGGTACTTAAGTTGTCCAAGTGACGCATCTCTCTTTCTTAACTGGGAGTCTACTTGGAATCATTTCATTTATATTTCTTGTTAGGAACTTCAACAAAAAAATTATTTGTGAAAATCCTTTTATCACTCATTCTTTTCATTTATGTTTTCTAAAATCTGTGAAAATCTTTTCCAAACAAAAAAAAGAGTGATCATTATCATCGTTCTGATGTGTATGGTAGTGTTAGAGATCACCATGAAGGGATCAACTTGAGATATCACGAGGTGAGAAAATGAAAAAAAAAAGATAGTTATATAAATGGAAAAGTTAAAAACCATGTTTACTTAATACGTGCAACACCAAGAGAAATCTAAGAGTAAATATGGAGAGGGGTCAAATATGAAAAGAGAACATCATAGAGATCGTTATCACTAAAGAGAAGAAAGGAGGTGTAGTAATCCTTGCTATAGTTATTTCTATTCACCACACCCTAAACATCATTTTCCCAACGGGCCTAAGGTTGAGCTTTCCACAGCACATTTAGATTGGGAGATCAAGATTGAACAAGTATTTGAGTGCCACCAGATAGACCATGAAGGAAGAGTGTCTTTAGCTACCTTAAGCTTTCAAGGACTAGCTTTGAATTGGTGGACATCTTTAGTTCACAGCCTTAGAACCTATCATGAACCTCAGATTCGGTATTAGAATGAACTTAGGAAAATCCTAAGGAAAAGACATGTGCCCTCCTATTATTATAGAAAGTTGATGGATCAACTCCGTACACTCAAATAACAGAGCATGAGTATGAAAGGGTATAGACCAAAAATGGAGTTATTCATGAAGAGAAAGAGGATTAAAGAAGAACCTAGTGAATCATAGATAGGTTTTTTAATGGTCTTGACCTAGATATTAGGAATAGAGTTGAGCTACTACACTATAATGATTTAAATAAACTAGTTCAACTTTGTGTGAAGATAGAACAATAATATATTCAATATTATCTCTCTCTTTAGAACGTAATCATGAATTTAAGAATGAAAGATACTCTTCTAATTCTATATCTAGGTTTAAAAAACCATGAAACGAGATAGAAAAAAACAAAAAAAAATATATAGAGAAAAAAGAGAGCTTGTAGAAAAGAAAACAAATTATTAACGGAAAAAGAGTTTATAAGAAGAGAAAGAGTTTAGAGAAAAATTGTAACTTCTATCATACAAAGAAAAAAAGAAAGAGAAGAGAAAGAAAGAATAGAAAGATAAGATACAAAGAAAAAAAGAAAGAGAAGAGAAAGAAAGAATAAAAAGATAAGATGAGACGAGAAGAGGAAGGAAAGAAAGAAAACGAGAGAGAAAAAATAAAAAAAGAGAGAGACGAAAAATCTTTGTTTAAAGTTGAATCAACAACAAAAATAACGGGATAAAAGTAATGCCCTACTAAGTTAGAGTATTATTAGCGTTTTCTCATATGCAAGAAGAAGAAAACAAAATAATTAGATAGACAAGGATTGCAACAGTGGGTGCACAATATGAGAAGGAGCACTGTAAATGAGAAGGCACAGGATGAGCTTGTTATGAAGAAGCAATGTTGCTCACATAGATACTCTGGGGTTCAGCTTGGATTGATAAACTTGATAGGAAAGAACTCCAACTACAAGACATGTAGCAAACGTGGATACCTGGATCTTATGGAAGACATAAATCAGTGAGAAGGTGGCAGTCAAGCTCAATAGGCTTGCTAATGAATGAAGTTGTTATTGGTCTGAAGCTCTTTTCAACCCTCATCTTGCAAAAGCTGAACAACATTTTCCACAGGAGGAATGTAATTGATGGCAACACTATTTCAAATTAGAATCTCAATGTTTTTATCAACGTGTTTTATAGAGTTGTATGCAGACAAGGACACCAAAACCCCTTCTTATTCTACCCTTAGCTTAGGGTGAAATTAGAATCTAGATTGAAGAGGTATCCTACTTTTCAGAGGAGGTGGTCATTATGAACTCCTTTTTTGTTTTGCTTGTATTCTGTATCGGGATTGAGGTAACCTATTATCTCATATTAATCCACTGCTTAGTGCTGGTAAAAAAAATTCTTTTTTAATAACTTTGGTTCAGTCAACAAGTCACAATTTGGATCAAGATCTTACTTCTTTCTTTTATATGTTTTCAAGACAATCTATAAATCAAAAAACCAAACCCGTCGAAGAAAACCCACAGGGTGACTATACAACAACTTGTTTTAAAAATTCTAGAATAGATATTAAATTATTTTAGAAAGTAATTTCATTAATAATAAATCTATTTGTGGGGTATCACGTGATGAATTCATATTAGTTAACTTTATAAATTTTGTAATACATTTTGAAATCCTTATTGCAGAATCAATTTTTATGGAATATTTTTGAAATATGTAATCTAAAATCCTTTTAATACCTTGAGTATTTCAAAAAAATGCACACATTGGAAGGTTATTTTTACCATTTCATTCTGATGGAGAGGTGAAAAACAAACAATAGCAATTGCTTCCTGCACCTCACATTTACTTTTTACTTTGTACGTCCATCATATGTGTGAAAGCATTCCAATGTCTTTGTGAGCGAAAACAAAAAAAGAGAGAGAGGAGGTGTTGCGAAGGAGTATTGTGAAAGAGGCTCCGTATACGGAGGATACAAAACTGTGCGTCGTGTGCGTGAGTAGAGATAAGTCTTCCTTACATGGATGATTGTTGATTTGAGTAAATTGTTTTTTATTTGAGTGTGTATGGATGTCTGAGGGTGTTGTGTGACGGTTTTGGGTGATTTTTTTGGTGTGTCCTGGCTGGTAACTGTGTAGTTTCTTAAGTTTCATCATTTCTTTCTAATTTCAAAAATTGGTTCCCGTAAAAATTTTGAAAAACCATTTCTTGAAGTTAAATTATTTCAAAATTGAACTTAATTTTGACAAAAGTTTTTCGGAAGTTTAATTTATATTTTTGAAAATAATTTTTGAAATGCCTTTTTGGAAAACATTTTATAAAAATACATTTTAGAAAACGTTTTCCAGGATATAAATTAAACTTTTGAAAAAAGATTTCCAGAACTGTTTTTTTCACTCTTAAAATTTATTTTAAAAAATAAATCCAAAAGTCATTCTTATATTCTTCAATATTTATTATGGAATATCAATTCTAAAAACTAATTTTGATACACCCAAGAATAGTTTTAGTATTTTAAAAATATGATGGGCTGGGAAGCAAATGAGAGTTAAAGCAAGCAATTGCCAAAATCAATTATAGGAAGAAAATCCATTGCCTAGAGGACGCCCTCTTCCTGTACCTCCAAAGTTTTTCAAAGACACTTTCAAATTTTTTGAAAATTTCAAAAGTGTCCTGTTCATAAAGATAATTTTACGTCTCTATATATTAAAGTAATATAATAATGAGAGATAAAGGTATTACAAAACAGATCACGGAACAGATCATTTCGAAAGTTATTGTTTACTTCCGCAAGGCAATTCTGGAAATCATTTTTAAAAAACAATTTATTTTCGAAACACACCGGAACTTATTTTTCAAAAAAAGAAAAACACTTCCAAAATATAAAAGTGGTGGTAACAACTTCAACGAAATTGAGGTGCGAAATGGTTAAAGGTAGGCGGCAAGTGAATGGAGGTGGAAGAGTACACTAGGTTAAAATATTTTACACAGTAAAATATAAAAAACACTGAAAAGTTTTTTAAAAATTTGAAGGTGTGTGAAAAAATACTTAGAGGTGCAGGAAGCGTAGTGAGGATTGTACAGATTGGGTCGTATATTCGGCCCATAAGAGAAACTACGACGGTAACTTCACTTCTCATGCTATTCAAGATTCACTTCTACGGTGACACTGTATCCTTGCACGCAACATTTTAGTTGTTTTATTCTGTCTATTTCTTCGTATCGCACCGAACCTAGAGAGAGAATTGTTGCTCTAGAGTTTCACTAAAGTGCCCACAATTCTCTTCCTTTTCCTCTCTTCCCCAATGTCCCTTTATCTTTCAATCTAATCCCATGTTTCTCTTGAATCCGTGATCCACCCCTTTCAGCTACAATTCGCTTCCAATCTCGCTAAAGGGTGCCTATTATCTTGGTACATTCCATTGGGTTCTTTCTCAATGCAAACAATTTAGCCCTCAAAAGTGTGTTTGTATCAGATCCTAGATTTCACTAGGTGGGTTCACAGTACAAGAATAAAAACCAGGGTTAGTGATATATATACTCATACAAAGCAAATGGGCATGCTTTCTTTTTCTGTTTCTTTAATGGGTGATTTGATTTACGAAGAATTGTGGGCAAATTGAGTTTTTTTATTGTTTTTTTCTCTGGTTCCTTGTGTTGTTGTTGCCTTCTGAATTAGGTGGGGCATAAGAATGGTTGATGTTATGGGTCCTGACTTGATCAGTGACCTTCCTCAAAGCATTATAGAGAGTATTCTGGTGCAGCTTCCAATTAGAGATGCTGTGAGAACTAGCATTCTGTCTAGTAAATGGAGGTACAAATGGGCTTCAATTACTCAACTTGTGTTTGATGACAAATGTGTGCCCTTTAGTAATGACAGGGAGTTTGTTGAGAGGAGTGTTGTCAAGTTCATCACCAGGGTGTTGTTTCTTCACCAAGGGCCAATTCATAAGTTTCAAATTACGAATTCCAAGTTGCAGAGCTGTCCTGAAATTGATCAGTGGATTCTTTTCCTCTCGAGGAATGATATCAAGGTGTTGGTTATGGAGTTGGGAGAGGGGGAGTTTTTTAGAATACCTTCAAGCCTTTTCAATTGTAGGAAGTTGACTAGGTTGGAGCTATCGCGGTGCGAGTTGGATCCGCCGCATAGTTTTAAGGGGTTTGTGTGCTTGAGGAGCCTAAACCTTCACCAAGTTTTGATATCTCCTGATGCAGTTGAGACCCTAATTTCGAGATGCCCTCTCTTGGAGAGTTTATCACTGTCATATTTTGATAATTTGGCTCTTACTATCTGTGCCCCGAATCTTAAGTACTTGTATCTTGAAGGTGAATTCAAGGATATATGTCTTGAAGATACTCCACTTTTGGTTGAAATATCTATTGCTATGTATATGACTGATGACATTGCTGAGCACTTTGAGCAAAGCTCAAACTGCAATTTTCTGAAGTTTCTTGGTGGTGTGCCTAATCTTGAGAAGCTTGTTGGTCTTATCTACTTCACAAAGGTAACATCTTGTTCTCATCTGTTTATTGGTAGTTAATCCCAAAGGAAGGGTGCTTTGAAATTATGTAGACCCACTCATTTATTTTATTCATTTCTGCATTTTCTTTGAAGTATTTGAGCATAGGTATTGATTCAGTGCATCTTCCAATAATGTACCACAATTTGGAGACTATTGAATTATATCAAGTAAATTTTGAGGATACAAAGGAGATACTTGTCATCCTTCGCATGATTACAAGCTCTCCCAATCTAAAAGAGCTACAAATTTCAGTAAGTTCTCGGTCCTTACTCATTGCAGAAGTAGAGATTTTTGGTTTTTACAAGTAATAATGAATGATTTTGTTAATTTTTTCAAATCAGGCCTGTCTATGTAAGATTTACCACTGCATTATTTTATGCAATTGAATTTGGCAGGGTTCATCGAACATACCCGTTGCTGTAGATGCCCCGGACTTGGATTTTTGGGAAAAGGGATGCCTTTCAGATTCTGCACTTAACAAGCTTAAAACTGTGAAATTGTCAGAAATGGGTGGTTGGCCACATGAGATAGAATTTATCAAATATTTGCTTTGCCGTTCTCCTGTGCTTGAGACATTGAATATCATTCCTTGTGTATTTGACACGGAGAATAATTTGAAAATGTTGATCGAATTGGTGAAATGTCGAAGAGCTTCTTCTAGAGCAGAAGTTATTTTCATCCACGAGTGAAATTGTGGAGTGTTATAAAATGCATTCTTTTATACCATTTCCATTGCTACTTCCCCTGGGTTTGTGCATAACTTTCTTTTAAAATACAAATACTACCACTGTGAAAACCTGTAAATTCTAAAGCTAAAGTAGGAATTTTATATAGATGGATTGAAGACCTGTGGTATACAAGTTAGAGCTGATTTTAGTGACTAAAAATCCGAATAAGCATCTGGAAAGTCAAAACATGGAGCTGATTAATTTCGTAACTGATAACCAGTTACTATAGGAATCTTAGCTGTAATTTGCATATACTAGATTTTTTAAACCCTCTTGACAAGGATGTTTGTCCTATTCATTTGCTCATCTGAACTTGATATGCTGGATTGTACCTTAGCATATTTTACAGAAATTCATTTCCACTCAACTACTTGCTGGCAGTATTTGCAGTAACTCTCTTCCACCAAAGACTTGAATATTATGTTGTGGCTGTCAGTGTGATTGAGAGTACAAACACATGCCACCACTCCTATTCTACTGATTATACAAATTAATGATTTATGCGTTAAAACTGAATTTTGCATAATATAAGAATGGTTATACTGCCACAAATTCAGCCTTTCAATGTGCCGTAATTTATATGTGCTCTTTGCCTTTGGCACAATAAGTGAACCAGCTTGGTAAAAGTCTTGACATTTTTTGATGTTGTTTTAGTAAATAGATTCTTGTCCTCACCAAAATATTTCTCGGTTGGGTCCTGTGAAAATTATATTACTTGAGTAAGATCACATAATATCATCGTGGTAGAGAGTTCTTCACCTTTACCTGACTCCACGCTTTTTATTGCCAATTTTATTTCCTTCAAGCTTTTGAACTGCTTCAGACATCTTAGTTCTCGCTGGAAATTTCATAAGTACATATAGAATACATACTTGGAAGATTTCAGCAAGGTCAATATATTCTCAAACGTTTTTCAGGTCCATTTTTTAAGCTGATTTGTTCCTATAAGAGCTTAGATGATCTTATATGAATATTTCTCTTCCAACTTGTTCGAGATCTCCATAGAATTGGTTTTTGTTTACTGTGCCCTTCAAACGTTGAGGGTGGTGTGCCTACAAAAGATACTTAAACACTCAAGTTAGTGAGGGTATTGGTGAGAGTAATAAATGTACAATTAATGGATGGTATACCTAAGAAAATGTCAACTTAGTTATAAAGTTCAAGTGGACCTTTCAGTTGGTGCTACTTCTTCTTGCACCTCCAAGCCTTCTTCAGATATCTCTAAAATTCAAAAATATTCCAAATGTACCCTTTATGAAATTACAGTTTTATCCTTATAGAGGTGGTTGGGTATGATTAGATAGAAGATTGACAGTTCCGGATCCGGAAAACAGTTTCGGAACACTCCATTCCGCAATTGACTTTTTGTATAAAATGAGTTACGGAATGGAGTGTTCTGGAACTGTCCTCTAGATCTGGAGAACAGTTCCGGAACACCCCGTTCCACAACTGATTTTTCGTATAAAATGAGTTGTGGAACGGGGTGTTTCGGAATTATTCTCCAAAACCAGAGGACAGTTCTGGAACACCCCATTTCGTAACTCATTTTTCGTATAAAATCAGTTGCGGAACAGGGAGTTCCCGAACTGACCTCCGGATCTGGAGAACAGTTCCGGAACACCCCGTTCCACAACTCATTTTATACGAAACACAACCCACCTCCAAATCGCAGACCAAACGAAATTCTCCCAAATATTCTACAAATCCTTCAATATATCATGCGTACCTTAAATGATTGTCAAATATGTTGCTATTGATGGATGGTGGAATGAAACCGGCCAAAGAAGCACAAAATGGAATGTTGGAGCTGCTTGGAGGTGGTGTCGCAAAAGAGTGAAACGAGCATAGGTGAATGGAGAGATTTAGGGTTTAGGGGTATTTCGGTCTTCACAGTATTATTTTAAGGGCATTTTGGACAAATTCAAAAAATTTGGAGGTGCCCAAAAAAATGCTTGGAGGTACAGGAAGAAGCAGTCTCAGTTGGGTGGGTTGGGGTTATTTTGGCCTAAACTTTCTAAGATGTGATTATATGTGTAATCTTAGTTATGTAAATGATCCGAGAAGATGTCTTTGGTAATTGACATCATAGTGGTGTTGACATTACATTCTTATGTAATTAATTGGAGATAATGTTGTTTTGGTTGCTTGACATCATCTTGGTGTTGAGTGATGTGGATTAGATTAGCGTGATTGATTAGATGATGTTATTCTAGTTGCCTGACATATTATCAATGTTAGACGATACATTGGCTCCCTAAGCTTGAGATGGTTGTTCAAAGTCGTTGAAGGAGATTTTTCTTCTTTAGTCGATGTCATCTTGGCTTTATGGGTATACTGGGCCACCATGCTTAAGAAGTTGGGAGTATCAAAGAGTTGTGAGGCTAATCCTAGCATCTTGTCATGTCAGTAGTTGTGATGGTTTGATGGTGTCTCATGAAGTGGGAACAATTTTTGTTTCTAAAGTTGTTGGATTTAGGAATCTAATAGACAGGGAATGTTTGCGACTATTGACATTCTTTTTCTTTGGCTATAAATAGGGTGCTAGTCATTCTCATAGGGACCAATTATGTTTTCCAAAGATTCGAGTAGTCACTTGGTGCAAAAAAAAAAATGTTTCCTTACTAGGTCAATGATGTCGTCCTCTTTTGGTGTTTTGGGTTGTTTGAGTGGGTGGTTGATGGAAACTCTCCTCCTAAGCTTGTAGTAGAAACTTCAAAGGGGATTAGAAAATTTTAAACTTTAATGAGTTTCTGAAAAGAAATTCAATTTTGCTCTCTTTCAAGGAAGGCTCCTTGACGAAGAACTAAGAAGATTACTCTCATTATGACCTTTGAAGAATAATGGAATGCTTATTTGCAAATCAAATCTCCCTCAACTAAAAAGTGAGTTGTGATTTGTTTCCTTACTAGGTCAGTGATGTTGTCCTCTTCTGGTGTTTTGGGTTCTTTGATTGGGTGGTTGATGGAAACGCTCCTCCCAACCTTGCAATAGAAAATCCAAGGGGAATGAGAAATTTTAAACTTTACCAAGTTTCTAAAATAAACTCAGTTTTTATCCTCTTTCAAGGAAGGCTCCTTAAAGAACTAAGGAGAAAATAACTCCCATTATGACCTTTGAAGAATAAGAGAATGCTTATTAGCAAATCAAATTTTATTTAATTCAAAAGTGAGTTGTACATGGAGAAAGAGGTTCTATTTATAAGAGATCATAACTCCTTTTGCATGTCAATACAAAAAGGAATTGACTAAGAAGCTAGAAGGCATCACACAAGGAGAAAAGTGTCGTCCAAAATTAACCTAAAAGTGGTTTATTCTACATTATGTGGGACTTCCTTCCATGAGCTTCTTCAAGTGTTGGACGACTACTCGTGGGACCTCTTAGTGTCTCATGTAGGCCCACGTGGAGGTCCGAAGCTAGCCCAAACAAAAGACCAATCACAAATCTACAAAATACAAAGAAATATGTACACTTATAAAATTTTTACAAGATTAAGAAAAAAGAAGAAAATTCTAGTATTCTACTCTCCACAGTAGTAAAGTCTTCTTTTTTTAGGCTTCTTTTTCTTCTTTATCTTCTATCCTCTCATCTATGGACCTTGCTAAAGGCCTAATGTGTTACTTCACATATGGGCTTCCATCAGGAAAGATTTAATCAAGCTATTTGCCAAGTTGCGGATTTTTAAAATGTCTCGATAGATGAGAGCAAGTTTGATGTTGGGAAGGATATTTCCCAAGGGGAGCTAACATCTCGAACGATAAGGATGAAAAAGGCTATGGTTAATTCTTAGAAGTTGGTTGTTCAAGATTTTCCTGAAATTGTCAAGAATGATAATGATGGTGGTTCAAGGTAATTTATGAGATTTTTTACTCGTAATTTTTCACGGCTTTTTACTTGTAAAGCCTTGAGTACTTTTAAGTAAAAAGAAATTCCTTTTGCAATATATCATGAATAATTTTAATTAATTTGTTACTATCTCTTCCTGAGACCTTTGTTAGTTTTTTAACTTTATATCATGCTTATTTAGTATATTTGCTTTTATTTCTTCGTTATTATGTTTATCGCGATGTTTATAGTTGTTGACTTGACTTGGAAAGGATCACACAAAGAAAACTTCCCTGTATTTAGTATATTTGCTTTTATTTCTTTGTTATTATATGTATGTGTGCAAGAATAAAAAACCAAGATGTACTAGGTACAAAAAAATTTTATTCATGTGTCTCGTTAAATCTTCCTCGTCCAAATTCTCCTTAGGAAAAAAGACCAAGGTAGGAAAGAGTACATAGGAAAGAGTACACGTACTTGACTTTTCGAAATAAAACTTTAGATGTATCACATTCCATGTCCTTGGTATCAGCTTGCCACAAAGGTGTCCTAGCCAATAGGCTTCATTTATTACATCATTGTGGATTCAGAAAGGGCCTTCCTAGTTTCATGACAACATGCCATCATTCTTCCGTGGCTCACTCCTTAAATTCAATATGAGGTGTCCTTGGTGGAACTTTCTTGGCGTTACCTTGGAGAAATATCTTCTTGGTGCCCTCATCTTGCAAGCTTCCTTACGTATTCGAGCTTTATCTCTAAATTTGCTAAATAGGTCAAGACTTGTCACTAGGCATTGTCCATTTATATTCATATCGTATAATTGTTGACAGAGTGGGGCTTCTCCTATCTTGACCAGTATCATTGCATCCACCCCATAAGTTAGACTTATGGGGTTTCTTGTGTTGTTGATTGGGGTTTGAATTTGTAATGTAAATCCTAAAAGGTTAGAATGATATTGATCAACTCAAGTATATGTAAGAAACTCAACCTATGGAAATACCTATGGCAATGACAATAATAAGAAAGAAAACAGGTTAATGTTGGCACAACTCACAAAACTTAAAGGAAAACAAAATTTGCAACAAAAGGAAATAAAAAATGGATTGAGACTTAGAAATTCAAAAGAATACGCCACCTTTGTGATGAATCCAAATGGATGAGTACAAAAAGATTTACCATTTGAAGAAACTTCTCAATATAAGAACCAAGATAAGAGTAGAAAACTTTTAAAACTCTCAAAGTTGGACTCATAAAAGAAGAATTTTATTCAATTTTTGAAAGTGAAATTTATAAAAGGAATAGGCCATCTTATTTAAAACATGCCACGACCTTGAAGGAGTATGAAGAGGCAATCATGTCTTAGAAATCCTAAGTGCACTGATAAGACTACTTAAGTTAATGACACTTAACTAATCTTATAATTAACTTAGTTAAATCTTATTCCTGACCATACATGAGTGACTCATTGATTTAAGGGTTTAGTTGGAGAAGCGCATGGGAGGCTCCCAAGAGTCACAAAGTGGAGCCTGGTGATAGAAACACACTTGATGAATCAGGAAGCCCAAACAAAGAGAAGTCTAAACCCAATATTTGGAAAGGTATACATGTAAGAATATGCATGTACAACCAAAAGTCAGTTAGAGATGTTGAGTTGTCTAGGAGATGAGGATATTGAACTTGTAATAAGGAAGAGAGAGAGAGAGAGAGAGGAGTTTGTTATGAAAATGACCAAAGTTTGTCTTTTGAAAATGTCTATCGGACTGTAGAATATTTAAGAGAATTAAGGAATATTCTATAATCTAAGAGTTTCACAAATATAAGTGATTCTCTACTTCTAATTTTTTAAGTCTTCCTCTTGTGAATCTTTCTTGAAATTTATTCTTCTTTATTTTTCTGTCATGTTTCTTGTGTTTATTCTTTTCTTAAACTAATTCTTTCGTCCATTTGCCTTTTGTTATTCCCAACCATTTCTTTTACTTTTGTTAAGATCACCTTGTTGGTGACTTTTGCTTTGTCATTAACTTGTGGGTGTTGTATTGAGCTTGTGTCATGCTTTATGTCGAGACCTTTATAAAATTCGAAGAGGTACCAATCAATCAATTCACTATCATTATTGGTTATGATGGTATGAGGTATCCCATTCCAACATATAACATTCTTCCATATGAATTTGTATACATTATTGGTCGATATGCTTGCTAATAGATGAACATCAATTCACTTCTTGAAGTAGTTTGTAGCCACAAATAAAAACTTAAGTTACCCTTTGCTGAGTGGAAATGAGTCGACAATATCCATTTTCTATGTTGTGAATGGCCATGGTTGGTGATGTGATATAGTTCTTCTAGTTTGGAGTGGAGTGGGTTACCATGTTCTTGGCAATTGTTGCATTCTTTTGACATACTTGACATAATCGCTTTGCATGGTCTGCTACTATTATTCAACTCTTAAAACTCAACCTGGCACTGTTCTTTTGCCTAAGTGGAATCCACACATGCCTTTGTGTAGTTCATCGAGTACACACATGTTGGAGTTATGGTTCAAGTATTTGATGAATCCAACTATTCCCTTGAGAAATGATAAAGACTTTTACACGAGAAACTCTTACAAAATGATCACATATACATTTGCTTGATAGAAATGATTTTTGTTAGATAGTTTTAACAATCATCTTTAACTTCTAATACAAAAACTTTCCTTGAATTTTTATTCAATAAGCAATTTGAGTTCCTTTCTTTCTCAAGAATTCTTGTAGCTTGTTCTTAGGTTTTCTTAGAATTACCATTGCAATTCTTAAAATTTTTATCTTTCTAATAACAACCATATCAATTGGTATCAGAAGTTTTTCTTTTCTTGAGAGTGATAACAACATTGGCAGAAGCTACGTAAATGCAAGTTGCAATAAGACAGTTGGAAAAAAGATTGGAGCATAGAATGACAAAAAAGATGGAATCACCTTTGGTAGAATTTATTGGGGCATTATAGAAAACAATAGAGGATCAACTAAGCATTCAGTGGAGGAGTTACTCAAGAAAAAGGTAGAGGTAGAAGAAAATGGTTTCAAATTGAACATTTGAATTTAATTCCAATGATTGAAGGGATTAGTGACCTCAACTTCGATATTGGTTTTACCTAATATATTCAAGCAATTTGTTATCAAAGTATATGCTTCTAGTTTTGAATAGTGGTTTCTCTCATACAAAACCATCATCTTGTAGCATTTATTAGCAAAGTCTTAAATCAACACCAACAATCATTATCCACTTAGGACAAGGAGTTGATTTTTGTGGTATTTGCTATAAAAGAATGGAGGCATTATTTACTCTGCAAGCACTTTGTTATTGTGAAAACTAAGAAATAACATAAGAAGAAAGGGTTGAATTGTATTATGAAAATTTGGAAATTTTCCCTAATATAATCTTTTTAGGTGTTGTCAAATGATATACTTACAAATAAAAGATTTATGGAAACTTTGAATGATTAGTTTTAATTTTTCCTTCCTTCTTTAGTTAGTTAAACTGTAGAATAACAAGAAATGTAAAAGATTAAGGAAAGAAAAGATACTCAGTATTTTTATACTGATTCGTTTAATCTTACAGACTACGTCCAGTTCTTAACCAACCAGCCAAGTTCCACTAAGCAGTCTACCGCTACGAGGTACAATTGAGTACTCTTTAATCAAGTCACTCCTGGCTAACACGGAGTATTCTTGACATTAGTCACTCTTGGCTCAACAATGAGTATTCTTGACACTAGCTAGTTCGGGCTCAATATTTGCAAGGTCTATGCGATCAACGCTCATTAGTGAGTGTAGTGTCTTTCCACATATATAAGGTTTAAGCTCTCTCTACTAGTAGGTAGGAATAAACACAAACAATGTTTTTACAAATGTTTAGGGTATAAAAAGAAAGAAAAAAGTTTAGTAGAGTTTGCAAAATATGGATCACTTTCTTGTCTTCTTTTCTTTAGAGCATGTCTGCTTATAGGCTTCAAAAAGTAGTTGTTGCATTCCTCTTTTTGGCCATTGAATAACTTTAAATTCTCTTTGTTGTCTTTCTCTTTCCGTCATCGCCTGATGAGCTCTTGTGTTGAGAAGTATTAAATGCATGGCATGGAGCACTAAATTATCTTATCTTCTTTACACCACCACTTTGATAGCTGAGAATACTTATCTTTTTTGAAAGTAGATCCTTTTACACCAAACATTGCTTAAAAGTGCACACCGTATAGGATAGATAACTAAGCCAGAGTTGAAACTAGCCATGTTAGGGAAGTTGGTTGTCATTTCAACTTTATTATCCCGAGGTATTTTTGAACGCTGTTACTTGGCATGAATCTTCCTCGTACAAACGTAAAAGACATTCTCTGTTTATTTAGACTTAAGCTTTGGAATGTTCTCCATGCTTGTCAGATTGAAGTTTTGGTTTGTACTTATTGTCTGAGTGATCTTCAGTTTGCTTATCAGATGGAGTGGAATTTGATCCTATCATCTATCAGATGAAATATATGCACTTTTGATCTGATTAGCGTACGCCAAACACAATTGCTTCATGTATTCCAAGAACTAGACTTGTTCTGCTTCATGTGTTTCATGCACTGGGCTTATTATGTTTTTAACACATAATAACACTTTGTTTACGGTGTTGTACTTTTTTCTCTAACAATTATTAAAACATTCCACATGAGCTTAAAATATGTGTTGGACTAGAGGTTAACAATTGATTTTCAATAGAAATGACTTGTTAAACTTGTGGAATTTGATAAGGTAAAGGAAATATAGTTGCAAATGCTTCATCAAGAGTGGAAGGTAATGATTGTAATGTTTTGATGACTCATACCATTCATTAAGATATGATAGAGAGGATCAAACAATCTTGGGTCAACGATGCTGATTTTCAAATAATAATTTCTCAATTGCAAGTAGACTCTGCTACACAGGCATTATGCTTGGAATAGTATGTAATTAGAAGAAAAAGTAGATTAATAGTAGGAGGAGATGCACAATTGAGACAATAATTGATGCAATGGTTACAAGTTGCATCATCAGGTGGTTGTTCAAGCAGAAATACTACTATTTAGAGGGTTAAATTGATGATTTATTGGAAATGATTGAAAAAGGATGTGAATGATTTTATACAACAATGCCTAATCTACTAGTGATGTAAGTACGAAATTGCAACTTCGCCTAGGTTAGTACAACCTCTACCAATCCCTAATCACATTTGGAAACACATTACTATGAACTTCATAAAAAGTGATGTGCTCTTCAGAAGGAAGTAGTAGGAACTATCAACTCAAGAAGGATAGGAGAATTCAAGCTCCATGGTTGTAACTTGAAGCTTACGACATTGTTACAAAGAAAACAAGACAAGTTGTAAGCTGAAACACTAAAATGGAATGAGAAAGAAGATGGATAAAACACACCACCTTAGAGAGTTCCAATGACAAGTGCAATGATTATTCAACACTTAAAAATGTTTTTCAAGATAAGAACCAATGAACAAGAGTTTCATACTCTCAAGACATTCAAAGTATTCTAACAAAGTTAATTGTATTCAATATTCAAGTATGCCTTTTACAGATAGAGAAACCCCTTATTTACAGGCTTATGGCTCGCTAAGAGTCATGAGAATGGGTAGGAAACAATATGAACACAAGACTAATGTTTACCTAAGTGTGAACACAAAACTAATGATTACACTAGTGTGAACATAAGTCTACTTTACACTTATGTGAACATTAAACTAATGATTGCACTTATGTGAATACTACTCTCATGTTTACACAAAGTTGATCAACTTAGTCATGCCCTAAATAAAATAGGACATCCAAGTGGTTAAAAAGACATGTAAAGTAGTTACAATCTTCACATGCACTTAAAAGTGTCTGGTAAAGGATGTTACAACCATCACATGTGTATGAAAGTGACATGTGAAGGAAGTTCTACTTACACATGGGTATTTTTATCCCTTTGATTGTTTACCCCTTAGACTTCTAAGAGATTTTAAAACATTCTTGAATATTCTAGAATCTCCTAAAAATTACAATTTATTTTTCTTTCTAATTTCTTCTTCAATCATCTTGAGTGTTCATCCTATAAATCTTCCTTTGAATATTATTTTTCTTAATTTCTTCCTCTTGTTTTTTTGCTCACCATGTTTCTTGTTAGGATTCCTTGATCATATTCTAAATCCTATTCCCCTTCTTGATTTGATTCTTCTTAATCCAAATTACATCATAAGGTTTACCCAATTCTGATGGCAAGCAAGTCATATTAGTAGTAGTGGATAGATTGAGCAAGGCTACTCATTTTATAGCTTTGACTCATCCTTACATTGCTAGCATTGTGGCTCAACCATTTACGAATAAAGTTTTCAAATTGCATGGGTTTACAAGTGACAAAGACCTTGTAAGCAACTTTTGGTAAGATCTTATGGCTTATTAAGGTGTCCAATTACAGTTGTCTATAACATACCACCCTGGATGGCTAGTTTGAGTTGATAAATAGATGCTTAGAAACATATTGGAAGTGTATGTGTTTTGACACACTACTACAATGGTCTAAGTGGTTGCCACTAACTGAATGGTGGTACACTACAACCTTCCATACTTTCATCTAGGCTACTTCCTATGAGATAATCTATGGACAACCGCCTCTTGTCTATCTTTTCTATTTACCTGGTGAATCTAAAGTTCAGATAGTGGATAGGAGCTTAGCGAAAAGGTAAGAAATGAAGGTGTTGAGATTTCTTTTGAGAAAAGCACAGGACAAAATGAAACAAATGGTTGTCAAGCACAAGAGTGACAAGCAATTTATGGAAGGAGATTTGATCTATGACAAGTTACAATCTTATACACAAAATTCAGTAGCAAAAGGGAGCAAAGAGAAGTTGAGTTCAAAATATTTTGGGCCTTTCCAATAGTCAACTAAGTGGGAATAGTAGTTTATAAACGGCTTCTGCTAGGAAATACTAAAAAAATATGTTGGACAAGGCTGCACTTCTCCTTATGTGCATAATCAATCTACAAAAGTTACTGCTGCAAGAAACTAGAGGCTTATGTGATCGCATGACTATTACAAGAAGACGTCAGGTCATAGCTAAGGTTATGGTAAAATGGAAGCATCAAATTTTGGAGAATGCTACATGGAAATTTTCTCATGATTTTTGCACAAAGTTTTCATCTTTTCATTTTTGAGGTCAAGAATGAAATTAAAGGAGATGGTAATGATAGAAATAATTTCTGATAGACAGTTATAACTATTATCATTACCTGGTATTCTTCTATAAATAGTTTATTTAAGAGATAATAGAACGCTTATTAGTTGTTATATAGAAACTTTCCCTGAATTCAATAAGAAATTTGAGTTCTTTTCTTTCTTGGAAATTCCTATAGCTTATTCTTGGATTTTCTCAAAATTACCACTGCAATTTCTAGAATTCCTATCTCTCTAATGACAATGATATCATTGCTCTCCTATCTTGGACTTGGATTAGATTGCTACAAACCTTCACAAATCCCCTTTATACAGAGGTGAGCTGAGACTGTTTTCAACAATATTTAACTAAGTGTCAATTTATTACCTCTACAATTCTAAGCCTTCAAAAATCTTCATCCAAAGTTGTATGTGGTATTCTGAAAAATTTACAACAATAATTCCAATAACATTAATCAGCACCTTGGTAGCAAAATCAGCACCTTTTCCAATCAAGTGTGTGCCGCAGAAGTTTTTGTAGCAAGGTAAAAGTCCTACGAAATTGAACTTCTCAGGGTTACCTTCTTTCTCGTGTAAGTTACACAATGGTCATTAAGTCTTACCGTGCACCAAAAGTCTGTTAGAAAGTATAGCAGAAAACAGAAGCAAATTAAGCAATGAGTCATGGGTGAAAACTGTAGATTAATATACACAGGTGAAAATTCTCAAATCCCAAAATACTATTATTGACAGTTTAAGTACAATATATTTATATGAACGTTATTCTTCTAACAAGTTGAAGGAGCCAGAAGGACATTTCCCACAAAATCTTCGGTCCATCACTTAAGACAAATACATAACACTCAATCTATAAGTCAATGTCTCCAATCAGATTCTGTACAGTCAGAAACTAGCATCACTCCTGGAGATGCTACTATGATGCTAATGTCACACCAAGTTCACTGCAACTAAGGAACTTGCATTTGAAGAAAATTTAACTTTCTTTCGCTCTCCACCAACTTAAATATCACACAAAGTGGCTTAGTATATCATCTTGGCCCAGAAAGTTCCATTGCTTGTGCAAGTAATGAAGAATCATCAGTGAGATCAGAGTAGCGCTCTGAAGAGGAGAGTTCATTTCCTCTACTTCTTGTTGATTCAGCTCTCTGTGAGGCTTCCCATTTCTCTGCAAGACCATCTCCTTCAAGCATCCTAACCACTTCAGACATCTTGGGTCTGTGACTTGGAAGGTACTGAGTACATAAAAGAGCCACTTGCACAATTTCATCAAGCTCAATCCTATCATAGTTGTTTTTCAGGTCCTTGTCAACCAACAAGTCAATTTTCTTCTCTTGATGGATTTTCTTCACCTGCAAGTATAGTGATGGCGAATACATTTAGGACAATAAATTACTTTGACTAGTTTATCCGTGAATATTTTCATTAGTTAAGTAAAGAAATAGGCAACAAAAGGCATGTAATCATGACAAATTTTATTACTGCAAAAACTTTTTGGTTAGTTTTAGTCCTCATAGTTTAAATGGTTACTATATAATGTGCTATGTATCTAGGCATGTACACTTCAAAAGCATTTTGGTTAGTTGCAGTCCTCATAAATATAATTATTTTAAATGATTACAATAGTAATAGAAATTTGTAAGAAATAATGTCAAAATTCACTTTATTTGAGGACTGACTAACATATTAAACCATGAATAATTAAATGAAAAAGAAATTAATTCTGGTTGGCTCACCCAGTCTAGCATGGCTCCTTTCTGGTTTGCTGCTTTCCCAAACTCAAGAGCCCTTTGGCCAGATATTAGTTCAAGAAGAAGAATTCCAAACCCAAACACATCTGTTTTCTCAGAAGATTGACCTGTTGAGAGATACTCAGGGGCTATGTGTCCCACGGTGCCTCTCACTGCTGTTGTCACATGTGAATCTCTGTGATCTAACAGCTTTGCCAGCCCAAAGTCTCCCACCACAGCCTCACAATAATCATCAAGTAAGATGTTTGCTGCTTTCACATCCCTGTGAATAATCTTTGGATCACACTGTTCATGCAAATACAGCAAGCCTCTTCCAGCTCCTAAAGCTATTCTCTTCCTCGTAGGCCAGTCCAAAGCTGGTTTGGCTGTTTCATATGAAGGTAATGAATACTCCCACTTGATAAAACAAATGATATGTTGGGAAACTAATAACAATTCTTTTACTTCGGTCCCATGAGTAAAGAGCACAGATAAGTTCAGATTTGCACTGAAGTTTCATCGGTATGACAGCAGACCCAAGAATACTAGATACATATACAAGTTAATGGAATAAAATAAGCATTTGGCCCCTCATGTAATTTTCTTTTGATTTCATTTCAATTTGGTCTCTAAATTTAAAAGGTTTAAATATTGGATCCTCAAAACATCTATGTAGGACCGACCAAGTTGGTCTTCACATCAATATACCATAGTAGAAAATTGTGAGACATACATGTTTGTCACCTCAGCAAAAATTAAAACTGTTAGTACAAAAAACTAACAGAATGACCATTTTGGTTTAGCAAAGCTACTTGAAAATACTAGGTGAAACTTCTTAAATATAGGAGATCAAAGTGAAACCAATAGAATATGGGACTAGTGTATCTTATCCAAGTTAATATGCAATTGGGTATACTAAAAGTTTTTGTTTGTACTAATTAGTCCCTTGAGATATAAAATTGTATACAAAGTTAACAACTCAGCTCGACTAACTTGTTAGCTAGCTAGCACTATGGAGAATCAATTTGCATAAACATGGACTTTCAAATACTAAAGTAACACAAGCTACCATTTTGTAGAACCAAATTGTGTGAAAAACTACGTATACTGTGACTGTAATCTGGCATTATAAAATTGCCATACCTTTCAGACGGGAAGCGACACTTCCATTTGACATGTACGGATAAACCAAGAGCCTCTCTGTAGTTGTCATGCAGAATCCATATAGTCGAAGAAGATTCCGATGGACGGCTAAGCTGATCATCTCAACTTCAGTCTGGAATTGGATTTCACCTCCAATGGCGTTACCATCTTTGAGCCTTTTTACTGCTATAACTGTACCATCTTGGAGATACCCTTTGTAGACATTTCCAAAACCACCTTTGCCAATCAAGTTCTTGCTGCTGAAGTTGTTTGTAGCAAGCTGAAGTTCTCTGAAGTGGAACTTCTTGAGGTTTCCAAGGAAAACCTCTTCACGGTGTTGTTCTGAAAAAGAAGAGTTGAGTTAACTAAGAGTAAATCAATGATAAGCCTAGCAAGTTGGCCTATGAATGCTTCTGTTCAAGATCCACTAACCATTAACATCAAAGAATATTTGCTTGTTATGTCTTTGTCTCCACCAGATGAGGAAGCCTAGTCCCAGAATTAGTAAGCATATGCAGCTTAAGCTTGAAGCAAACGCCAGGGCTACTTTGTGACTCGTTGGTGTTTTGGTAGATTGTGAATCTTGAAAAGCATTTGAGAAAGTTGTGTTAGGGTTTGAGAAAGTCACATGAAAAAAGAAAAAAAGTAAATACAGGGGTGGAGAATGATGGAAGCAATGATTATAAACATGTTAAGACAACTTAGAACTTGATAGTTTTGAACAGTTTTGTGAAATAATTATGCACCCCAAAACAGTACTTCTGGACTAAGTTTTAGACTAAGTCCACTTTATGACAGATAAGAAGAAAAACTTTAGATGCAACATCATGAGGGTGAAAAAGCATAAACAAATCTCAAACATGAAAGAACTAGGATTACCCTGAGAATTATTCGGAGCCGAAGGAATTGGCGTTGTTCTGAAGCAGTTCTGCTCGACTCCAGTGGCACATATCTGAGGATTGCCTACGATACTGTTTCAGAAGAAGGAAAAACATACAATTAACTAATATATTTTTTTAACTAAACGTGAGGAAAACAGAGAAAATTTTGAATGATTAAAATTTAAAAAATAAAACTTAAGACCAAACACCTTACTTGAATGTTTTTGCATTTATTCTTGGTACAGGTTCACTCAAGTTATTATAAGAGATATCTCTAAGAAAAAGTCAATAAGAGAAAATAATTAACCATAAATCAACTTAACTAAGGAGGAAAAAAAGATCGATGATAGAGGAAAAAGAGACTTACAGAAAAGCAAGTTGAGTCATGTTTGCTAAAGAGGAAGGAATTGGTCCAGTGAGACTGTTATTGTTTAGCCGCCTGATAAAAATTCAAATTTCTATCTTCAAATTCTTTACACCTTTTTCTGAAAGCATATAAAGGAATGCATAGCATTATGTTCATGAACTTACAAGTAATGGAGACCCTTCATTTGGGAGAGAGAATCTGGAAGTTCACCAGTGAAGGAATTGTCAGAAAGATCAAGAGTTTGAAGCTTTTGGAGCTTTCCAATCTCAGAGGGGATTGGTCCTGTAATATTATTGTCCTGCAGAAGCCTGCAAAATGCATAGTGAGATAATATTCTTGACACAAACTTCCCCCAATTCTTTCTTTTACTACAAATAGCATGTCACTCACACTGTGAGGAGGTTTGTTAAACTGCCTATGCTTGGTGAGAGACGGCCAGATATATTTTGGCTTGGAATCCCACTGAAAAAAGAAACGGATGAAATAAGTAGAATCTTAAGAAGCAGAAGAACAGTGAAATTGAATATTTCTTGTTATGGTTTGGTTTTTTCCAGTTTGACCTACAGGGCAGTGACAAAATGATCAGAAGAACATGTGACCATAGCCCAGTTGCAAGGATCTACAGCATCAGCATCCCAGTTACCCAAGACAGAATGAGGATCAAACAGAGAGTTCTTAATGCTCATCAAAGCTTGAACTGCATGTAAGACAGGAATTTATTAGCACTTGAGAGTGACCTTACACTTATGATCTCTAAGAAGTAAGGGAAGTGCTCCTAGTGAATCACCTTCATAGTTGACACCTTTGGGAGAAAGCAGACCAACCACTGAAGTGGACAGGAAGAACAAAGCTAAACAAAAGAGAACTAAATCCCCTCTTCTCTCCATTGGGTTGAAGGATCACCAGAAACTTGTATTAGTTATTACCACAAAACAAAACTGGATGAAGTTCTATCTTAAGGAGGAGGCAAGTAAAGGAGCAGGTTTTGAATGATTCATCTAACACCACCAAGTCCAACTTGGTTTGTTTTTGTTACATGTCATGTTTTACATCAGAAGAGGAACCTCAACCAAGTCCAACAGTACCATTCCCACCTGCTTTGAAGCCAGAATTGCACTCACTCCCACCCTTGTGTCAGACTTGAATCAGAGCCAATGGTAAAAAGACTTAAAGAGAACCAGCATGCCTGCTGATGGTTCAAAAGAGAAAGAAAGGAAAGAATATATAATAAAAATCCATGAGGCATCCCTCCATTAGCCTCTTTCTAGATAAATGTAAAAGATGATTGAAAAAGAAAATTCCATCAATCATGCATTGGTCTAAAGAGAAGGAGTGTAAAGTATTATTCTATTCCTCCAAATATAATACTAAAAGAAAAGAAAAAAGTGAGAGCAAGTGAAGTATTATCTGTTAAGCACTGTGAAAGTTTGGCTCAATGGACCTTAATCAGAAAAATTAACAAAGTGGGTCAATGAGTTTAGCTGCCATCAACTATGAGAGAGAGAGCGAGAGAGAAACTTATAAGCTCTCTCAGTGTCCTGTAGGAAAATTAGAATCCAAAAACATTCCCTGCCCCTGTGGTATGCTATTCATTATCTTTTAAGTACCGAACTCCACTCTCTTTCGTTTTATTCAATTATTATGAGAAAAAGTTAGAATCCCAAGGGATTGTGGTTGAGATTGGTGATGCAATGGCTCCTCCCTGTGAGATCTTTGTTGTGTCAATTATGTCTCCCATTTTCTCTCACTGTTACTTTCTATTTTCTTAGGTCATGCTAATCTTAGTTGGCTACGCTTTATTGATTCTCAATCACTCATTTTGTCTCCAAATAATCACATTCATCAGACAGTTCCTCTAATAAACAAGCCAAAAGCAGCCTACTTTTAAAAGCAAAAGCTGTTCTCACACTGTACTGAATTCTCACTCTCCGAAAATTCCCAAAATGCCCTCCTTAACTAACAAGCCAAGGTGAGGGCTTTTTAGTTTTTCCCATCATTGCTGTGTCACGAAGTACAAGGGGTGTGAGATGTCTATTTCACTCCCGTTTTTATAGGAACTTTTGATTTTAATTTTTCACCAAATTTGCTTTGCATATCAGAGCTGACATGCAGAACCCACCAAGCAAAACAACTGACACCCGGTTTATATAAAATTTGTTTCCCTAATACTGTACTGAGATTATTCCAAACATCATTTTAGAATCACAAAATCTTAATCATCGAAATTGGAGTATAATTCCACACATTGCAAGTTTTCTATCAGAGCCCTGTGCACAGAGCTCCATTTAATTTGAACTGATTCATTTTATATTACTTTTAAAACTTAGCTGAAATTCACATCTAGGATTAACTATATATAGAGAGAGATGCAGTTTGTAAGAAAATAGTAAAGCTAGTCATGTATGGTCCAGCTGTGAGGGGTACCTTAAATAATAGTATAATATAAGTGGTTCACTTTAACAATTCTCACATTACTTTGTTGAGTTTGTAATTGTTCATAAATATATAATTTTGTTATGAATTCTATTTTTTATTTATATATTATAAAATTATTTTTCTAAAAAAGTAACAAATTTGTTAAATTAAATAAGCTTAATTAAATTTTGAGTTAATAATAAATTTGTTACTTTCAATTGAAATTTTATTAAATTGTCTCAATCTATTTAGTACTCAAATTATATTTGACTATACTTAAAAATGTTAGTTTGACTCTTATCTTGACTATACTTATTTCAACTCCATCATTTTCATCTCTTTTCTCATTCAAATCAATCATGTGTAAATCTTGACTATGTAAAGTTTCATCCTCCTCGACTTCGACTAAAACCAAGTTTACATCCAAATTTAATGCTTCATTATGCTCATACTCATCTTCCATAATCCACTCTTTATCGGATGAATAATCATCAATACTAATTTGAGTTAGTTTTCTTGTTTGCTTCTTCTCAGCTAATTTTAAATTAACCATGACATAAACAACATTATTCATTGTGTTTTACTTTGGCCTACTTCTTTGTGTGGACCTAAACGAATGTAAAAACAAATATGATGACCAAGAAATGGACTAGTAGACTAGTAATTTTATTCTAGAGATATATTTTAACATTAACTTACCATCTCAAAGGAACTCCTATTACGCTCACATCCGAATGAGCTACATGTGAAGCTCAATATATGAATGGTAAATTTATGGAGTTCAGGATAATCATCGCCATAAGATTCCCACCAATATGCTAGAGTATTTAGATTAATTGATCTAGTAGCCAAAGAAGAACCAAAACATTTTGCTTGTTTTTTTGAAATCATTAATTTGAACATCAATGAGAGTTTGTTCATCCTCATCTTCCACCATCGTTGTTCTATAGTCAATTAGACCTCATTTCACTTCCAAATCCACTTTAAATCTGGAATGATAATGCATTTGAGGGTTAAGAAAATAGCTTGCAGCATGTCAAGTAAGATATAGCAAAGCGAGTAATAACCAATCTCACCAAATATCTTCCTTTTGTGAAGTGTTGTGGTAGAGAAATTAGATAAGTTCTTGAATAAATAAAGGTAATAATTCTTTTACCTTTTGAAATTGTCTCCTCGTGAATTAGGATATTCTTCTCATAATCCTCCAACATTAAGTCAACACAATGTGCAACATAAGGTGTCCAAAATAGCCTTTTCATCTTTTTCATCAACATTTGACCAACAACTTTGTAGTTTGTTGCATTATCAGTCAAAACTTGAACGACATTGTCTTCTCTCACCTTTTCAACAATGTTATCTATCATCTCAAAAAATTTCTCAACTATTTTAGATATAGAAAATGCATCTATGGATTTTAGAAACATAGCTCCCTTTGGGTTGTTCACCAAGAAGTTTATTATTATCCTTCTTTTCTTATCATTCCAAGTATTAGTCATTATTGTACATTATGTTTCTTCCATTCATCCCTATGTGTTTGTAAAGCAAGTGATGTATTTGCAACTTCCTCCTTCACATATTTGACTCTAATCTCATTATAGGATGGAGGTTTAAATCCAAGGCCATGTATTGAAACCAAATCAAAACTTAACAATGAATTCTTCACTCTTTGCCACATTGAAAGGTATACCATTGTTATAGAAAAACTTGACAATGGTTGTACAGTTTTACTCTCTCCAACCTTTCTTAAACATGTTGATGGTAGCTTGTTTACTAAATACTCTCTTAAACATGTTTCCCAAGGATGTTTCACTGTTTTTTCTTTTCTCACCACCAACTTCTATCATTTCCCCTTCCATATTAAATCTTGATTTCTTGTTTAATTTTTGTTGCAAACCAACAACAATTTTCCACATTTTCTTCTTTACTTCATCAAGAACATCCTTGTATGGTCCAACATCCTTTTGAGTACCAACCAAGTGATGCTTCAACCGATAAACTCTCCCTATTATTACCTTTCGATAGTATTTGCATCGAAGTTTCCTAGTATCCCCAGCAAGAGATACAATGCTTCCAAGAAATATCACTCATATTTCCTGGAGCATTTTTGGGAGTCACAGGTGTAGAGGAGTTTGAAGTTGGATTTGAAGTCATTTTTCATGATTTTGAGTGCAAATTGGGTGCGGCGGGATTGCGCAGTGCAGATTAGGTGTGGTGGGAAATGAATATTGGGTGCAGTGAGAGTGCATATTGGCAGTACAAAAAAGTATGGTGTCGTGGAGATTAAATAGTTGACGTAAAAGTGGAGGGAATAGTGGAACATCATGATGTCATTTCTTAGTAATGGTTTTTTCACATGAAAAAGAGGGAGTGACACTCGAAGGTGGTCAATCACACTCGATTGTGGTCAATCACGCTTATTGGTAGTTAGTCACACCCGATGGTGGTCATGATTCGTGACTCATTGGATACCAAGACAAGGGGATATTGGGGTTTTGGTTTGGATATTACCAATTGGTCTTATTAGGCTTTTGGGTTACAAATCCCATCCCAACATAATAAAACCCTAAAATTGTTATAGTATAACTTGTGTCCCCTTCATCGTCAAGAATAGAAGCAAGTGTGATTGTCACTGTGAGGAACAACGAGATTGCCAAAGGTGCCGCCAGGAGAGGCGTCATTGTGAGTGATGCGATTGAGAGAGGAGCTGCTGTGAGTGGCACAACCACGAGAGACGTCATGAGCGCCATCACTATGAGGAGTCGTGCCGCAATGAGAGATGTGTCTCATCATAAGACTCGACGTTCTCTCGTGATTTGTGATTTACATAGCCGATCCAACGCAATCCACTAGAATCACAACTTTTAGGTGATTGGAGATTGAAGAAGGGGAAGAAGATTGTAGACTAGTACGATCTTACGAGGTGGATTGCGATTCTAACTACCATGCTCCTAACATCGTATCTAGGTTTTTGTTTCGTTTACCCTCATCCAACATGTTTTTGTTTTCACTTCCTTTTAAATTCCATCCAAACAACTTATTCTTTGTCAATTTGAACCAAAACAATGAAAGTTATCTATCATTGAATTTCTTACGAATAGGCTTCGTATTGTCACGCACATATCCAACTCCACGCTTTCTTTTATTCCTCCTCATGCTTGTTTCGTAGTCACCTAAAATTGTATTTATGTTTAAGTTTTATTTTGTTTTTCATTTTCATTTACATTCATTCAACAGTAGAAATAACATGTTATCTTAACCATAAAACTACGTTATTTGATATTAATATAAGATAATATGTGAAGACAACTAATCAAGATGATGGGACAATATCTAATTAACAGAAAAATTAAATAGCAAATATTCAATTAAAAAACATAGAGTTTTTTACTAAATAAAAGTTAATATAATTTCAATTGAAAATGTTCAAATTTATCAATAACTTAAAACTTAATTAAACTAGTAAAATAATACCATTTCATTTGTTTTTATAATAAGTTTAGAGGACTTTAATGCTCAGTTTAATATAGAAAAATAAATAGTAAGAATGGAATAACAAGATAAAATATGTAGAAAAGAGATAAAATTAAGTAAAATAATAAATTATTTAGTTGAAAAATAAGAAAATTGTTTTAATTATTATTGTATTTATCAATTACTATTATATTATTGAAATTAAAAAAAAAAATCTCATAACTGACTATATCCGATAATAAATTATAAGGTGCTCTAATAATGAACTATAAAAATGTTTTTAACTATACAAAATGTTAAAAACATTTACTAACCTAGTATAAGCGGTCATTTAGATAACTATACCCTAGTTTCATTTTTTTTTTTTTTTCAAGAAAGAGGGAGAACATTCTTACCACGATGTAACGCTCTCTTCACAAGTCTGCTATACCAAACCAATAGCGGTCTCCTCATTATCGATCCTTTGTGTACAATAAATCACCAAAAAGAAACCGAGGCTAATGAAATTGATTTAAAAATATGGTAACTTGGAAATTTTTATCCTGAATCTAAGTTTGATAAAAAATTAGTTAAAATTTTCATAAGCTATGTTTTATTACTTGATGTTTAATGACAACATTCATTATCTGACAATAATCAAATAGTTTTATTTGTATTAAAACAATGCTTAACTAAAAACAAAGTGGATGTTTGAAAAACATTATTTAACTTGATTATGACATAAAACTCCTCCTAATTCTTATGAGTGCAAGGGAGAATATTTATTAATTTTAAATAAATAAATATATATTTGTGAAAAATAACTCACTTACCTGTAAATTTTTAGATTAAAAAAAACTTTTATTGTATTTTTTATTTATATACTAATTTTTGTATTTAGACAAACTAAGTCCAATAAAACTAAAGGTGTGAATATTGCAAGACAAGGAAATGAGAAATATTTTGAAATCAACCAATCTAACTTAGAGTCTAAGTAAATCTTGGTCAAAGCAAGTTTAAATTAAGGTCTAAGACTATACATGACAATTGTGAATGGAAGGAAAGTGTGACTAAAATATGAAAATTGTGAAACAACCTTAAATATTGATCTAGATCTAGGATTTGAATTTTAAATTTTATGTTTCTGTCTCTTTGTTTTGTAATTATTGACCATACTTATTCTTGAGTTGTTATATATATTTATTTCCTCGTTTATTTATATACTTTAAATGATGTAAGAGATTTAGAGAAATTCTTGAATTTTTTTTTTTAGAGTGATCAATTTTTTTTTAGAATCTTATCTTGATTTTTAAGAGTCAAGTGACAATTCTTTCTTGAGTTTATCATGAAGATGAAGTTGTCAATGGTAAATAATAAAAAATAGATTCACATATTATGTCTTATCTATAACATTAAATATAATGGATTCACATATTATGTCTTATCTATAACATTAAATATGAGAAGATTCATATTGATACTTATCTATTTTCCTAAAAGATAATCCTTCAGATATGTTCCATCTAGTAAAAATTTCATAAATTGGTATCCTAAGTTCAATTACTAATCTCTTCTAATTTTAAAAGTTTCAATATCCTTTATAATAAGGAAAACTTATTTGTATTGATTCATCTAACAACCTACATGTAGTAGTAACTTTATCCATCCAATGCTCTACTCCAGATTGTATAATTTGATGTAAAGATTAATGATTTTTTACCTAAACCATCAATAAAGTAAGCACAAAGATCCTCCAATATTTATTTCATTGATAGGATTTCACTTAATAATTTCTCTCTCTTATTCATCTAATGTAATTCCAAACAGTGTTTATCTTATAATCTAATCTAATATATATTCTCTGCTTCATCTGATAACTTAATTGAATCATCTAGTTATATAGTCATACATTCAATTTCATAGAGTCTAACTGCTCACAAGAGTATCAAATATTAACCATTATTTTTTTATCGTCTACTCAACAAATTTTGATTATCAATTATTTTTTTTAATTTGTACCTTAATTAATCTAATAATCCATCCTTAATTGATTTTAATCTTGACAATGACTATTGTTTAATACCTCAATAGTGTTCTATTTAATATATAGACTTATTGTTTAATTCCATATTATTTTTCATCTAATATTAAAATTTGTCTTCTCCTGACTAGCTAATTAGAGGTTTTATATATCAAAGAATCATGATAAACCTATCAAACGATGCAACTTGGTGGTATTGGATGATAATTAAATCTATAATTTATATTTAAATACACTATATTATAATACCACAATTTTTTGGATGTTATATCAAACGCCAATTGGGTTTAGAGCCACTAGACTTAATTGCACCCAATGCTAGGTGAATTATACCGAGCGTGAATGTCGATGATCTGACACTGTTTTATGTTTTTAAGGAGGTCTCTACATTAAGGTTAGACACTTCGTCTAGAGTCGGGGTCTTGGAAAATAAAAATGTAGACTTGGAACAACAACTCTAAGGTTCTAAGGGGTTCTCTTCTCTTCTCTTCATACTCATCTTTTTCCATTGTTTCATCCTTTTGTTTTGGACTCTTCATGACAATGAAGATTTAAATCCATCTTGTTGGGGTTAGATGTAATAAGTTGAACTCTCATGTAATCAATATTGATTTTCATATAAATGACTTTTCATTCAATGTTAGTATTTTGTTTCTGTGCTTAATGATTGTTGTGGTTTGATCACCCATCTCATGATATTTGATTCTTGGGGTATTGGAAAATATCTTTTGTAATATAGAACTAATCAAAATACCTAATGGAAGGTTATCTTTAGGAATAGAACATGATTCATTTGTTATCTTAAACCATTGTTGGTAAAGCAAGTCGCGTTTGTTTATTGATTGCTTAAGGAATTAACTCTTAATAGGTAAGCTTAGGCTCATTTTCCTAAGGAATTAGGGTTTGAGTATTCTATTAGGTTGACATTAACATTAGTTTGGAAAGAAGGTGAGTGATTACATACATGAGAGGAAGGTTTGGTGAAGTCTAACCTTAACAATAACATTCCATATCATTTCTATTTTTTTCCACATTTGAAGTGCTTGACAAAAATACCAAAAAATAATTGAAATGTTTTTACACGGTTTTATTTTCTCATTTATCAATTTAAACAATGGAAATAGTTTGTAGTCTAAATTAGTTATCAATTGCATTTATTGACGTGTATTGCACAAGTTTTTTGGAAAAGAATAATATATTTATCACTTGCTACATGTGCGACTAGTGTACTTGTCATTGAACACCACATGTTAGCAATAATATATGATTAACATGCATGTTTATCATCTAACTAGCTATTTTGCATATAAGAAACTAACAATTTGACTAATATTCTAAAATTATTCATGTTTGGAAACAAATTATTCTAAGCAAACACGAAGTTTAAGTAATTTAATTGCACACCATCTTGCATATATTTGTGTAGTATTTCCTTGTTTATAATATGTAACATGTAAAAGGAAGTGCAACCTTCCATTCTTAGTGCTAGGCAAAAGTCTAAGAAATTGTCAACTTATATCAACATGAAAGATCTGTGATTACGTTATCAAGCATATAGAGATTTCATCTTTGAATATTACACCAAGCAACAATCATATTTTTGAAGCTTATACATTAATCAAAGAACTAAAAGTTTATTGATGAAACATATAAAGTAATATAGTATTATAGACTTGAGTTTGAATTATTCTTTGTAAGAAGTATAAAACATTTGTATTCTTAATTCTATGAAATTACTCACTTGTGAGAGTTTTTGTTATAGAGAAAATTATCTTTATTATCATTTTTCCAAGAATGATAACTAAAAGAAACCTCAAGTTTATAGTTTCAAAGAGAGACTAAGAAGAGATATAAAAAGTGGTTTGTATGCTCGTGTTTGTAACTAAGTTTTGATTAGCAGATCCCTTTGAGATTTTTCGTAAAGAAAAACTAGATGTAACCAAAAAAATTATAAGTGAATCAATATAAATTATTGTATTGTTTCTATTTTTTATATAATTGCTTATTTACAAAAAAAAAAAAAAGTCTCAACCTCTCTTTAAACTTCCTTTTAGAGTCGACTTGTATCTCCATGAACAACATAGAACCACAACACTTGAATTCTCAAAAGTTTAAATCTACTGATGTATTAAGACTTTGACAAGTTATAACCACGTCATTATACACCAAAAGAGTAAAAAAATATAAGAAAAATTGATAATTTATTCCTACCATATCCAACTAATATTTAAATTTTAAGTGATTTTAATTGATTAAAAATTATAATAATAAAACTTTAAAATGCTTAATTTAATTTATTATACCATTCTTCCTTGCAAATTTAGTATTAAGAACATGAATTAAAAACATTTATTAAAAATATTTTTAATCTATTAAAATAAAACTCTACTATTTTAAGTAAGATTAAAATATTTTCAAATGAATTACCCACCTATATAAAGTAAAAATAAGAATAAAGAAATCACTTATAATACATTAAACATATAAATTACAATTCAAACTTAAAATCATACAACAAAATTGTGTATAATTATCAACTTACGTATTGGAGTTTGAAACGTCAAATATTTTATATCAATAGTAATTACATTTAAGCTGTTTTTAATTATTTTACTAGTTTGATTCCGAATATGTCTCAATAACTTAAAGAAAAAATGCTTAAGCACTATGATTAATTTTTTGTTTCATTACATTCATGTATAATTCATTTTAAAAGTCTATAACCATGTCAGAGTTTTGTTATAAATAAATGCTTTAATAGATTAATGTGAAATATTATTTATAAATAATTTGATATCATTATAGTTTGTCAAATTAAAACTGAACACGAAGTTATATATATATATATATATTAAGAAAAACACAACTAGGATGGTTTAAAGAAATGAAACCCACAACAAGGTTATAATTTACAAAATATGATGTTTATCCGTTCAATAAAATTGATTAGTAAAATAATATTTGTTAAATGAAGGGTGTATTTTTACTCTTTTTTTTTTTCATATTTTGGTGAAAGTGGTGAGTGGTGAAAGTTTGAAACGCCTTTTCCTTTATAGGTGAAAGGGGTCCCAGTGTTTCCATCTGAAACAGTGTAGCTATGACTACATCATTGCATGACTCACTATTGCACCTAGGTGCACGTGCATTGCAGACCCCACCCATCCATCATCAAAAATATCATAGTAATGTCTTAAATAAAAAAAAGTTTATACAAATCACATAAAAATACATTAAAACAAATAATAGAGGAATTTAATTTAGTAACATTGTCATTCTATATAATCGATTATACTTTTATGTATAAGCTACTTGCAAACGTGTTTTCTCTTCTTTTCTTATCAATGCGTTTCTTTCCTCATTTGCTAACAAAAAAGCACTTTCATCCAAGCAGGTATCTCCTGGTGCATCTGCTCGAGAAAAAAAAAAAAAAAGCTTTCTAAATTTTATAAGTGTCATAATAATATATTGTTGCAAAACAAAATGATCAAGTTTGGCAACTAATGAAATCCTAATAAACTTCAAATATTTACTTTTTTTTTTTATCTCAAATATATAGTTTCATAGAATAAACTAACATTGACCTAAAATATTATAGTAAGCTGAATCATAAAGAAATAAAAACTAAATGTGAACCACGATATACGACTTGCATTGCTGATAAAACAAAAAAAAAAAAAAAAAATATCTACGGCTTGCCTTAGGTTAGTTAATTAAGCTATTCAAGCCAAATTGGCTTGAGAACTAACTTCGTTTTCTGAACCAACTTCAGTATTGGTTATATCTTTCGCATCAGAACTGATCCAGCACCAATTCTTTGCTTTGAACTAATTTCTCTATTAGTTTTCTTATAATATTCAAATTAACTTCAATATAGATTCTTCTTTAGAACCAAGTAACTTCAATATTGATTCTTTATTTAGAATCAACTTCAGTATCTGTAATCCAATTATTATATTTAAATTGGTTTCAGTAATACTTTGTTATTCCGAATAAATTAAGTATTGCCTCCCATTACCTATTTGAAATCACTTAATTCCCATTTGCTTTCTTTAAATTAACTTCAAGATTAGCTTCAATTATTGGAATTAAGTTAATTCTAGAATGAAAAATTGAATTGAGCTCTAGAAAATATTTTTGTAAATATGTCTATTATACGACCCAATGAACATGCACCTCTGGTTACTTCACTGAAGAAATTCTTATATGGCCAAATATGACATTTTAAAACTGAGTAATCTTAAATTCAGAGTCCACGGATTAATTCTTACCTTCACATCGCTCATCCCCATTCTAGTAAGGATAAATTCAAAAAAAATCAAACGTACTTACTAGACTAGACGATTATTTTGCAATCCCTTCTCTTTCTGTTAAACCAACTACTCAACCTTTATACGTTTAGAAGAAGATCTTGAATCTCTCACCATTTATTACTTTACATTTTTTGTACTTCACCCATCCCTACTACCTAAAAGAATAACCTCTCCCTTATTTGGCTTACCAAAAAATCTTAATACATAGTCATTCATGATTTTTCTTATACATACCAAAACTATCCATCACTAATGTAGCAAATATATGTTAGTTTTAAAACCAATATGAATATAGGCGATATATAGAGTCTAAAGCTTTTATGATGATTGTACAAATTGTAAAAAAAACAAGTCCAATTCTTATGTTGGTTCTAAAATACCCATCATAAAAAAGTATCAGAATATGTCATATACATAATTTTCGTGCTATTTTCTATGATAGTTAAAATTATACTTGTAATGAAAAGTATCATTTTTATGATGAGTGCAATTTTAATTGTCATATAAGGAATTACTTTCTTTGGTGATAATTGTCATATAAGCACTTTTTATGAGAGGTTTAACCTTAATCATCATACAAAGTGGATGTTTTTCTTTTAAATTTGTGATGTATTTATTTTTCTAGTTCTATAACAAATATTCTACATAATAAACATTGTTCTAAAGCATAGATTTCCAAATAAAATTTAAATAATATGGTACATTAACAATTATAAACTTTATTAAAAATTAATATGGTCTACTACATTCAAAATTTGTAAGTAAACAAAGTTGTTAGTCTTAACATGATCATTTACAATAAATACTTAAAAAAAATGATACCCAGTATGGAATCTCATGTAATACTTCATCTTTCAATGGAAATCCTTCAATGAAGATGAGTCACTAAATATATACATTAATATTTAATATGAAATTAATATTTAGATATTTAACATATTTGAGTTAATTGTAGTTACCTTCCTCCATGAATCAATGATGTTTACAAATAGGATTGACTATTTATATATCTCACCTACTCATAAATCTATCTTTACATATAATATAATATAATGTAATGTAATATCAGTAGTTATATGTAAAGCTTAAACATGAACAATAAATGATAGAAAGAAATCTTGATAACTCTTTACCTATTACAAAATGTGCATATATTTAAAAATTAAAATTAAAGGTACCCAATAAAATAGTAAACATATTCATAAGATTAAAATTAAAGCAATCGGATAAAAAAAATTTATCAAAACAAGTTAATCCAAAACTCAACCTTAACCTTAAGTGTTATCCTCTTAATAATAAAATGTTCAAAATGATATTGACTTTCTTACCTAATTATTTAATATTTTAAATTGAATTCTCTTTCATGTTATAAATAATAATTAATGATTATGTTGAAAGTAATGTTACTACGTATAATTACATTCATTCATATCATGAAAAGTATAAACTCAAAAGGCAATTTGGAAAATGAATTGGAGTGGGAAGCTTTAAAAACCACTTAATAAATATAACATGCACTCTCATTAGTTAATTACCTGTTAGAGATCATACCCTCATGAGTCAGTATGACGTGAACAATATATCAAAGTCAAAAGTTTGAATTGGACATTGTTCTTGTAAAACAAATAACAGTTATAGATGCTTTCTCGATCAAAGCATTAGATGATCTTTTCTACTCGTCCAGTTCTCCTTTTAATGCTGATTTTCCATTCCTATGATAGGTATTTTTTTTATTTAATTATAATTTAGTCTTTATTCATTCATTTATTACAATTTAGGACATATTATCATCGAGATTCATTATAGTATGCAACCACCACGAGATTTTATAGAGGAAAATCTGATGACAAAATGAAATTATAGAGATTTTAGAATATTATGATTGTGGAGATTTAGGATGTTATTTCAACTTGCAATAATAGACCAAATGCCTAGAAATTCTTATTGGAAGAAAGGCGGACCAAAATTGTATCATGAGGAGGTAAGCTTTCATAATCCGATTTTTGCAAGGAGGTTTCATTTACTTGAACCTGAACTTATATCGATCCTATTTGGATTTTGATCGTAACAAATTAACATAAATTGACTTGAATTTATATTTTATGAACAAATTAGATATAACAAATGTCGAATTGCAAATGTCGACACACCATGCTCTAGAGCAAATTGGATTTAATTCTCATCACTTAGAAGCAAAAGATATGATTATGATTGAAGTAGCTAGAATCTCAGATCTTAATTATAAAATGGTAGGATGGTATATAAGTCTGATATTTAAATTTCACATTGGATTCAATCAAAACATAATTTTAATTAAAAATTAATGTAATTAAATCTTTATTTTGTTATGTGTATTATCAACCATAACACCATTCAATTAAAATTTAAAACATCAAACCCAATTAAGAATGAATAATTTTTTGGGTTATATCATCCACCTTCTTTATTTATATGACTTCTAATTTCAATTAAAATAAAATCACCACCCAAATAAAATAAAATTAATATAATTAAAATTCAAAACAAATTCTAAACTTAATTAAAATTAAGAGTTTTACTAAACCCAATTAAAAATTAAGAGTATTCTCTACTACATTTTGCAAATTTTTTATTTCTTTTAGAACATCCTTTATATATATATATATATATATATATATATATATATATATATATATATATATATATATATATATATATATATATAATATATTTT
>Ga0099824_1000294_pt1 | contig 53006 bp, 31 predicted proteins | sample SiratrowhiteBW_FD_76837 | JGI IMG/M metagenome (GOLD analysis project Ga0099824, IMG submission 76837) | Root nodule microbial communities of legume samples collected from California, USA - Siratro white BW | ecosystem: Host-associated > Plants > Roots > Nodule | place: USA: California... | reverse complement strand
GAAAGAGAGAGAGATAGAAAAAGAGAACGAAAGAAATAGATAAAGAGATAAAGAAAAAGAGAAATAAAGAAAGAAAGAAAGAATAAAAGAGAGAAAGAGAGAGAGAAAGAAAGAAAGAGACAGAGAGGGAAAAAAAAAGAGAAAGAAAATGAAAGAAAGAGAGAGAGAAAAAGAAAGAATGAGAGAAAGAAATAAAGAAAGAGGAAGAGAGAAAGAAAGAAAGAAAAAAAGAAGAGAGAGTGAGAGAAAGAGAAATTCAGAAAGAGAGAAAGAAAGAAAGAAAGAGAAAGAAAGAAAAAGAGAGAAAGAAAAAAAATAAAAGAAAGCAAGAGAAAAAGAAAGAAAAAGAGAGAAAGAAAAAAATATATAAAGAAATAGAGAAAGAGAGAAAGAAAGAAAGAGAGAGAGAAAAAGAGAAAAAAATAGAGAGAATGAAATAAAGAAAGAAAGAAGAAAAGAAAGAAAAAGAGAAAGAGAAAAAAAAGAGAGAGAGAAAGAGAGAAAGAGAAAGAAAGAGAGAAATAGAGAAATAGAATGAAAGAAATAAAGAAAGAATAAGAGAGAGAGAGAGAAAAAAAAAAGAGAAAGAAAGATAGAAAAAAAGAAAGAGAGTAAGAGATAAAGAAAGAGAAAAAGAGACAAAGAGGGAAAGAAATAATATGAAAGAAAGAAAGAAATAAGAAGAGAAAAAGAGAAAAAAATAAAGAGAGAGAGAAAGAGACAAAGAAAAAGAAAGAGAGAGAAAGAAAGAGATAAAAAAAGAAATAAATAAATAGAGAGTAAAAGAAATAAAAAAATAAATTATGAGAGAATATAACGATTTTATTTAGAGGAGAAAGAAATGAGAAAAAAATTTAGAATTACAAGAAAAAGAAAAAAAAATAGAATAAAATATACTAAGACAATTTTAGCAAAGTTACAAGGTTTTAATATATTTTTTTTTACTGTTTTTTCTTATAACGTTTACTCAAATATAAACATATTCTAAAATTTTACATTTGGATTAGATTGTTTTATTTAGTTATAGAGTTTTTAAAGATAAAAAATGCTCATGTTCCTTAAAACTTAATACTGATAGATTGATGTGGGATTGACTTTATCTTTCCTAATTAGTTTCCTATACCCGTGATTTTTTAGGATCCGTGCGTCAACAGACGGAAATGAACCGATTTACTATTTGCATGCAAAGTTACCTATTTAACTAATAAAATAATAATAAAAAATAAAAAACGTACACAAACTTTTACTGTTATTTCTTCCCATTATAGGTGAGATTTACGGGAGAGAGGAAAGATTCATTCATATTTTTTAAACAATTAGCTTATTAATATTTATATTATATTATAATAAAATAAATATAATTATATTATATAATATAATAATAATAAATTCAAAAAAATTATAAAATAATAATTACAAATTCTAACAAAAATAAAAAAATAAAAATATTAATAATAAATTTATAAAACTATAATAAAAATATCATATTCTAATATTTTTTAATTAAAAAATTAAAATATTTATCACTCCTATTACATCATTTTTAAACTTTTCACTCAAATCTCTTAATCCAAATAACAAAATTTTTTATACACTTTCATCTCAAATCCACTTTCCAATCCAAACACACCCTTACTCGACTCTAGGTTTTCATGCTCTTAGTTTGTTCTTGATTTTTTGGTCATTGTTATTTGGTTTAGGAAAAGACCTACAAACGCTTAAGTTAGTGTATTTCTAATAAAAAAAAAATATCAAGTGTTAATAACCTTACATTTGTGGGATTTTCTACTAATTATAAATTTATTATTTGATTATACCCAATAACAGATATGTCCATATTAGAAAATCGAACTCATAATATTCGATTCTATTACCCTGAGATACATACAAATTTTCTTTTATTTGTGACTCAATATTTTATCTAAGATTCAATGTGTTAAAATTTAATACTATATCACTATTTTATAATGAAAAGTTTTACAAAACAAGTGAAATTCATATATTAAACTTATCATTTTAGATATGACCTTTTTCCTAAAAATAATATTTAAGGTCAATGATTTATCTTTTGAAACATTTTTTTTCGATCCATTTGGCTGAAAAGTATGTAGTTGCACATTTTTAAATATGAATATATGTAACTTCACCCACTTCCAAACTAGTAAAATGTCGAAATTAATCTAAAATAAGATGTTAAAAAAAAATTTGAATCATAGGTTTCAAGATACTGACAAGACTCATTAAGTAGTAGTTCTGATGGGTCAAAATGCCCATGGTTATTTTCTTTTCATGATAGAAAGACCAACTATTTATAAACTATTCGTTGTGACATTTACAAATGAAATTCATAAACTTACACAATGTTCTTTCCGTAAGGTTCATTTGCAATTTGTTTATTCCGGATTGTATTAAAAAAAAACATTAACACTAATTTTCAATTATTGAAACAAATTAACAACTACATCAAGCATATTGGTGACTAATTTTCTCAAGTTTTCACGTACCAACCTTCAACTACGTACAAAGCACAAAGTTTTTCGACAAATAAAATGGAAGATCCAATTGATGTCCCACGTATAAGATACAAGGGTAAATTTAGTATTTTAAAAATTATGAAAGTGTGGAGTGAATTTGAGGAGTGCAAAAGTAAAAGTTCCTTTTAAAATATGAGATATTACCAAAAATATTTGAAACTATGGCATTTCCCATAATACGGTGTATCCAAATTCTTTTTGTGTTTGATTACAAATATACAACAAAAATAAGTTTTGACTGTTGTGAAAAATTATAATACGTGATTTAGTATTTATTTTGTTTTTAAAGGAGTGAAATTAAAACAATTTATGAAATTGTTTTAATGAATAATTTGATAAATATTACTCAGATGAAATCTAGAAGAAATCAAACTAAATATTATTTATGTTTGGTAGGATTTAGTTATGTTTCATTAGAACCATAATTTCAATGGTTTGGGTTCATTTATGTTGGATTTATATTTATATCATCTATCTCCTGAATCTAAATTAAAATAATCTGATTAATAGTTAGCTGGTTGGATTAATGAGTACTTCAAAATAAAAATTAATATACAGTGTTAAAAATATCTATTAAAACATTTTGATATAACTTTTAAATATTTACATTATATAAGCTTTTGATTGAATAATGCATTTAAAATATATGTTAATATTTGAGTGAGATTGAGCTCACAAATTTAACAACAAAACTCAACACTAATATATTTGATTAAGGAAGTTAGTGAGTGACAAAAATGAAAAAAAAAAATGTGATATGATAAGATAATACATACCAAAAAGAAACTCTAGTTCACTCTTTATTTGTTATTTAAAGTCAACATTTCCATCATAGTTGTGGTGTGCTTCTACATTAATTGTATACCTGTAAGGTTTTTAAAAGGGTAACTTTATTTTCATATTTATTACTAAATATAAGTAAAGGAGTGTATTGGAATTCCATTACCAATATATTTTGAAATATAAATTTAAAATTTAAAATGTAAAATTCAAAATATAAATTTGTATTTGTATAATTTAAAATAAAAATTTATATTTTAAATTCTACATTTCAGAGTATAAATTTATATTTTAGATTATATATTTTAGAACTATAAAAATATTGTTAACGTTATAGGAACTAAAAATAAAGATGCGAAAACTAAGAGAGTATCTTGGAAATATTTAAATGTATGGGATGCAGGTTGAAATAATGGGGTGCAGGAAGAAAAGGCCGTTGTTGTTCAGATCCAAAAATAAAGAAGAGAGAAGCAAGAGAACAGAAAATAGAAAAAAAAAAAAGGTGTCCTTGTTTGTTTTTCGTCGACCAAAGTCCGAACCGAACAGGTGAGGTTCAAGCCATAGCAGTACCCAAAACCCTAGCCAGTCTCGGTAGTGAGGAACTGAAACGCACTGTGTTTGTAGAAGTTGAGGCGTGGCTGCATTAGATTATCCGATTCCGAGCTTGCAATTTCCTTCGGATCTTTGCAATGGCGGAATCTTTGCAATCTCTCGTTTCCCTCTCCGAATTGGTTTCCACTTCCTCAACTAACCACCGTATTCGGATATTCCGTCGCGAAATCCCTGCGTTCTTGAGCTCCTATACTTCAGGTCAGCACCGAAACCATCACACCAATGCGCCATTTCCATTTCCATTTCACACTCCACAAACTCAATTCACCATTTCAATTTCCTCTAAACGGCGATCGTTTTATGGCGAATTCTGCTTTGTTTTTTGACTATTTGATTGCTGAAACAGACATGCACGTCTGAATGCGCGATTTGTTTTGTTGTTCAACCTAATCGGTTTGGTATATTTTGTAGAAGTGTCAACTGAGCTGGCTTCGCTACTTACCGATATAGTATTCCGAACGGTTGCGATTTACGATGATCTCAGATCGAGGAAAGCGGTCGATGAAGTGATTGTGAGAGCTTTAGGGGGAGAGGTGTTCATGAAGACTTTTGCAGGAGCTCTAGTTCAGAATATGGAAAAACAATCCAAGTCTCAATCTCATGTTGGATGCTATAGACTTCTCAGTTGGTCGTGTTTACTTCTGAGCAAGAGCAAGTTCGCCGCGGTTTCCAAGAATGCTTTGTGTAGAGTGGCTGCGGCGCAAGCTTCTTTGCTTAGTTTAGTCTTGCAGAGGTCGTTTCGTGAGGGAAGGGCTTGCAGGAAAAAATTTTTCCATTTGTTTTCTCAGGTTCAGCCCAACTGTCGTTTCTTTTATTTTCTTGATACTTATAATAACAATGGCCTCAATTTTATGCTTGAGTTTAAGAGATGGTATTTGTACAGTAAGTTTTACAACAAAATTGTACAATAATGAGAGAAAGAGAGGAGATAGAGAAGTGACGAGTGACGCTACTGTCAGTGAGAAAATATTATTGTATAAATTGATGTACGACTCACTATATATAACACAACTTAAAATTTTGACTTCCTCCTTTGCAGTTTCAATGTATACAAGAAATTATATTGTAATTTATATGTTTATGCTTTTCAGTCACTTAATATCTATAAAGCCTACATGGAAGAGCTGAAAAATGGACGAATTCCTTTCAAGGATTGTCCTGAATTATTAATGTTGTTGCTGGAATTCTCATTTCGATCTCCCTCTTTAGTTGGGGAATTCAAGGTGAGTGAGTGAATGTGATTTTTCTTGTTTATATTGTGCATTGGGTTTATTTTAACTTTGTAGGGTCTGACGTATTCTTTGCTCCTTACAGCCAACTTTTCTTGATATATATGTTAGTGCAATACTGAGTGCAAAAGAAACGCCAAGAAAGAGTCTAATTGAAGCATTTCGTCCTCTTTATTTGCAAATGTCACATGAAGATTTTCAAAATATTGTTGTACCATCTTCTGTTAAAATGCTAAAACGCAACCCGGAGATTGTGTTGGAGTCTGTTGGCATTCTTTTGAAGTCTGTTAACCTCGATCTGAGTAAGTATGCTACTGAAATTCTTTCAGTAGTGTTAGCACAAGTTCGGCATGCTGATGAAGTGAGAAGGGATGGGGCACTATCTATAGTCAGGAGTCTGAGCCAAAAATCTAGCAATCCAGATGCGTTAGACACAATGTTCAATGCTATCAAAGCTGTTATTAAAGGTATTAAATTGCCCTATGCTTGTGTATTTGGTTTGTTATGATACCTGTTAAACCATTTGGTGATGTGGGGATTTATCTTGATTTTTGATTGACAGTGTTAATGGTGCTTTTGTAATATATTGACCACACAAATTTCATTTGAACAGGATCAGAAGGAAGGCTCACTTTTCCATACCAGAGAGTAGGCATGGTAAATGCAATACAAGAATTGTCTAATGCAGCAGATGGAAAATACCTCATCAGTCTGTCTCGTACAATATGTGATTTTCTTATATCATACTACAAGGATGATGGTAAACACAAGTTCTAATATTCTTTGAATTCTGAATCTGTTATTGTATATTTTTCTTTACTAAGTTGCTGTTATACTTTTTTATTCAATGATAAAATAAAGTATTATTAGAGATATCCTCGTAAAAGTATACAGACTAATGAAATTAAAATAATAAGCCATAGGGGATAAAAAATGTGAAGAGCTGTTTAATTTCTTCCACATCAGTAATGGAAGTCCCCTTAAAGCAACTGTGGTTTGACCACCTAGGAAATTAAAAAAAATGATCTTATCATGTAACAAATCTTTGAGCAACGGGGCATTTTTGAAATTACAAAGTGTTTCTCTCCAAACACATATACTAAATATCTGCAAAAGGTGCTTACTGCTACAAATGCTTGGCGTTGAAAACCTTTAAAGTGCATCACAAGAACTTTTCTGTGGTGAATGACCGCAAAGACACATTCAATATTCACCAGGAGGCCCAAACAAATTATAACATTAGAAATTAGCCTCACATGACATTGCAAATTTAAATGCTATTTCTAATTAGACCCTACCTACACATAAATTAGGATTAAAAGTTGTCCAAGGTGTGTGATTATGCTGCATGTCATTTGTAATGTTGTTAAATGCCAATGAGTATCAATTGGTATTTTCATTATTCTTAATGTAAATCAATGAGTTTCAAACGAGTGTGGTGACTGTCACTGATCATTATTTATGCTTTATGGTCAGCCGGCTCTGGACTTTTTGGTATTAGGGTGTGTTTGGATAAACTTTGGGAAAAATTGCCTTTATGATACAAGCTTTTGTGAGCAACAATTTTTAACTGTTGATGAACAAAATGCGCTCTTTGTTCCTTTTTAAATGTTGGTACTTCGTAAAATATTCCTTCCTATATATCTGCTCAACATTAATTATTTTTTGCCAGTTATATCTGTACTTCTTACCCAAATTTTAATGAACTTATGCATTTATCATGGAAGTGTGAATAGAAAACAACTAAGTTGTAATTATTGTGGAGTAAAAATGATAAAGGGTCATTAGGAAACTTCATAACTTTATGAGGAACTGGAAAAGATATTATATTTCTTGGTTCCTGAACAAAAACCTTGAAAGTCGCTTAAATAGTAATAGAGGAAGTAATATTTACTTAAAAAGAACTGTTTTTTTTTGTATTTTGTTGTCTTTTTAACAGCTTACTTTATTATTTTAAAAAACTTATGAGTTCTCTTTTAATTTGAAAGATCTTTTTTACATGGCCAAATCCCTAGTGAAAGGATCATATTATTATTTATTGTTTACTCATGCTCCACTTAATTAACAGGAAATGAGGAGGTTAAAGTTGTGATTTTGTCAGCTATAGCTTCTTGGGCAGCCAAATCTACAGAAGCCATTCAAGAGAGTTTGATTTCCTTTTTTATTTCTGGCCTCAAAGAGAAGGAAACCTTAAGAAAGGGTTTTCTACGTGGTCTACATGCTATTTCCAAAAATGAAGATGCTATCTTAAAGGTGACATGTTACTTTGATTGGTTATAATTGCTTCTCAATTTATCTTATGCATGAACTTGATTCACTCATGGTTCAACTAAATATTTTTCAGATGATACCGTTATTTGGTGCTCTTGTCCAACTTGTTAAAACTGGCTATACTAAGGCAGTGCAACGTTTAGATGGCATGTACGCATTGTTATTAGTTGCGAAGATAGCTGCTGTTGATATTAAAGCTGGTTTGTATTAGTAGAAATCTTAATATTTTTAAAGTTGAAGTACTAGTGTTGTTCTGTGTTTTTTTGTTTTTATTTTTTTTAAATTTTTTTTGTCAAAAGTTTTCATTTGTTCGACTGTGTTTTACTTGCCTAGAGGAAGCATTGGTAAAGGAAAAGATATGGGCTCTGATATCACAAAATGAACCTTCGGTTGTGCCAATTTCTATGGTGATTACTCAACTATAAATTGTTTATAGCATTGCACCGGATTTATTCTACATATCTGAAAAGATGCTCTGCAGGCTTCAAAGCTATCAATTGAGGATAGCATGGCATGTCTTGATCTTCTTGAAGTGGTTCTTGTGGAACATTTACAGCGGTAAATTCCATTATAATGCTAAAAAGTTGACTATAGTTTTCGTCTTTATTGTTGTATGCTTTATTATGGTTTATTTTCTTCATCCTGCAGTACATTATCCAACTTCTCAGTCAGATTGATGTTACAGGTAAAACATTTTTGCATTTTATCAGATTCCTATATTAGTATTTTAAGTTAACGTGTTTATCGTTAACTTAATGCAGTTAATGGTCTTTTTTATATGCCATCCGAGGTGGGATATTCGAAGAATGTCATATAACGTTGCTAGGAAGATTTTCGCGTCTGCTCCTCAGTTATCTGAAGATCTATTCTTGGAATTTTCGAAGTACCTTTCTTTGATTGGAGAAAAACATTTAGCCTTAAAAATAAGGTAAATAGCTTATTGTACACTGATATGCATATTTATCAATCAAATTTGTACAAGTCAGCTGGACTTAGATGTGGTTATTTCAGAAAGGTTTCTCTTCTTTGTACTAATAGTTGCATATTTTGTTAGTAGATTTGGACCTACAATAAGCTTAGTGTTTGTCCTATCTAGAGGTCATATTATCTGGAAAGTTCCTCTTCAAATTCCCGTTGGGATTTTTGCTGCTTTTCTAAATTATTAGTACTCACACGACTCCATAATATCGTTTTATAAGATTGGTAACAGTTGTTGGTTCCTTTAGTTTTGCTTCTGGAAAAACCAGTGCCTAATGCGGTTTGTGTAACTTCTTCTGCAATCTTGTAAATAATGCTTGTGCCTATCTTGCTGATCTTATTGCCCAAGAGGCTTACAATCTATTTTGAAATTCAATTTTTGTGATTAAGTGTTCTTTTTAATACCACTTGTCAGTTCTCACTAACTATTATAAAGGGTATCAAACATGTTCCTAGTGTTGTACAACATTTCAAACATACTCTTGTATTTCTGCTCTTGTCAATCTCAATCTTTGCCTCTCTGTTTTTAAACTCTTAATATTTGAATTTGCAGTGATACTGATATTTCTTTGGACCCTCAAGTTTCGTTTGTTCCATCTGTTGAGGTGTTGGTTAAGGCTCTGCTTATGATGTCACCAGCAGCTCTGAAACATGCTCCAGATTCATTTGTCAGAATATTACTTTGCTCACATCACCCGTGTGTAGTTGGTAGTGCAAAAAGAGATGCAGTGTGGAAGGTAGTTTTTTACGTACTTGTGTGTTGTCTTATATCATTTGCACTTAACTATTTAGTTTCAAATGAAAACCAACTAATATAAACTCGGCAGTCTAGAAGCCTGGTAACTTGCACATGTGATCTGTTAATAACTAATGCATCCGACTTGAGCTTCAATAAAATTGAAATGTGTATTGATTATTATATCCTGAAGTAGCAGGATCTAGTTGGAAAATGATATGTCTGGATCCTGAAGCTTAGTGAGTTTTAGTTTGTTACAAGAAAATAACTCACTTCCTCTAAAATAAAATAAAGAACATACAATTTGAGGTCTACTTAAAGATTTGTTGGAAAAACATCATAGGAATGTGGGAGAAGTCAATGAGAGAAATATCTTAGCCAAATAGTTGAATGATCTTCAGTGTGCCAATGAAAGCTAGTCTGTCACTGCCAATTGTAAAATCACATTTGGAAGCTTCAAAGTAATATTATTGGATACTTAAATTTTTCGTAGTTGAAACTTAGTTTGATAACAACTTCTGGGATATAGACTAGGCTAGTGCTCATAGGGGTGAAGATGGCTAGATTGGTGCATAGAGGACAGAGATGAGGCCTGTGTCATAAGACGTAATTGAGGCAGTTTTTCTGGGACAAATATGGTGCCAGTTTTTTCTGGGACAAAGAAGGGGCTTGTGCATGTGAGAGGCGAATGCATTGGGGACATAGGGGTGGTGCATCTCCGACAAAGATATGGCCATTTCTTTTGGGACAGACGTAGTCATTGCATCTATGACATATACCAGGCCATTCATATACAACATTGATGACGCCAATGCATTTTGGACATAAAACGGATGTAGTGCATCTGGGCCATAGATTGGGCCAGTGCATCTGGGACTTTGGTAGGGTTAGTGCATTTGAAGGGTGGCTAGCATAAGGTGTGTCGATGAAGAATTCAGTGGTAGCTAACACAACTATGAAACAGTAGCATACCAGATTAGGACACTATGAAAAAAGTGACAACTCTGGAAAGTTACCTTTTTAGTTTTTGCGGACTAAATAGTGAAATAATGAAAAAAACAGGTCTGTGAGTATATGCCACTTTGATACGATGTTGAAAGTGAGAAAAATAGATGCAAGAGATGTTGGAAACTGTGTATGGATTACAGAATAGAGTTTATTTTATAGTAGTTGATCACGATAAATACAAATAATTATAAGAAATTATTCCTATCTATGATATGCCTACAAATCATAGGCTAATAAATATGGTTCTAATAAGATATCCCCATAATTATAAAAGTCCTAATTAAATAATATGGAAACGAATGGTAAAATATAAGATAAGAATAACTCCTAAGAGATCATTTAAGATGCTTTGATATTCTAAAGATAATATCATCACATTGTTGAAATAGAAAATACATTTCTCATAGTTTAGCAATACATGTTACAAAGTCATTATTTACTGTACATGTGTGCTTTGATTTTTTTTTTTTTTCCGATTGATTAGCTAACCTGTTTCATTTTATTTTCCAGAGGCTCTGCAAGTGTCTGCAAGCACATGGTTTTGTTGTCATTGATATTATTTCGGCTAACGTGGGGAATTTCGTAAAGGTAATCTACAAATCTTTTGCGCTTTCCTTTATATTGGTAGTGTAGCTGCTGCTGCGTGATTTACATATTTGTAAGGGATGATTATATTATATATCTAATTTTCCTTTTCAATATATTTTTCATATTTTGGTAAAATCAGTCATACAACTGCTACATTTGGTTGTGCATTTGCATAAGCACCACGACAGATATGGCAATTTGTTGAGTCTAGTTTTGGGTCTGATCAATGTTATTAAAATCGAATTGGACCGAACTGATTGGTCCAAAATGGTAAAACGGGAAATCAGACCCATAGTTGGTTTGATCACAGGAATACACTATCAACCTGGCACTGAACTGTGGTTGAATCGGAAACCAGTGACTTGTAGGTTATCTTCCTGTCTTCATGTTCTCCATGATTGCAGCACCAACAGTCATCCCAATATGTTCTCGAGGCCTCTGCACACAGTCTGCAGCATTCCTTCTGGTGTCTGCACACCCTTCTGTGTGATGGTTGCTACATTAATTGGGATGTAGAAGGAAACAGAAAAGAGAAATCTGATTTTTGTGTCGGAGAAATGCTTGAACTGATGACCAATTGGTATTTTAAGTGTAGTAAAACCATAACAACATGATATCTTCTTGGTAATCTTAGAAATGAAGATTGAGTTGAAGACGGAGTGAATTGAACTTTTAATGATTTTCGCAAATGGATGATTTTGTTTTTAAAGTCTAGAAATCCTTTAAAGAAAAACAAATTTCAGTTACTAGTAATGCCAATATTAATGTTCTTTAACTTTCCAAAAGCATGCAATTAATATTCAATTCAGATATAACTTGTAGGATATAATGAAAGAAGAAAAAACAGAAGAATTTATGTTGGTTCACTCTCACGAGAGATCTATGTTTAGTTGCCTAATCACCCTCATTGGACTAATCTTCTAATTTAAATGTTTTAGTAGAACCCCTCAAGATAAAATGGAAAACAACATAAAAGAACAAGATGTTCAACCTAACTAGATCTCCTAGGTGAAACCTATCATAACTAACACTCTTGATCACCCTAGTCAAGATTTATGAACACCCAAAGAAAAGAAAGATTATCGAACAAGATGACTTGGACAAATTATAGCTCAAGATATGAAGAAGAAAAACATAGGTGATCCATTATGTGGCTAGCTGAATCTATGATCTTGAAGCCATTGAATCAGTTCTACAATTCCAAAAGGTGTTTTTCACACTTGTACTAATCTCAAGGGTTAGAAAATGTTTTAGGACTTTTTCAAATTGATTACTTAAATATAGATCGAGATAGCCCAATTCGTTGATATGCAACTTTGGATCCATTGGCTACAGTATCTAAGTGAGGAATTTTCGGAGAAGAAATGAATGAGAACGAAGAACATTTATAAAAAATGTGACTAGAGGCACCTGACTCAATTATCCATGGATCATATGCATGGTGTTGAAACACTTGGAATTGAAGAAGATTGAGCTTGGATGTTGGATTTTTCAAATTTAAACCTCTAGTAGTGTGGGTACTGAGCTTAAAAAAACTTGGAATTTGTTTTTTTTTTTGTTTGTTTTAGACACATAACTTCCTAGTTATGAAGGCCATGCAATTAGTGGAAATTTTGTCAGGTATGACCCATTCTCTTATAGTATGTTCATTGAGGTCATCCACTTTGACCACCACGTACTTCTCAGTTGCTGCAGTCTCCCTCTCTTCCACGAGGTGCTACCATTGTTGAAGTATCGACAACCTCAGCTAAATTTTCGTCTTTCAGTAAGGTAGTCACACGAAATAAATTTGATCACAGCCTAGAATTTGATCGAACTATGGTCAACATCTGAATTAAACTCCTCAAAATCAGGACCATGCGAGGAATCTTTTTAATCCTTCTAAAACAACCTAAGCTTTTGCTACATGTGAGCATTTTTTGGTTGGTCTATTTGAGGGAGACTACTCTTTGTGTTGCTTCAAAGAGATGCTGAGTATCATTAGCAAAGATATCTTCAGCATTCGAAAAAGAAGAGCATATGTTGAAAGATCCTAGTATCTGTAAGGCATCGGGCTCAATTGGTTGCCCTAAAACAGAAGATAGCTGGAAGTCAATCTTTGGCCTCTGAGATTTATGTTCAATGGAAAAAACACTATCTTTCCTTTTAAATGGTCATGATATCCTTGACCAAGGAATCACAACTGCACTAAAGGGGACTAAGATAAGTAATTCTTCCAGTTGAGTTTTGCTGTTGCAATAGGAATATCAGAAAATGAAAAAACAGGACTGGGGGAGGCCATCTCAAAGATAGGGCATTGTAATGGAAACCAAAACACAGATGCGTGGTAGAAAACGTGTGGCCAGATGTACTTAACCACTCCAAGTACATTGAAACAAAAAATTGAGGTCTAGAATAGGGCGGAGAACGACAATGAGTCGTATAAGGGTGCGTGATTTTGGTGGCTGGAGGGTAGTGTGTGGTCTTCATGTGCTTGGCTAGAGTGCCCAATGATTTTGCATGACGGTGTTTCAACTTGGGTGATTGGGGAATTGGTTGTAGCTGGTTGAGACGACCCAGATCTTGTACTCGCCAAGAGAAAGGTGGTGGTTGACAACCGAGGATGACGACTTATGGAGACGATGTACACTGGGTGGACCATCTCTCGCCAAGATGAGGAAGACCAGGTGGTTGTCGGAAAAAGGACAGTGATGGGCAGACAGCTGTCTGATAGTGGTGAGTGACGTTTTTCACCTAAAACCTAACTTGAATTTAGAGATTGCCAAAAGTTAGTGAGTATATTCTCAGCTGATATATTTGTATATTAAAAGGTGAGTACAAGTTTATCTAAAAGTGGAACGCTAGAGCCTATTTTCCTTATCTTAAAGCTCGCTACACCCAAACACAGCTTTTATATAAGCTGTACAGCAAAACAATATTACCTATTTCAGCACAACTCATACAACATTGCTGTTTTATATCTTTTATTCTCCTCTTCTCAGTCCCTAATAGGTTTTTTATTCACTGTTCCAAGCTCTCTAATAGGTTTTTTTAATCTATTTATTCTAGCCGCATATTATCAACAATAGGAGCTTTTTTCATCCATTATGAACATGTAATTAATTTAAGTACTTTTTAGAAGTTTTCTTGTGTAGTTAGTATAATTTATGTAGTATGATCTAAAACTTGCCACCTATTATTTCGGAAGAGACACTGATTGGCAAGAAAAATTGGCTGTACGCTATTGTAATAGTTTTCTTTTGGTAAATTAACTGAAAAGCTGTGAGAAACTTCAATTTGCTCTTTGTCATCTCTCTTTGTGTTGGTTCTTATATGTGTATAGTTTTCTGCTAGTTGTTTGATGTCATGTATAACAGATCTCCTGGAAAAGGTTAACTATGTTCTACTTACTAAGAAATGATATCTTGTTTTTTTCAGATCTTACTGGGACCAATTGGTTTGAAGAGTGCTAATCCTTTAGAACAACAGGCAGCAGTATTGTCACTGTCAAACTTGATGTCTATAATTCCTGGAGATACATATATGGAGTTTGAAAAGGTAGACATGTTATTATTTTTATTTAGTTCAGCTGGATCTGAATTCTGTAATCTTTCGAGCATGTGATTGATATTGGTATATTTTAACTCTTATTGCTGATAACTTTACCACACCGTGAATACCAGTATTTGCTAAATATTCCTGAGCGGTTTGCGCATGATACACTTTCTGAGAATGACATTCAGGTAATTTATTGTGCTATGTTTTCCATTAGTTGTGATTACTTCTTTCAATTTTATTTACTTGACAAATATGGTGTGATATTTTTTTTACCTGGTTTCAGATCTTTCATACACCTGAAGGAATGCTTTCGACTGAGCTAGGGGTTTATGTTGCTGAATCTGTTAGTGCAAAAAACACAAAACAGGCAAAGGGTCGCTTCCGCATGTATGATGATGAAGATGACGAGGTACATTTTAATTTCTTCCTTTTTCTTTGCTCCATTCCTGATATTTTGTTAGTTATACTCTGCTGTTCTTTTAATCAGGATCATACCCGTACTAACCATTCAATGAAGAGAGATCTACCTAGTAGAGAAGCTGCTGGTGCTGGGAAAAAGGATACTGGGAAGGCAGCAAAGAAGGCTGGCAAGTGTTGCACTTCTATTTCTCTTAGTTTGTAGCTTTCAAATTTTAGGTTTACTCAGGCTGTGTCTTTAATGTTGTTGGGATTTCTTTAGAAAAAGGAAAAACGGCAAAGGAAGAAGCAAGGGAATTGCTACTTAAGGAGGAGGCTTCTGTACGAGATAGAGTTGATGAAATACAGAAAAATCTGTCTCTCATGCTAAGAACTCTCGGAGATATGGCAATCGCTAACTCAGTTTTTGCTCATAGTAGGCTGCCTGCAATGGTATTGGCGCCTGCTAATCTTTGTTATAATATATTTGATGCCATTTGAATGAACTGCAATCACTCTGAATTTAAAACTGTTAGTTAAGATGCCCATCTGTTAGGAATATGTCTATAGTACTTTTTTCATGATTTGAGGAAACTTCCCTCCTTGACTTTGCTTTCCTCGGCTATCATGTCTTCAAATTGTTGGTTATCGACATATATTCATTACTATAACCTTCACATTTCAAATTTCTTGTTCTAGGCGAGTGGTGTGTTATGATTCTTTATCATCTAGGAATATGGACAAAGTATGCCATATAAAACTTGTACAATACTCCCCTTTTGAGCTAGTATTTTTGGTTGATTTTGACCCACTCCATTTCTAATAATGCACTCATCATTTTTAGTTAAATTTAATTTGTCTTTTCTGGAATCTTGTAGTTTGTAATTTATTGAGATTGTACAGTTTATTAATTAATTTTGGACAAGAAGAAAAAAAGAAATAATCTTAGTATAAAAATTCTGTTAAATTTGTTTGAACTTCGATAACGATTGTGCTATAATTGAGCACGAGTTTGGTCCTTAGTAATTGTTATATTTTTTTTATTAAAAGAAATGTTAATGATATACAATTAACCTTGAAGGGGGCCTTTTACTTTTTGTTTTTTGCTTTGTAAATTTAAAATCCTTAATGGTTCCCTTCATGGTTAATTCCATACTAACGTTAATTTTATCTTAATAAACACATGTGGGAGTTACTAAAAACCAATGTCATACTCAATTACCTCAGCCATGAGTTAAAACAAAACTAAATAAATTAAAGTTTTTGTACTAAGACTGTTATTTTTTTGTTGTACCAAAAACTAGCTATATCAATACTTGTTCTGAACCGACCATTAATTTATATCCCTTTATTTTTTATTAATCTATTATTATGTGGTTGTGATTCTGGATTGAAATCTTGTCAGGTCAAGTTTGTTGAGCCATTAATGCGATCTCCTATTGTAAGCAATGAGGCTTTTGAAACCATGGTGAAGCTAGCAAGATGCACTGCTCCCCCTCTATGTGATTGGGCCCTGGATATTTCTACTGCTTTGCGTTTAATTGTGACTGATGAAGTTCATCTTCTGTTGGATCTAGTTCCATCAGTTGCTGAAGAGGAAGTCAATGAAAGGCCATTTCGTGGCCTTTTTGAGCGAATTTTGGAAGGACTATCTGTTTCTTGTAAATCAGGAGCACTTCCTGTGGATTCTTTTTCTTTTGTATTCCCAGTAAGCAATTATACTTTGAAATGAAATTTAATCAGTGTACCAAGGCTTCTATGTTCCTAACTCCAGTTTTTTCCAGATAATGGAGCGTATTCTTCTGTGCTCAAAGAAAACAAAATTTCATGATGACGTGCTTCGTATATGTTACTTACACCTTGATCCACATCTACCTCTTCCTAGGATTCGAATGTTATCGGTACTTTGCTCAACATTTAATGCTTTGTTTTGTATTCTTTTATTTTTTTTACCTATTGCCTGATCAATATTCTTTTCTGCAGGTACTTTACCATGTACTTGGTGTTGTTCCATCTTATCAAGCATCAATAGGACCTGCACTAAATGAGTTGAGCCTTGGTTTGCAACCTGCTGAAGTTGCTTCTGTACGTATGCTTGACTCTATTTGCATTGTGCAGTTGTGTTTCTGTACTGTGCTTATTTTATCTCTCAATTTCTAAATTTACAGGCACTTTATGGAGTTTATGCAAAAGACGTTCATGTAAGAATGGCTTGCCTGAATGCTGTAAAATGTATTCCTGCAGTTGCTAATCGATCTCTACCTGAAAACATTGAGGTTGCGACAAGTATATGGATAGCGCTACATGATCCTGAGAAGGTTTGAACTTTTTCCCCTGGGAACTTATGGCTCAAGATTGCTCTTTTAATTTTCTCCTTACATAGAAAATAAACTGTGTTCTTTGCTTTTTATTTTAAATCCAATTTCACTTTAGATTATTGTTTTCTTGTAATACATGGATAAATTGTGCTTCCATTCGCATTTAGAATATTATAAAATTGTATTTTTGTGCCTGTTAAATTCATGTGCGTAAAATTAGTCAATCCAAATCTGAATTTCAAATTTTAATTTTTAAAAACTATATAAAGTTAATATACGTGGTGTTTTGTTTTTATTCACAGTTTATTTTCAATTTTTTTTCTTCAATAAAAGTCTTTGTTTAATTTATTCCAAAGTTGTGAATAACGCATGGCAGAAAGCCAAAATTACACCATATAAACATTTGCATGGCATTGTGGCTTATGGTACCACCATATCAGTCTTCCTTTCACAAATCGCCAATGGTGGAGTTGAAAAACGCCATATTCTAGAATTGCGTTATTGCTGCACAAGAAAGGTTTAACAATATTGATTTATTTACTTATAAAATAGAATCAGCAATCTTTATGATGAAGATAGGTCTGCTTGTTCTTTGTTCTCACACACGACATGCTTTTACCATTATTTACAGCGGTGATATTTTTTACTTCGTTATGCCTTGGATATTTTTACTGTTAAAAAATTTTGACCTGAATTTAAAATACCTGTGCAAAGCCCATGAATCTTCCTAGTTCACTTGTTCATTTATAAATATATTTGCTAATTTCTCCCGTGGCCAAACAATCTAGTTGTCCTAAATAATTTGGGTTAAATACTTGAAAATTAAAATTCTCAATCGGCACATGAAGAATGCTTTTTCGTTCTATGCCAAATCAGAATGTTCTGAGTCATGAACTGAAATACTGGCCCATTTTGTGCTTTACTTATGTTCTGAGTTATGAATTATTTTCGTTGCAGTACAATAAGGTTTTCGTTTACTTTGTATTGCTACAGTAGCTTTCGTCAATATTGCTTAGAAATTTTGTATTGTTTTCTACTAGTGAAATTTTTATTTAATTTTTAACTCTTTCTTAATTTTGAATGACAGCTAATTTACTTTTTTCAACATTTCAGTCAGTTGCGCAAGTGGCAGAAGACATATGGGATCATTATGGGTTTGATTTTGGAACTGATTTTTCAGGGCTTTACAAAGCACTATCTCACGTTAACTACAATGTTCGTGTGGCTGCCGCAGAAGCACTAGCTGCTGCCTTGGATGAACATCCAGATTCTATACAAGTATGCTTGTTTAATAATTTTCACTTTATTGCTGTTTATTTGTTCTCATTATTTACTGATAATTTTCAGGAGTCTCTTTCCACTTTATTTTCGTTGTATATTCGTGACATGGGTGCTGGAGATGGCAATGTTGATGCTGGTTGGCTTGGTAGGCAAGGAATAGCTTTAGCATTACATTCTGCTGCTGATGTTTTGAGGACAAAAGACTTGCCTGTTGTCATGACATTTCTAATATCGAGGGCTCTGGTAACTTTTACTGGCATTTATAATTTTATTTTCTTTATAATCCTGAAATTGATACCTATTTTTCTGCTGAATTGCTCATTTTTGGAGTCAACATCTTGATTAGTATTAATATAGCTTTGTAAGGATGAAAATCAATTTTTTTTATGTTGAAATAATATACATTTGTTAACTAGTTAATGTTTGATATTACTTGTTGTCTTCATTCATTTTTTGGTGCACATTGTGCATGTTTGGTGCAATTGTGTTGTCTTACTAGGTTCATTTATCTATAAGAATTGTATTGGGATTAATGATGATGGACCACATTTTGATTTAAGGTTCATTGAATGCATATCAGTGAATTAGGGATTCGCACACAACTAAAAATGGGTTTGGCGGTTTGGTTGCTTTGACTCTTACTTTCAAGATTATAATTATCTATCAAAATGAAATTTTTATGGGGTGTTAAAACTTCAATCTGAGATGATATGTGTGATAGTAATCTTACCCTAACTATTAAGAAAGGAAACTTAGGGTCACACTAATGTATTGGCCAGTATTACAGGGATTAACTTATGTGTTTCAACATTTTGTGAATTATGACCTAAATTTCTCATAGTAGCATTCCAAATTTGTGTTGGAGCAGAGCAGATGGCTTACAATTTTGGTCCTTAAACACTGTATTATGATTCAAGCTTGCAGAAATTTTTTTAGTGTTGGGTTGGTGCCAGTTAACCTGCATTGGAAAAATTGGAGTTGATGGAAGGCCACAGGGAATACCGAGAAAGTTGGAAATGAAATTAAGAAAACAATGCCTAAACCTAATTGATATGTTGTACAAAACGCATAGCAACACTTAAAAACAGTGGAGAGAAAATGGGCCTTGTGTCTATTCAATTAGTGGATAAATGAGAAGTGAATCTGTTAATTATGCATGGAAGTTGCTAACTTGTAATAGGATTAGAATTAGCAATAGTGCATAATAAAATCCACTGACGTACGAAGGTGTTGTAGTCAGACTCAGTCATGCTGGCCGGCTGTCTGTTTATATTGCCTTACCTCATACGAAATTGTACTTCAATCATGCAACGCATTCAAGCAGTGAACAATGTGCTCGCCCTACCACATTATTTAATTATTCTTAAGGAATTAAGATACTACTGCCTAAAATGTCTGAATACTGTAAGCTTAAGTGCATATACAACTCAAGTTCATTAAGTGCAATAAAATATCCCTTGTCTGAAAATGAAATAAAACAAATTAAAAATTTGATAATGTTTGATACTCTGAAAAACCGAGGTTAATGTGATGGAATAAAAGAATCTGCTTAAAATTAAAAATAAATGAATATGTTGTGGCAACCTGATCTACTCTTTTGATGATAGTGTGTGTTGTATTGATTCTGCCAGTGAAATGTTGTCTTGTACATGGTAACATTTTTTGGGAAGAAAATTTATTTGACAGTATCCAACGGCGGTTGACTTTTGGGATTGATTTGCCTCGCAGGCTGATCCAAATGCTGATGTTAGAGGCAGAATGATCAATGCTGGTATATTGATCATTGATAAAAACGGAAAAGATAATGTCTCGTTGTTATTCCCCATCTTTGAGAACTACTTGAATAAAACAGTGAGTTCCTCTTATTATTTTGGAGATTCACCTGCTGGATACTCATTCTATTGTTATCCCTTTCGCAGTAGTTTGTCACTTAAAACATGTATAAGAGGAGTTATATGTGATGCTTGGTTAATAAACTCTCCCCCAATGTCTTAGGCTCCAGACGAAGAAAAATATGATTTGGTTCGTGAGGGTGTGGTTATCTTCACGGGAGCTCTGGCAAAGCACTTGGCAAAGGTTAGTATTAAAGCTTGTTTCTCGTTTCTAAGTTTGAATAGGTAGTTGAATATAAAATCTGTTATTATTTTTATTCCTTTTTGAGCAGGACGATCCTAAGGTTCATGCTGTTGTGGACAAGTTGTTGGATGTTTTAAATACTCCTTCTGAAGCAGTTCAACGGGCAGTTTCTGCGTGCTTATCTCCATTAATGCAATCTAAACAAGTATGCAAGAACATTCTTACGTTTAAGATCTAATGCTTTTACTTCTGGTATTGTATAAAATTACTAGACTTGTCTATTGGAAGGAGTTTAATATCTTTCGGCATTGAAGAAACATAGGACAATATGAAGGAGTTTAATGTCTTTCTGCATTACTAGACTGATATATTGGAAGGAGTTTGTTCTTGATTTCTTGCCCCACTTTTTTTGAATAGATGGATAGTATGGAATATTGACACAAGAAATAGGTCAATATAAATTGTTCTTAGTGATAACACAGATTCCTATTTCTCAATGATATTCAACAATCCAAACAATTGGATGAAATCCAGGATATGCTATTACAAGTTAGCATTTTTTTTCTTCTTCTTGATATGCTATTTTTATAAAGCAAAATGACTTTGATTATTGAATAATCAGTATCACTTTTACTTCTACTGTAGCAAAAGATTCCCTTTTTATGTGGAAAAGGCCTATATCAATAATTATGATTTTACTTTTGGACAACTCCTTAAACTCTTTTTCATGCGCATCAAAAATCTTTTAGATCATTTAATAAGGTTGCTTTTTATTACTAGTATATTTGGGATTGTGTTTTCACTGCAATAAAATGATTTCTACACACTTGTTTGTTTGGGAGTAATTCATCTAGTTGAAAGTTCAAGGTTTTACTGTCATGCTAGCTTGTCTACGCCTGACCAGAACATAATTACATTTTTAACACTTAAGGTTAATGGTGTCGTACATTTTGATGTTTTCTGTATTTATGCAAGTGAATTTTTTTGTTATTTCATACTACAACCACCAGGATGATGCAGCTGCTCTTGTTAATCGTTTGATGGATCAAATGATGAAAAGTGAAAAATATGGAGAGCGCCGTGGGGCTGCCTTTGGACTTGCTGGGTTGGTGAAGGGATTTGGCATTTCCTGCTTGAAAAAGTATAAGATTGTGGTTACACTTCAAGAGAGTCTAGCAGAAAGGTTGGAGAGTTTACTGTTACATCTCTATTTTTAAATCACTACATATTATATTAAAATGCCAAAAATGTGAGGATGGACAATACCATTGTTATGTCAATTTATTTTTAAACACCTTCGACCATCAAAATGTGAGAATGGAGTATACCATTGTTTTTATGTCAGTTTATTTTTAAACACCTTGGACCATCAAAATGTGAGAATGGAGCATCGTTATTTTTATGTCAATTTATTTAAACTGCAGGAACTCTGCGAAATCTCGTGAAGGAGCTTTGCTTGGATTTGAGTGCCTTTGTGAAACACTTGGCAGAATTTTTGAACCGTAAGCTGCTGAGTGTTTCATCGCTGATTTTTTTTTTTTTAAATTTATATTTATTGTGGTTTTTTATTGTTTCACAATATGTGTTCAGGTACGTGATTCAGATGTTACCATTACTTTTGGTTTCGTTCTCTGATCAAGTTGTTGCAGTTCGGGAAGCAGCTGAATGTGCTGCTCGTGCAATGATGTCTCAACTTACTGCTCAAGGAGTGAAGCTTGTCCTTCCATCTCTTTTGAAGGTGATAAACATTGATTATCATTATGATTGATGAAGCATGTTGTCTGCTGCTGAAACACAAAATGTGCTTTGATATGCACTTTTAAAATGTGCTACAAAATGGTATATGTATGATGTTTGAGTTGCCAAAACGTAACTTTTCTAATCTTTTGTGAGAGTGTAAGTTGCCATGTAATGCTTCGATGCTATACTCCTGTCAGGCTTCTTCTTTTTATTTTCAAAATCTTGACTTCCAACTAATTGATTGATTATCTACTGAAATGCTTGAGTCTTCCTCGTCCCCTTTTGATTTTAAACATTGTATTGATAAGAATGGCTTTTCAAAACCGAACTATCCGTTTTGCTTGTGAATTAAAGAACATTCTGTAGGAATCTTTTATTTGTAGAGTGATTAGCCGACTTCAATATTCACATAACTGGGAATTATTGTGCCTCTTCAATGGCCTCTTGTAAATTTCTTGTATTATGGATTTTGCTTTTGTTTTATTACTGTTCCCTGTGCATGATATTTTGATGGTTTGTATTATAACTGGGCTGTCATTTCATAAAAGATGCTTTCTCAATGTTCTCTTACCAAATTCCATGCACCTAGGGTTGTCAATACAGTGAATTTTATTCTCAGTTTCTCTAGTTTTAGTTTCTAAATAAGCTTTAATGCCTGTTACAACTTGTAATCTGAAGATGAGTTAAATAATAACTTGTTTCTCAAATCTCATAATTCAACTGTTCTTAACGTGGCTTGAGTTTGTAATTTGAAGGAGAATTTATGTTTGCTTCCTACTTATAGATATCACATTTATTATGCTTCTACATCAATGAAATTTTGTATAGCTAATCTATTTTCTCAGGGTCTTGAAGATAAAGCTTGGAGGACAAAACAAAGTAGTGTACAACTTCTTGGTGCTATGGCTTACTGTGCTCCTCAACAGTTGTCTCAGTGTCTACCTAAGATTGTTCCCAAATTGACTGAGGTATGACACAAAGGAAACACTACATTTTGAGTTCTAAATTCCTTTTAAGCTATAGATTGTGTTCCTTAACCCATCGTTCTATTTGAAGGTTTTGACTGATACACATCCTAAAGTTCAGTCAGCTGGGCAAATGGCCCTACAACAGGTTTGTTATGAGTTATGAACTTTATTATATCTATTTGATTCCTGTTTCTGTTACTTTGGTTTTTAAATTTCATGTTTTCTGTGTTTTCAGGTTGGGAGTGTCATTCAGTTTAGCTTTGTGTTGGGGGTTTTTAAGGTTCCTTTTTTTAAAAAAAAAAAAAAAAATTTTTAAAAAATAAAAACCCGTTTTTTTTTTAAAAAAAAAAAAAAAAAAAAAAAACATACAGTGCCTTTTTTGGCATCAAAATTAGCATGTCAAAAGCCGTAGGCTGCAGTATAAGCCCGCAATGCTGTTAACATTTGATGGCAAACTGCTGAAATTCTGGAACCATTATGCTATGGTCAACACTTATTAACTTGGTAAATGGGTGTTCTCCTTAACTCAAGGTCAAATCCCAAACGACCAATAAAACATGAAGACAGGTGCATGGTTGAAATTTACCCTTGAATTTTCAGAGTTAGTATACCCTCCTCCTAAGATGGCGGTGTGATTTGTAACAAAAGAACCCTGATGGTCTCTTTAACGTTGAAAATGTGAAAGTATTGAAGGAGCCACGTGGTTCCTAGTTTTATAGTTCATCTGCATTGCGATGGATGGATACTAGTAGCTGCTTACTAATGTTCATTATCTTAAACTTTCCTTCACTTTATAGTGTTTTATATCTTTCTATTGTTCTTGTACATATATTGAAAGATCAAGTTGCATTACTAACAGAAATAGAGTGTTAAGAGCTTGTTAAGTTCTAAAGTGATAATTTAAATGAGTGAAATGTGTATTTGGGTGATTATTTACAAAATTGATTTTGAAGTGAAGTGATTTATATTTAGATATTTTAATTCTAAAAACAATTCAGTAATAAAACTTAATACAATTTTGTAGCTAACGCAAAAGCTACTTAAAGTTGTTCCTACCTAAACTTTGAACTCAAAATCAATTCCTTAACTGAGACCTAACATGTAAACGTTTATCTAAATCACATTAGCTAATATTTTAATGTGATTTAGGTAATTCAACGTGAATCTAAACACGCACTATGTAAATAAATAATAGGCTGAATAGTTTTTTGGGTCTTTTGAAGTGTATGTCACCTTTTAGTGGATTCCTAAAAACGTCAAAATAAAAAATTAGTACCCTAATGTAAGATTTATTCGTTTTTCTCGTTAATCTTTTTGATGTATGACGTTAACTAACATAGTTTGCTAACTTGTCATGTTATCTACTGCCTGTCATGCCAAGTAGAGAACAAGGTGGTAGTTGACATGTCACCTAATGTCACATTGGCAAACTAACTCTATACGAAGGACCAACATGAAAGAAGAATCTTATTCTAGGGTACTATTTTTAATTTTGACGCCGTTGAAGGTTGACTAGAGAATAATACATATATTTTCAAATGCCTGAAAGACTATTCAGCCTAAATTATGATTAAATAAAACTAAAGAGCTGTATGTTTAATTCTCCATTTTCCCTCTTGTCTGATCCTGCACTGATAGTTTAGCTTCTATCTCTTAACTCTAGTATGTATTTTGATCCAATCACAGGGAGAAAGAATTAGCTGCTGTTAAGATAAATGCAGCAGATGTTGATATAATTGCAAATGAGCTAGAGGTAACTTCATCAGATTGTTCATCAATCCATCTAGAAATTTTTATTCCAATGGATTGATATATTTTTCTTATTGTTTCCATCAGTTGGACAAAAAGGTTGCTGAAAGAACTTTGCGCGAGCACAAAGGTGATGCAGTTGCTGCCATTCGGCACTTGCTTCACTAGAGAGGTGATAATGAACAAGGGTCAATGCTTCAGAAAATTACTATGCACCAGCTTATATTGTTTTCATTTAAATTGAATCTCAACCGTATTCCGACCTAATTCATTCAGAAATCATAAATGTATTGTTGATTAACTGACTTTACCTCTCCTCTCCCTTTTTATTTGCTATAAAAGTAGCCATTATCTAATGGAGAAGTCCTTCATGAAGACCTCCACGTGTCTCATCATACACATGCTTGCTCGTTAAGCATAGTTTTGTCATCTTGAAGCCCGGCATGTGACTTGTTCAAATCAAATGGAAAAAAAGCTTTGCTTTTATGTGCTCTTGTGAATTGTGGTGTGTAATGCTTGTGCGAGTGGCATCTTCTGTTTTGTTTGTTACATTCAATTTGATAAAGCTACTTTTCAGATTTTTGCCATTGTTTCTTGAAATGGACATTGATGGGATGGAAGTGTCCACAATCTTGGGTGACTTTTTGCTTATTCAATAAGATTCCGATAAATTATGTTACTGGGTCCTTACAATGCCAAGGTCCCCCACTCTATGGTCCCTTTCCTTTCATTGGCCTTACGCCATAATAATGTCTTCAGAGTTATTGCCATCCCATTCTTTTGTTTGTAACCACTTCCACTTTATGTGTAATAAAGTTTCAAACCATATTCATTCAATAGGCCTTGTAATTAACAAGAGACCAATGCATCAGTAATGTAATGGTAGAGATTCAGATTAGGCGCCAGTTATTTATTTTTTCTTACAGTGGAAATTTATGGAGCATAATTTTTAATTATTTTTATCATAGAAATTATTCTCTATTCAAATATTAGAATTTTTCTGCCGATCTTTAAGTTACGAATTGATTCGTAATGGTATTTGGCACAAGAAACAAAAAGGGTTGAGATGAGATATATTGCTTGAGAAAGTTGGACGTGTCTCCTTTCTTATCCTCTTCACGTGATTTTATTCGTCGCGTCACATTTCCACTGGTAAAACAAACTCAACCATGGGACAGAATGAAGTCAAGGCTAATTAAATTGGAGATTGAATAAATTTTTTAATTTAATATAAATTACAAATTTTAATATTATTATTCAAATATAAACCATGCATTCTTTTTTTCTTTTATCTTAGTCATCGTTGCAATTATACTTAGTATAATTTCCACATATTTCATAGTATACAAACTCAACGTGAAAGAGAAATTGAACTCATCTAACATTTGAACAGTTTCAATCTTGATTCGTATACAATTGTATCGTCAGACCAGTATGTGCACTTATTTTCACCAAAGTGGCTGAATGGGCAAATTAACGTTTCTTGGAAGATGAAAATTGCAGTCAAACATTATGAAATATATTGTGTAATCCATCAATCGAATTGGGTCTCACGTTGAATAGATTGATATTGCATTCTAATTTTTATTGTAGTCACTTTGGTCAAAGTTATAATTACGGAGACAGATACAGGAGAAGGTTCTAGAGTTATAGGTCTAGCAGATTCTGATATCTCTAAATATAAATGGTTTCCTATGTAATCAATAAACTCTGATACACAATAATTTCTAAAATTCTCTTTCCACTATTTTCTCTCATTTCCCTGCTGCTTCCTACACTTTTTTATATTTTTCTTTCTCCAAAACCTTCTATACAACTATATGCAGTACAAACATTTACCATATAAAATACAAACCTATCCACAAGACTTCAAGCATATAAAGCATACTAGCAAGTTTAAGAACTTCTATGGTGCCATCAAGGAAATGTCAAATGACTACAAAAATAGTTTGGTAACTATTTTCCTACTTGTATAACTGGACAAAAACTGATGAACCAACAACGCGGCCAGACTCCAAAACCATGTATTTGTACCAACAGGTTTACTCATCAGGAATGTTTTGTATTGCATATGCCAAAAATTCCTTATGCACCAGCTTGTTAGAGATAAAGAAGAAACAAGCTCAAAGATTGTGGCTATTTGCTAGAGAACTCCTTTTGAGTCCCTTTCCTCAACAGATCGAGCTGCCTGGAATTGAATTGCATACTGTCTATGCAGTTCTCTAAGCCTTTCCACCAGTTCCTGGAATGTTGGTCGGCAAACTGGATCACTGGTGGTAATGAACAAAGTAAAAAGTTAGCATGTGAGAGTTGGCAATTGCACCACACTTTGCTTCAAACACAACGAAGCATGACTGATAACCACTAATGTCTAACATGAAAACTCTAACAAATGAAGTGGACTATTTAATAAGAATCCATCAAAAGAAATGAGCAAAATGATATTTTGAAAATCCTTGTTAACCAAACGAAGGCTGTGTGATCTATTAACCCTTGTACCCAACATATGCCAACAGCTTCAAGTTAGTTATGAGAATGAATTGAAATTCCACAGGCTTTCAGCCCGTTTCCATAATGTAGATACTGAGTAGAAAAGTCTCAAAAATGCCAATAAAGAAGAATAAGGAGGAATATGAGAGAAATAGAACGTTGCAATGCAGTCCTTAACCAAAAGACCATTTCACTCGTGTATGACTTTAACATAATATTTAGCATACAGTCATTCTCTTCAACAAAATGATCTCCTTTTATGATATAGTGCAATAGCATCTGATTTTTTCGAAAGTGTGATAATAATTTTGTCATGGATATTTAGAGCTATGGGGAAGAAATTAAAAATACGTATGACAGAGTGGCAAAAATGCACACCTGTGCCAGCAGCTCTCAATTATAGAAGCCCACTGTGGATCAACATCTTCTGGAATTTCTAGTCGATGGTTCATAAACCCTACAGCTCCAATAACCTACAAGAATCCTAGTGAAACTGTTCATATATGTACTCACTGAGCATGAGTAGACAGTGAAAAATAATAACAGGCATTGGAGCAAACGGTGATGATAAAAGCTGTAACTCACTGTTGTCTTCTAAGATTATTTGTAAATTAAAAACTAGATTAGTGTCCACATGATGAAGAAATTCAAAAACCTAATTTGCATACTCTGCTAAATGGTTTATCTTCAGGCACTAGAATTAGTAGAATAACAAATATAACAATATTAAATGTTTCAACTTGAAAATAGCAGTTTTTAACTATTATATAACCTTTTATATCTGTTCACTTCCATAAATTTTCATGGATCATGTACACATTAAAACTATACCTGCATTGGGTTGAGGGAATCCCAAGGGATCTTTTCAGTTGTAAGTTCCCACAATATCACACCAAAGCTGTAAACATCAGACCTAATGATCCCAAGAAGCAGCAAAAAACAATTCAAAGTGGGATTAAAGTAAGAATGGGTAAGGGGAGAGGGAGGAAGACAAAAAGAGAGGGTAACGGAAAGCATAAAGCACACTTACTTCTCATCTGACAGTTCATTACGAAGAACTTCTGGTGCCATCCATTGAGGCTACAAAGCAGAATAAAAAGTGGACAATGAGAAACACTTTAGACACTGAAGAAGGGAAAATTTTCAAAAATCAAACATCTATGGGACCACCACAAACGAGATCCTACCGTGCCTTTTCCTGTCTTAGTGGTGAGATATGTTTCATGTTTAAGACGGGAAAGTCCAAAATCACCAACCTGTTTTGCCAACAAAAAATAAGATAGTCTATAACAACAAAAATAACCTGTAATTCCTTAAGCACTCAACTGAATGAATACAACCCCAAATACAAAAAGTAAAAAGATAAGTGACGAAACCTTCACAGTCCAATTCTTATCGACTAGAATATTTGAAGACTTCAAATCTCGATGAATGATAGGGGGGTTGCAATGATGAAGATAATTTACACCTCGTGCCTATAGAAAGATTAAGCACACACCATTGCTTCAATCACAGTGATAGAGATCCTTTCTAAGATAACAAATTGAAGTTGAAGTCAAAATCTACAAGTATTGCTCCAAGAATAGATGTCTGAAATCATTAATAATATTGAAAAGGGAAAATAGAGGGAAACAAAAGTGAACATGCTGCTATTCCTCATCAAACATCGGCATCACTAGAATAAGATGTAATTACTTAAAACAAAGAAGATATATCGATACAGGAAGAGATGTTGTCCATAATACTGCTTTTAAGTACTCACAATATCTAAGGCCATATGAACTCTCCGTCTCCAATCTAGTTTGGAAGTGTTTCTCTGAAGCAAACGAAATAAGCTTCCCCTGAATAGATAGAACATAAATGGATGCAACAATTATCAGCGCAAATCAACATTGTGAGACACAACAAATTGAATCAGAATGAATGCTCACGATACTGAATAAATCAGAGATGGAGCAAGACAAACCGTGGGAGAAACTCTGTTACAATGCATAAATGTTGAGGTGAAGTCACAGCCCCCATAAAGAGAATAATATTTGGATGACGAAGTCTTTTCATGACAGACACCTGCTTACAGAATACATAGTCAAATCAATGGTATACAACTGAATTTTAAGGGACGTTCAATTAGTCACTGGAACTAAGGAATTTTATAACTAATTTAATTGAAAGTACGGTATTATCAATCTGCATAGATGAGGGTTATTCCTCAAGTGATTCAAATCGGTCAAGTTTCGCATATCAGGTTTTCCAAGTTGTAATAAAGATGATCTCGTTGTGTAAACATCGTTAAAGTAAAATCCACAGAAGATAGTCTATTATGGTCTAATGGAATCTTCTCTCCTAGGGGTGGATCATAGACTTCATCATATGGATAAACTTTAACTTATTTCTCATTTTCCAACGAAACAAGTAAATTAGACTTCCAGACATTACCTCTTGTCTAAAGGACATTAGCATATCATCTGAATATTCTTGCTTTGAGAAAACCTTGACAGCAACATCCTGCAGAAACATGAACATATTTTTGTCAGATGATGCGCAAACTAAATTTTCAATTTAACAATCTCAAAAGGACTTCAAACGGCAGTAATTTGAGTTGCAACATAACAATTAGTTTAATGTATACAAAAAACATAAACATGTTCAGCAAGATGAAATTTAAAACAGAAATTACAGGAAGAGAAAAGAACATACCGATCCATACCACATAGCATGATATACAGTTCCACAAGAACCTGAAAACCAACAACAGAAAAGTAAATAGAAAACACTGAAACTGATATACCAAACCAGTGGACAATAGCCACTGATCACTATATATTTGGGTTTTGTAAGTAAGGGCATCAAATTCAGATGGCGGACCTAATAAAGAAGCAAACAAATTTCAAAAGTAGAAAATCTGTACATAGATATATCAGCATTATTAACAAACACATGTCTTTCGATTGATGCATGAACATTAAAAGACAAAAAACTTATTTTCTCAAGTATGGCACTTGAAATATGACCACCTTGTCCAATTTGTTCTCCAATTGTCAAGTCCTCCCATAAAATTTCATAATCCAAGCAATCGGAGTCAACATCCACTTTATTATTGGCAGCACAACTACTGCCACTGCCACTGCCACAGCTGCTGGTACTACTTGTGCTGTTAACATTAACAAACGAGGACCAGGATCCTGAAGCCTCGTTACTAACAGGTCCATTGCTTTCGCCTGCGTGGCTTTCTGGCTTCAACCCAGAAGAAAGACTCTTCTGATTAATCGACTCATTCTCTTGGTCACCCTGCAGCCAAGGGGAAGCAACATGAACATTCCTTGCCTCAGATCCTTCCTGATCACTTGCTCTCCAAGGCCATGACGATGTCTTCTTTTGAATCCATGTTTCAGCCTTAGAAGTTATGATCTTGTGAATAGGTTTTCCTTCACTCTGATCATTGGAGTCTCTCATAGTTCTCCCTTGGGATTTCTCTTCAGAAGGAGAAAATGCACCAAAAGGAGATTTTAGCACATCTCCTCTGGGTGTGCTAGCCCCACTGGAATTACCACCATCTTCTCTCTGGTCAGAAACAGCACAGTCCGACAAACTATGCTCAGAATGACGACTTTCTCCAGTCCCACCTTCACGATTGACACCATTTTCTCCTGTCCGGATTCTAGACTTAACTTTGTTACTCATCTTTGAAGCCTGGTTCAACAGTTAGAAACATCAAGACATGCTAAACTATACACGAACACAGAAACACAAAAGGCACAACAAAACTAACCAAATTTGAAATTTTCGAAGCCAGAGCAACTTGAAGTGGCTGCTGAGAATCAAGGCCAAGTTTATCTGAAATGCTACTCCTACGACCATTGGAACCCGACACAGGTTCTGCACTCTCTGCTCCTAGAAAGGGAATTCTTGATTCAAGAAAGGGCCGTGAATCACAGGAGACACAAATAACCCCCACCAAGCTTCCATCATCATCATAGAAAGGTGTATTAGTTGCCACGGCATAGAACCTATCGCCTTTCTTGTTCTTAACAGGGAACTGGCCCCTCCAACTCTCTCCCATTTTGACATGGTTGAACACATCATTGGCCAAACCAAAATCCCTGGGATCCACAAGCATCTCAATCCCATCCCGCCCAAGAACCTCTTCTGCTGCATAGCCATACAGATTTTCAGCACTAGGGTTCCTGCAAAATCATGATCACACAACCCCACAAATAAAAAAACAATTTTTACTTTAGATATGCAACAAAAACAAACACCCCACATGACCCAGTTGAGGAGGTATAAAAATAAGCACTCACCAGTACATGACGCGACATTGAGGATCCAAAACATGAACCGAGTGGCCCATTGACTGCAAGATATTGAGATACTTGTTTCCATTTTGATGCAGAGAAGAAGAAGAGGGTTGGTTAGACGTAGCAGCACCAAACCTAGAATGAGACCTGTGGTTCTGGAGGAGCTGGAAGTTGGACATTTCTTGCTTGAGGTGAGCGTGACCAGCTTCGAGACTTTCTATCTTTTTGAGAAGCTTTTCTTCTTCTTCTTCTTCTGGGGTTCCCATTTCAGCAATTCTCACTGTGGGATTGGTACAAAAAAAGTGAGGATTGATAAACTTGAACCTCAAGGTTTAAGAAAGAAGAACACATAAACAAATGGTCTGCAACTAGCAAGGGTCAACAGATAAAAACGGCAACCTCTTCTTTTTATCGGTTGCAGTTTTCGCCTCTTTCCCTCATTGTGTTCGGTGATATCAAATATTAATAATAATAATTTATTACATATTATATTATACGAGAATTAATATTTTTTATTAGTTAAGAATAACTTACATAAATAAACACGTGTCTCTTCCTTATGTTGTTTTTCACTTATCGTATTATATAATTATCAATATTTTCTTTATCTCACTAACTATCTATCTATATAAAATAAATAAATAAATAAAGTGTTACTTCATCTCCCATGGTATAATTCATTTTGAGTTTTTGACACTTTTTTGAGGACCTATCAAATATCACGTATAATTAAAAAACTTTTAATGTGTTTTTGTTTTAATGTTAGAACCTATACGAGTTCTTTTTATTCTCAACGAGTCTCATAGCATGTTATATTTTTAAATTTTGTTCTCCTCTTTACTTTGTCAATTATTTCCCCCACAAAATAAGTTATTCAAAATTCTTAGGTGATATTCAGCTTACTTCTCTTTAATGTACAAATTAAATAATATTAATTTTTTATTCTAATAACTTCTGTTTTGAAAACTGAACCTGGTTTATGAATCAGTCACATAATTTGTACAAAGAAACTACAAAACTAACTTTGATTTATGTTTCAATTAAAAAGTATTTAATAATATTTTTTAAATTTTTTTTAAAATAAATAAATATCTAAAATATTTGTTGTATTTTAGTATATAAGATTTAGTTACCCTCTGATAAATGAACTCATCCTTAAAAATTTTAGTTCACATTGCTTTGCACGAAAGAAATGATGGTACATTTCATGCAACTTAATTTTCGAAAGTTTTATTAAATGCACCGGAATGCATCCTTATCTCACTAATCGTACTTGTGGCTTTAAACAAAAGGAAGAAAGATATTATGCACATGTAAAGTAATTGAAGTACACCTTCTCAGCTTGGGGGATAGAAATTCCTCTCTTCTTTATTTGTTTTCTCTTTTCATTTTTTTCACGACTTATCCCCAAATTCCTAATTAGGATATTAATTTACATGAATTTAGATTGGGTAACTAATGTATGATTTTTAGTCTTTGATATAGTTAAAACAGTTCAATATGTTTTCATTTCAGCATCTCTTTCTCATTATCTCTGGATAAAAAAAAAAAAAAAAAACTTTCAAATATGGTACATCACATCAAGAGAAAGATTAGCAAACTTCAAAAACTTCATCTGCTTTAACTATGTGGATCTCATTCGTCTCCACCTATTTCTTATATTTTGTCATTACGCCTTTTATAACTATTACTCTTTTTGTAGAGAGGACGAATATTTGTATATATAAAAAAACTAAATCTTATGTTATTTTAGGAATAAATCTTATTTTAGAATCAATGAAAAGAAATAAATCTTACAGATAGCTTATATTAGAATTTTCGTACCCAAATATAACAATCATATTATTATAGATCAGAAAGTTTGATCTCTAAAGGACGAGTACTCCTAAAACAATTCCTAATCTATATTCAGTATGTCTTCGTATCCGATACTCATTGAGTACCAATGGGTACATATTGAACACTATCATAAATGTTTTACAAAAAATCACTTCAATTGGATACATATTAGTACTTTTTAGGTAAATATTGACTAATATCATAATAATTCTTATTGTTTATAAAAGATTTAACTAACTATATAAATAGTAATTACTTTAGTTGACTTAACCATCGAATCTATCATTGGATTGTAATTGAGCCACATTGAAAATATTATGAACCATCGAATGGAATCATTTATTCTAAAACATTTCTCTTGATGGTGTGACAAGTTCATCTGCTAATGAATTGAGGAATAAAATAAATCGCGGAAACAGTAGCAGAAACAAAAATTCAGACAATGAAGATAGATAGGTGCACATTCTTTTTTATCAAAGAAAGGCTAGCTTACACGAAATTTCCAAAAATACAGGATAAATAACCCAGCTTTTATTACAGAGTAGGAAGGGATTTACAGGAAATGATTAAACAAAAAAGTGGAGAGTTGGAAAGCAGCATCGTAGAGGGCAAACCTTGTGGGAGACTATAATTTTACAATTATTTGCAAACTTTGAAACTCATTCGGTATAAGCAGTTACTATTAGAATAGACGACAATGCAGGAGATGGATGCAGTTCAGTCCAACTATAGATTAGAGTTCACTGCAGCTGCTAATGGTGTAAGCATTTGCTTGAAAAATTTCACAGGAGACTCCACTTGATCATGAAGCTGGTGCATATTGGCGACACAGCATTTCATCTACTCTGCCATAACTTTATCAGTAAGACTTAAGGTTACATTTAGCTACATAACAAGCCACTCTCGCTGTACCGAACAAGTTTTGTCAGGTTGCAACAGTCCAATTTGGGATAACTACACAAATCAGCTTGTTCAAAGTCTTGTCCCATATGTTGCCTTGTTAGGTGAGAGCATAACTTATGACAACAAACTATCTAACGGTCAGCATGAGGGGGCAGAGCCAGGGCTTTAAAATCTTACAGCTACAGAATACCTATTTAACACTTCTAGAGTTTCTCCGCGTCACAGGGAGTTCAAGAAGAACAAAAAAGTAGCACCGTTCTGCTTCCCTGATATACTGGACTTCTCCGTTCATTACCTTTAGAATCTTCCTGCTCATGCTCAACCCTAAACCTTCTTGACTCACCCACCGACTGTTATTGAACATGTCTTGAATCAGTTCAGGAGGAAGACCTTCACCAGGACATACCATTCTTCACAAAAGAAAAAATAGCACACAGTCGATTAAATACTATCCACTCGAAAATAAAAATAGCCAAGTAAACATTGAATATATGGAAAAGCACCACAAGGTCAATACTAATTTACAAGTTGCTAAATGTATACATCCAATAAGTATTTAGCTAATAACCAGCATTTTCCCTTTTTACTTTTTTTTTTTTTTTCTCTTTCTTTTAGTTGGATAAGAACATTGTTTTCTTCTTCTGCGTAATCTCTTTCCCAACAAATTATGCAGAATGACAACAGATCAAAAGGGAAGTCAAAAAGCATACGGATTATTCTTTTCAGTAACTCACAAATTACTAGTCAGATTGTTAGTTAGTTCAGATGGGAAACTAAGATTCTAAGCTATCAATATACCTAGGCCACAATATTCAGTTATTATAGTCATATTGAGATTGAGACAGGGTTTAAACCTTAGGCTCCTGTAAACACTTATTTGAGGTGTCGATTATCATCCGTAAACACTTACTCGAAAACAAAAATAATGACAATTACTTCAAGATCACAACACAGTACCTAAATTCAGCATGGAGAAGAGTGAGCCCATCCGATATTTGTTTTATTCTTGGATGTACATGAATCTCTACCCAACCATCTGGAGATGGTGCATAGCGCACTATATTCAATAAGAAATCAGCCAACACTTGTTGAATCCTCAATTGATCACCATAAACAGCTAATGTCTTGATTTCTTCTGGAATATCACGAATCAACTGTAAAGTTCTTTCTCTTAACAGTATCATTACTTGGCTAACAACTGCATTTATGACATTTCCAAGCACGAATTCCCCCTTTTCAAGCTCCAGGGACCTAACCCCAAAAGGAAAACAAAACATGATCTTGCCTTTCTCTAAACAAAATCAATACAGTAAGTTTATAGCAACAGTAAAGCAAGTAACCACAAGAAAGGAAACTAGCTAAGACAGCAAAACATGAAATGAAAGTACCAACCCACTGACAAAGTATGGTATATGGAGATAGAACTAATTATTGATATTCACAGATGCCAATTCCCCAAATTTATTTGCACATGCCAGTGAGAAGGTAGTGCATATGTTTACATGACAAACACGTGCTTTGTTGTCTGACTTAATCTATTTAGAGCGTCATAGAAGACAAATGAAGTTGATATACATCATTGACGAACATGTAATACAGGGTACTCACAAACTACAAGACGTTGCTGTAGGTTAGCAGATCAAAGCAAAAACTGAAAACTTCAAAGCATATTTGTAAAACACAGATACGGTCAAAGTTAACTCGAAAACAACTTTTAAGACTTAAATATATTTTTACTCCTTAAAAAATACAAGAGTTTTGATTTTCATTCCAACAATAAAAAATTCTTTACTTTTTACCTCTCTAAAATTGGAAATCATTGTTTTTAATGTATACAATTAATTCATATTAAGAAAATGTTAAGTGAGCATCCCATTAGGCATCCACTAGTGCATGGGATGTAATGTCGACCTCTAATTTTTTTTTTTTCCAAGATTTTAAAAACAAATGTTATATATTTTGAAATTAATATTAGAGGTAAAAATTAATGATTTAAATTTGGAAGGATGAAAAATCAAAAGAATTTAAATAGAATGTTATTATATATATATATCTTAAAATGAATGTTAGGAATAAAAAATAATAATGATTTAATAAGATGAAAAACAAAGAGAAAAAAATATAGGCACCACACTTAAAACATTTATTTATTCGAACAGAAAACATATTGAACTGTTTTGTAATCATTTATGTTATTTCTTATACAAATAATTGAAAACAGAAAAGATTTATCAAAGTACATAATCCTGTTGAGTCTTGCAAGGGGGGATATAGGGGAGATGAATCAATTTCTCTATATTTAAATTTATGAAATAATTTATAAAAGTTATTTCCTATTAACTTTTTCAAAATCTTTCTTTTATCTTATAAGCTAATTTTAGTTTTAGTTTATAGAGAAATCAATTTCGTTTTTTCTTCCTATTTTTCTCTTATAGCAGTATGTACGAAAATAGCTACTCCAAACAGGCTATAGTCATTTTAGTTACAGTACTGTGGAGCAATAATATTCAACATCGGGACTAACTTGGCTTCCTGGTCCCGTGTCGAAATAGCTTTTGTTCTGAAAACTAAGCTATCACATTTCAGTAAGATTCAGTTTTGATTGTTAGCATCTAATTCATCATATTGCAAGCTTTCACATAAGGGATGTTGGATTTATATAGCAAAATTTGTTACTCTTTACATTGCCTTTCAAGACAACCAAAAGGTTTTAAGGATTACTTAGAAAACTTACCCATCCTCAATGCTTTCAATATCAATGTCGCGTATTATCTTTAACATTTGCTTCTCACAGGCAGCACTAGTCTCAAGAAACTGCTTTTGCTCATCGGTCAAGCCTGTAGCCTCCAAAAGAGAGTTCGTAAAGCGTATGCCACTTAAAGGATTCTTCACTCCTTGACAAATATAAGCTAACTCTTTCATCCTAGCAAAGGAAGTCTTCTCTTGTTGTCTCTGTGCCTTCAGAGCCTGCTGAAGTTCGGGACTCACAATTTGCAAAAAGCAAAAAGCCCCAATGATCTGACCATCCATGTTAACTCTCTTATTTGCAGTCAGGAAAGTTTGTATATATTTTCCATGCCGATCAAGAAATGAAAAAGGAAATTTGTCTGTATCTTGCCCTCCAAGTGCATTGTGTAAGACAATCATAAACTTTGTTATTGAATCTGAACCCTTCAACGGACAGCAACTACCAAAAACCTCTCCCACCAACATTTTTCCAATGACATCCGCACGACCCCAACCTGTAAGCTTTTCCATGGCAGTGTTCCACTCTAAGCAACATGTATTATCGTCCGCTGCAAAAATGGGAGGGATCAAAGGATTTGGACTATGCACAATAGCCTTGTAGTCACCTTGTATGTTGATAAATTTGTCCATCACAATTTTTTGACCAGTAACATCCTGACCAACAAAGCACACTCCAACTATATTATTTGTATAATCCTTGCTGGAGCAAGCATTCACCACAACAAAAACTGCCTTATTTTGATGTTCTGGGCGAAACGTCCTCATTTTTATCTCAACATTCTTATCCTCTTCACCTGTACTAATTAAATTCAAGTTATGTCATTGTACAACCAATTATCAATACCTCATTTCTCCTAAAGCCAAACTAGATGTAGTTTATAGAAAAAGGTAACAGTTTACTTCTAAGCTCATAGAAATACATTCTGCCTCATTCAGTAGTTGGAAAGTACGAATGTGGAAAAGCGAATTTGAGTACATTTTATTTTCTAAAACATCATACTTTTTTTTTATATCAAGCAAGAGTAAAGTGATTTTCATTCCAGAATCTACACCTTCCGAAAACGAAGCATACCCTAAATCTTAAATGACAGACTGCTAACCAAAATTGCATGATACTGGATTGGACTATAAATATTTTCTTCTTTTTCCCATTAACAAGCCTTGCATTGTTACACTGTTGAATTTTATGCCTACCCTAGGTTGCGGTTTTTATTGAAATTCTAATGAGATTAAGTGCAAATTGTGAAGAACAACCGATAGTTTGTGCTTGAATATTTGGAAAAGAAAAGGTAGTTATGATGGTGTTATGAACTATTACTTTTTGGGTGCTGCTGAATACCATTAAGTATATAAGCACCCGCTAAAATTCGAGTTATCATGTTTACAATACAACTTTGCCAAACAATAATGGTTAGATTGGCATGCTCTCCCAAATGGTACAGGGTTCTCCAACCTAGTTATCTAACATACCCAGTAAACGGACCGGAAAGGCAGAGTATTAGAAACAGCACCTTTTAAAGCACGAGAAAGAAGCTTGTCCACAGTTTCTTCAGACTCCTTAAACACAAGATCGTGAACCAAGGACTTCCCCATAGCCTCCTCAACAGCAAGTCCTGTCAATTCTGAAACCTTTGCATTCCAGCCATTTATATGGCCATCAATATCAACCGCAAATATAGGAGCGGTGGCTGTTTCTATCAATCTAACCATCTCTCTCGCCACAGAACTTAGTTCATCAACCCCTTGCAATTCTAGTTCTGCCACACGGGGATCCACAACAGCCTTAGAATTGCTATGCTCCGCATCTTTAAACGAGTCACGTAGAATAAGCTGCAACGAGTGAATTGCATCCATTTCCGCATTCTCCCATGGCAAGCTACGGCTTTTCACCACTTCTAAAAATGCCTTGAAAGAAGAACGGGGATGCATTCTCTGTCCATCATCCTTGTCCTCCGGATGATGCTTTGCACCACCCCACTTGATCTCTTTTCCCGTGTGTGACCTGAACCAGAAAAGGAAATCCTTTTCCGTGATATAAGCAACTGCCATTCCACAAACCGCATCGCCGAGCATGGCAGCCCCAGGATAACCCGCATCAGCAAGACTATCAGTACTCAAACCAGTCGAATCTCCATGGAAGGCCAACAACCACTCAATAATGTCCCTTATCTGAGCCTCAGTTGGAGTCACACCCAACGGATAATAGTTCCCTTGGTAGTAAAGAGCAGCCCCATCACACTTCACCAAGTCCATAATACTAGGACTCTGAGTGACAATGCCAGTAGGCGAATCCCTAAGAAGCATATCACACAACAGAGTCTGCGTCCTCAAAACCCGTTTCTCCAACAATTGCGCGGCCAACTGAATTTCCATGTTCAACTGCAGCCCAAAGGCCTGCATGAGAAACTCACACGCATACCTCAAGGGAAATGGAATACACCTAGCAGAAGTGTGATGGCAAACAACAAGCCCCCAAAGCCTCATCGGACTCCGGCCTCCAACACCTTCCTCTTCGTTTCCATTAATAATAACAGCCATGACCAAAGACGCAATCGACCCCATGTTAGCCATGTACTGAGCATGACAACCATGGGGGGCCCTGAGCGTGGACCCAACCAAACAGAGAGGCTGCACAAGAGCTTCATCCTGCACCACCCTCACAGCAGATGCATGACAATCCACAATCATCCTAACCCTATTCTGCTTAAACAAAAACCTAGAAGCCTGAGGAATATCCGTGGCGGGATAATGCAAACCAATGTAAGGCTCCAAATCAGGCCTCTTACTCTCAGCAACAACCTCCCCATGCTCATCCTCGTGAAACTTATAAACCATAACCCTATCGTACCTTGTCAATTCCCTAACACTCTCAACAACAGTGTCACACAGAAGCTTAACATCACCGCCGGGGAGAGACTGCAGCTGCGAAATCGCGCGCACGGCGAGCTTCTGCGACTGAACGGCGCCGGCGATAGACAGCGCAGGATCCTCCGTGCGCGCGGGCTCCAAATCGATGACGATTCCGACGTCAATCCGGTGAAGTATGCCGTAAAAAGGCTTACCAGAGGTTCTGGAATGGATCCAGATTGGGTTCATAAGGCTAATTTCGCGCGCGGCGAAGGCCTTCTCGAGGAGCAGAGCGCTGGAGTGAGTGAATAGCGTGCGGACGTCGGCGCCAAGGGCAAAGGCATCGAGCTTGTCGTCGATAGAGGGGACGGACTGCGGAGTAATGCCGAGCATATCGCGCGCGTTCTCGGAGTACGCGAGGATGCGGAAGGAGGGCTCGTCGACGGCGATCATGGAGCCGAACGGCTGGATGTAGCCGCCGCGCTGGATTTTGAGGAGGTACGCCGTTATCTGCTGCTCCGGCACCGATTCCGGCGTGATGCGAATCGATTGCGAGTAGTCGAAGGACCTCCCCGACTCGCCGGACTGCTCGAACACCGCGTGCAGACGCGCATCCTCCGTGTACTGCGCGATGGCTTTGCTCATGGAATCGATGTTTTGGTGGCTCAGCTTCGCTCGCGAATTGTGAATTTGTTGCTGCGGCTGAACCGACGAGTTCTCTGCTCCGCTTGCTGAGGCCATTGAAGTCGACACGCCGAACGGAAAATTTGCCTCTATCGCTTCTTTTCTTTTTCCTCTTTTTCTTTTTTTTTTTCTCCTAAGGCTATGTTTGTTGTGTGAAACTCTCGGAACTCTTGAGAGCGACTTCGACCACGAGGAAGAACTAACCACTAAGAATGAAAATAAAATAATACAAAATAAAATAAACAAAAAGAGAGAAGAAGAAGCTCGGAGTGACAGTGGCAGCTTCAGCAATTTCGCAACGTAAAGCTGCTTTTGTTGTTTGGCGTTTCTCGTGCACGCGACGCGATTGCTCGATAGCTTGCCACTATGGGGTCTCAGTAAACTTAACTTTAAATATTAATTATCTTTTCTAATCACTGCTCTTATCTTCTTAACTCACTCATAACACCTTGACTTTAAGTCATTATAGTCTTTAAATCAGAGTAATTGTCTTCAAACGCATAGTCAAACATGTCACGTTACTGATGCTTAAAGTAATTATTTTTAGTTACTTTTTTGTTGTTTTTCTAAAAAAAATCTTACTACTTTTTTTTCCTTTTTTGGTTTTTTGGAATTTGTTGTGGTGGAATTTATTGTGGCAGAGGTTGGGTCGTGCGAACATAATTGAGAAGGGTAGTGAGTCAAAGTGACTGGTGCAGGATCATACTTTGCTAATTTTTTTCCCAATAAACCTATTTTAAAATAAAATTACGAGAACTAACTTTGACAATTCTTTTCTTTATGACGTCACAATTCATCTCTCCGGAGATCGAATTATGATATGCTTTTCCCTTCTTTTAAAAAGCTTTTGAAAGATATATTTTAAAATATCTTTATTTTATTATCATATCAAAATTGAGATTTAACAAAAATAATTTTATCAATTAAATTATGCATAGCATAAGGCAAAATTATGGGCGCGTGATATCATAATAAATATCATAAATGAGATTCAAATGGAACATGATACTACTTAATTGATACATAACCCATACTTAGATATAAGCCAAAACTATGGGTGCTTGATATGATAACAAATATCATAAATGAAATTAAAATGGAATATAATACTACTTAATTGATTCATAATTAAATACTAGGGTTTAGTCTTTTCATGATTTATATATACACTCATTCTTTTCTGGGTGTTAATGGATAGAATGGTTCAAATCATAAAACATGGCTTTAATAACAGATGACCAAATCTTTTGTATTGACAATTAGGGAAGATAATTGTTGTAGATTATATTGGCCTAACATTGGATGATTTAGGCAACATCATCATCCAAATTTAGTTCAACAGAGTTGTTGAAGTTTGGAGAAAACACCTTCAAAGGATACATCATATTCTAATTTTGCAACTTATTTTTTTTAATCTAAACATCTTTTGTTATATGTCACTGAAGTGTGCTGAATGATTATTTTTCTTAAGTAAGAAGGTAATGATTGATAGGATTCCTACACTAAAATTTGTAGTGCTGTACTTAAAACTCCAAAATTAAATAGTCATATAATTTTATTTAATAATAAAGTTAAATTATAAAAACGTAATTGGAAAAGATAAATATTTTAAATACTCCATAGAATAAATTTTTTAATAAAAAATTAATTAAAAATATCTAAAATTATATAAAAAATAAACCTTAATTATGTATTTATTTATTTATTTATTTGAAGACGTATAAATAACCATGGTGTAAGATAAATTGAAATTGAAATTATAAAACTTTTTGAATACTCAATAAAATATTTTTTAATAAATTAACTAAGGAATGGAAATTTTTTATAAGCAGTGTTAGAAGAATAAATAAATAAATATTTTTTTATAAGTTAAAACTAATTCAAATACAAATTAAAAAGTAAAAAATTAAATAAAATATTTGAACTATATTTTTTTTATTTATATAAAAATATTTTTACCAGAAAAAAATATGAAATAAATGTGATTGTCAAATGCTATTCTCTTAGATTATAATTAGAATAATCCAATGCATACACGTAAATGCACATGTGTTTTGTTTTTATAATTTGATTATAGTTACTTCTAATTTATTTTTCTCGTTTATAAACTAGATTATACCTTGTGAAAATATGTGAGATATGAAAGAAAGATGGATAACTACCAATATTTCATACCATTACTAGGGTTTAACTCGATCGATTACGATGAAAAAAAAAAAAAACTTGTGTGTCAATAATGCTATATTATGTTCCTATTACTGCATTAGTATTGCCATTTTATTAATCCTAATTTCAGTGAAATGTTTTTTCTAATTACTATGAAAATATTTTTTATCCTACAATATCTTAAAATTTGTTTTTCTATATATTTTCCTAAATAGTTTACTTGTTTTTCACATTAGCTGTTATTTATGACATTATTATACGTTAAAATCGCTTTTGTATATATTTATGATTTTAACTAAGTTAAATAATAAAATAGTCTACATAGTTCTATAAATCAATTGTGTAAACAGTATCTCTAAAATGTATGGTGTAAAATGTAACAAAGCACATAACTAACAAAACCATATTATATATAATTCTTCCAACAGTATTGTTTTCAAAATATATTGTAACTTACATATATTTACATAAATATATTTCTAAAAAACAAGATAAAAAAAAAACTAATATACTATTCTTGCTCATTTACAACTCTCAAATTTACATTACCCATATCCATTCATGTTCATGTCATAATTAGGTATTTATACAAACAACAAACAAAAATCATTTAAATCTGAACAATGATATTATAAATAAAAAAAATTCTTAACGATCTTTACACATTCACATATTCAAATAGAAATTTACACAATACTAAAGAATACTCACTTATGCGTTCTTGTAGAACATCAATATTAAATTAGTTTCATAAAAGACTAAGACTTATAAGATTTAAATATTAATTATCTAAGATTTAAAAACATTCTAAACTTATAGCATTTTAATTATCTAAGATTTTAATATATGTGATTTAAAAATTTAACGAAGTTATAATTAATATCTCTTTATATAAGTTTTATTATTTAATATATAAATTAATCAATGATTTATATATGATTCTATATTTGTGATATGAAATTTCATGCATTTTATTCATGTATATAATTTAAATATCTAAGTATTTCATCATATAAAAAAAATACTATAAGAATTAACAATTCATCCCTTCACCACACTATAATATTCAAGTATGGTATGTTACTAAAATACAGCAATTCATTGAAACATATATAACTTTTGCATTTAGAAACATTTTAAAATATGTTATTTGAAGTATAGAAAACATTATTTCCACTTAGTCATTGATTTTGCTCAGTTAATTAAACACGTAGTTCAACTTATCCAATAATTTCTTAATCGTCTATCAAGAAAGAACTCTAGATCTTTTATTAAAATAAATTTCATGACCCATTGGTTACCTATCTACCAAATTTCAAGTTTTCAAACAAATAAAATTTGCTTAATGAATAAAGTTACTTTAATTTGAAAATTGATTGGATAAAAATATTTCTCAGCTTACCACCACCTATTACAAGGTGAAGAATCAAATCTTAGAAAAATAAAAACTATAACAAGGATTTAAGATAAATGTTTTGGTAAAAATAAAAAACTATAACAAAAATTTAAGAGAAATGTTTTGGTAGAGGAAAAAAGATGTTGATGTGTACAAAGGAGAAAAGATGAGATAGTTTAACTTAAAAAAATTTCAAAAAGAAATTTAAAAATTATAACATCATTTAATTTTATCAACAAAGGTTAAATGTATCCCAACTTTTATTACTGAAAGACTCATGTCCTATTTCTTTATCTCTTAAAACCAACTACTACTTAAAAAGTATAAAATGGTTTTAGATTGAAAGATTAATGAAGTGATGCTTTGTGTGACATAGTACAGTAGGATAAGTGAATTTAAGGTAGGTGTGGTGTGGGGTGAGGGCTAGAGGAGATGAATGAAGGAATAGGAAACAAAGCAAATAATGCCATGTGAAAAGCTGATCTCAAGTCAATTGTTGAACATAGATAGAGGAGTGATAAAAAAAGTAGCATTGGAGGAGGTAATGGAATAAATATAATTCCAGTACTACTTAAGATTCTACGAACAAAAACAGTGCCAAAGAGAATAATTTTATCAACAACAACAATCATAGGGTTCTACGAAATCATCATATCCATAGTACCATTATTGTTGCAACCAGAGTTCTATTTTTCATTTTTTACTTTTTTTTAGTTATAATAGTTACAATGTACAATCACTATTAATTTTACTTTTTTCAGAAAATGAAAAAGATATATGATTATGACGAGACAACCTAACAGTAATATTCGTGAAGGTTTTCTTAGGAAGAGATTACTCTCCAATCTTTTCACAACTTTATTGACATTGTTGGTACAAGGATTTTTCATGTGCAATGAAACTTCAAAATTCAAAGCATCTAACTGTAAAAAAAAATAAAATCACTACCAATAATTTTCACATTTATTTAAGGATGTCAGAAACTCAGAGGGTGTGAATTTTGTTTTTATTTAAAAATAATTGAACTTGGTCCAGCGAAGATCAACCTGCAGAATTTGTTTCCATTAATGTTGCAGTTCAGATTGTGAAAAAGTCTATCGTGTGATGGTAACAAACAAAAAGAAAAGTATATAATGTGAAACACTAGTGCAACACTAACTAAAAATGTAAAGTAAAAGAAATTAAAATATAAAATATTTTTTAAATTATAATACTTTTATATATATATATATATATATATATATATATATATATATATATAATTACTAAATAAATTAATCACTACCAGCGTTTTTATGTGAGATTTTTTTAAAGAAATATGTGATCCTTCTTATAATATTTTTTAGAATTATTTCTTGCATTAATTACTGTTGTAATTTTTTATACCCGTGTTCAAATCATCTATTATTTTTCATATATTTAAATTTTCTTGGATTTAAATGTGTAGAAAAGTTAAACTTAATATGTTAAGATTGAAAAAAGGATACTAAAAAGATAATCTAGAATTGTCCTTAGTCAAAGATTAAAAAAATACATTATTATCACTTTCCATGTAATAATGTCTTCTAAAAAGAAAAAAAAAAGATAAAATAGAGGAACCAAAAATAATGGAAAAAGAGGTAAAATTATTTTATTAAAATGCATATATCTGAATATTTGATTTAAATAATAACGTGTTTAATCTAATATAACGTGTAACAGCACAATATTATCAATCTTACATAGAGCAATAGAGCAAAATATTAAATATGGTGTAATTATATTTCAAAATTTAAAGTATATGCTCAAATATTTTAAATATTAAAATATAATAAAATTACATGGCTATTCTATAAATAACATCTTCTTAAATAAATAAAAATTATTTTTTAAAGATGATGTTCAAAGACTTGATATTGATTTCTGTAAAAAAAAAAAACTTTATATATATATAATATTTGTCTTCATTGAGAGATCAAATAACTTGTATTTTGTCTAAATGATTTTTTTTTCATGTGTCAAAATCAAAGTCTAAATGACAAAACCAACAAAACTTTTATATAGAACATAGATTATGCCATTTTTTTTAGAAAAATAAAAGCAGACGTGAACATTTATTTTTAAGCTTCTTTTCAACATGTTATTTCCAATGTCAGGTTGGTATTTCGGTCACAACTAGTACTAATGAGAAAGATTTCATGTTTTATTGTTTATATGAAGACTATTTTATAATTTTTTTTAGATACTTTTTGTTCCCACCATTCTTAACTCATAATAGTGTCACAATTCAAAAATTTATTACGGGGGACAAATTTTTTAAAAAACAACAAGAGTTATTTCTTTATGAAAATTAAAGGATTAAATATGTGTTATTCTTCTATTGGTGGTAGAGATTCTTTAGTCTTTTAATTAATTAAAAAAATACTTTTTTACTCTTTTAATTTTATGAAATATTATTTTAGTCTTTATAATTAGACAATATTATTAATGACAATTTTTTATTTCATTATTATTCAAATTCTCAGTTAATTTTATAGTCACAATATTAATAGTTCCTATGTCACCCATATATTTTAAAATACTACTAACCAAAATAATTTATTAGAATCAAAATTTATTGTGTTATTTTGTATTAGCTTTCTACCATATTAATTTTTGACAAAGACTATGATAAAAAGGAAGATACATGAGCAATTCAGCTTACTGTGAATTAAAGTTAACAATGATATAGACTATGCATATGGACATAAATACTGTATACTTTAAATATAAGATAGAACAGAAAAAAAAAAAATATATATATATATATATATATATATATAACATTATTATGAATTATTTTAAGTCGATAAAGATAAAATATAAATGCGAAATAGGCTCTTTGTTTGTTTAGGGAAAAAATAAAATCTCACAAAATAAATTTATGAATCTAAATCATTGTGTATCTTCATGAATGAAGAAGTGTGGAAGCTGAAAATTATTATTTTTTTGTAATTTTAACATTTTGTGTGTGGCTAAAGTCAAATATGCCAATGTCCTCACGTGGTGATAGTTGTTGGTCATTTTTTTTATTCTTAGAACAAACACTATTATCGTAGGATGATAAAAAATATTATTCTTCACACCAAGACAAACATTAAATAGAACCTAGTTATGACTTTATGATAACTAATATTTCATCTAACCTAAAAGACTAAAAAAAACATCATGCTAAATAAAAAACTACAAAATAATAAATTTTAATCAGAGGACCAAAAGAAACAAGATATCCAATTTAAAAGGATAAAATCATATTTAAATCAAAATTAAACTACTTTCGTTCTAAATAAGTGTCTTCTTTTTGAATTTGCCTTCTTTCTTATAATATTTCGAAAATATATTTTATCTTATTTTATAATTATAATGTCTTTAATTACTCTCAAATGGTATTAATATAATGATGGTTATATAAAAACAGTTACATGTGAATAATTTATAATATACTATAACATTTGCATGGTTTATTTCTATTAATTTTTAATTCTAAAATATAATAAAAAGTAAAATGAGAATATAAAATTTGACTATTTAAAAATAGATAATCATCTTTATACATTGTTTATGCAATATATTGGATGATACAACACTAGTAGAACAGTTGCATAATCAAATTTGAAGGATGACAAAAGTTATTGTAGTCTCCAAAAACTTTCTTTCTAAAATTGTGTTGGGAACATCGATGCTTCAATCTCTTTTGGTCAAAGATGTGCCTCAAATTTCACACAACCATATGGAGTTATTACGAGAGGAAGACATTACATTAATTTTGTTTGAAGGTGGATAAAGCTGAGTTCAATTTATTCAGAAAAGACATGCAGTGTTCACAGGAGGACCACCCATGAGGACCCAACTGAAAGTGGAACTCTTTTGGACCATAAGTGCATGAGATAAAGAACCCACAAACCTCCAAAACTACAATAATGTCCAAGACGTGAACTTCACATGAACAACCTATGATACATAAGCTAAACTCACCTAATCACACCAATGGAGCGTGCAGCACAAAGAACCCATTCTCTTGCTTCCTGTTTTATTAAGTAAATATGGATCATTTGATAACTTCTAAATAAACTTTTACAGGTTGAAACTGTAAAAAGACAATAAATTTTTTGATGATTTTAAAATTTGTAAAACATAAAAACATTTTCATAATTGTAGGAGTTTTACACATAATCATATCTTGAAATCATGTCTCCTTCTTCACTAGATCAAAGATCTTTATTTATTTTTATTGGGCACTCTTGTTAGTTATTCTTAATAAATCAAGATTTAGTTTCATTCGTAATGCATTTAATCTTGTTGATTTTCCTTAGAAGTGGTTCTCATATAATACTTCTACTTATCATGAAGAATAGAATGAGTGAATATCTTCTTGTCTCTTTTGTTTGACAACAATATGCTTAAGTTGTAGTTATTATATTTTTTTAAGTATACTTCATGATTAGCTACTTTTTTTAATCAAGTGGTTACCTTGTTCCAATAAGTTCTATAATCTCATATTACCTAAACTTAGATTAAAAAAATTAAATATAACTATTTATTTTTTAAAAACAAAATCGTGATAAAAATTTAAACTTCAAAATAAATAATAATTTAGATATAATAATTAACCCTATGAAATAGTTGTCTAGTCGTCAAGAATAAGAAAAATGTAAATCTGATGGCCAATTAATCATTAATTTCTATATCACAGAAGTAAAGATTAAAATATGAATCCCTCCCTCAAATGTTTTCAAGAGCCGTTACTTGTGACTCTTCTAAACAATTGTACCACACAGACTTTGAAAATGTTCTTAAGAAGCAGACAAAAAAGTGAAGTTTTAGTACCAAAGTGAATAGTATGTTTTGAATTTGTGGTAATATGGTAGGTGGATGTGGCTAAATGATACTGTTACAGTGCAATAATAATGCTAAGTGATAAGTTATTCTTCTGCGATCCTATGTGTCCTTACCAATCATGGACCCAAGGGCTAAAACTTTAGATTCTAAAGAAAGAAAATGTAATTTGCATTGGAGGAAAAAAACAAATTTATCTTAAATTTCTGAAAACTGGTACAAAAGTTAGACAAACATAATATTATATAATTTATTAATCAGATTTTAAATCTAAAGTATATAATATGTAATGATATCTAATAAATTATTTATTGTGTTCATTATTAAAATAAAACTTCAATTTTAATTACTACTGAAAACAAATATCATACTATATGTATTTTGATATTTTGATGAAAGTACAAAATAGGGATAATTTTGTTCAGATTTTACGAAACACCTATATTACAAAAATAAATAAGTCTTATTATGAAAACACTGACTTTAAGTAAAAACGTAGAATTCAAATCGTGCTAACGAGAGTGAAAAAAAAAATTGAAATTGTATCACGTTCACGACTTTCGATTTAATTTTTTGTCTATTAACACAATTTCTTGAAGTCGTACTAATGTGATACAATTTATCTATTTTCGTAAAAGAAAAATTACATTTTTTTTAAAATTCCAAATAAATTATCACTAGTTTATACTTTGTCTGTTGTTTGTTACACAGTATTAGTTTTTCGCACATTATATCATCTGTTAATTTTTAGCTCGTTATATTCCATAAATAAAAATGCATTTTTATCTCGATGGAGAGGTAGATTAGGTTCCAGAAGATAAAATAAGTTTCCTCTCCATCTTTCCTCTCATTAATTATATAATATTCACTCATAAATTTAACTTTTAATGATAACAAATATAATTTTTTTATTATTAAAATTCTTTTGAATCATAATATTAGTTTTATAAACCTTATATACAGTTTATATATAATTTTAGAAAAAACAACTACATAAATAAAATAAATTTGTGTACTTTTTAATTTATATAATAATGTATATATTAATTTTTTTATTCAACATATTATCTTATATATATTTATATATATAATTATTGTAACACATTAATTTAAATTATATTATTCAATAGAACATTAAAATAAAACAAAAATAATGTAAATATTTTTAAAAATATTATATACTTTTTATATATAAAAATAGTTACATAAATGAGATATAATTTTGTAAAATTTAGTTAAAATTATATTTTTATAATTTTCAAAATTTGTAAAGAAATAAATTCATTAACAATGATTGGTTTGAGTAAGGTTAAAGTAAGGTAATCAGTACGCAGCCCAAGTTATCTCAACTCATCCACAACAAGTCCTGGAGGCCTTCTTCATGGCCCATAGTCTCATCCATACTAACACTGCTTCTTCCTGCACCTTCAAGTGCTCTTGTTAGGCACTTCTAAATTTTTTAAAAATTCTCAAATTGACCTTTTTGTAATGACAATTTTGTTTCTGTTAAACTCACTGTAACAGTGAAGGAATGGGGAGGTGACTAAGGTGCAATGAACGTAGAACCACAGACATCGGTGAACGTGGACGGTGTGAGGTGCAGTGATTGAGAGGTTTCTTGCGGTAGCGTATGCCCGGCAGCAATGGTGGTGGTGGGTGAGCAGTGGCTTACATGTGCGGAGCAGTGGTAGCAATGCAATATCGCGTAATTTTTGTTGATAAACAGTTATAGAACGGAGTATTTTCTAACAATTCTCCGGTTAGAGAATAATTCCGAAACACCTTATTATGTAACCGTGTATCAACGAAATTACAGTTTCAAAGTGAAGTGTTCTAAAATTGTCTTCTAGATTCGGAGAATAGTTTTGAAATATCCGGTATAATTTTGTAAACTAATTGATGTTTACTTATAGGCCATCCATTTTACAAATCTTTTTAAAATGTAAATCGAACGGATGACGTTTAGTTTATAAATTATAAACCAAATTTCATCTCTTAATTTCTTATCTGATTTATAATTTGTATACCGGTTGATACTCTGTCCAATTTACATTAATTTTTTTTAAATCGGACGAAATTCTGTCCGATTTATATTTTATAAAACATATGTCCTTTTTCGTTATTTCAATAAAGATATTTTTGAAATTTAAAATTCTACATAGATGAAGGACGAGATCATGGAGGTGTAGAAAGAATTTGTCCTTTTTGTGGTTGGACTTAAGAAGTGCGAAGGTGTGATATTATATGAAGTGGGCTTGTTGAAATCTCAACTTATAAGTTTGGATAAACTATTTAGGGGCAATTGCTTCCTACACCCCCACATTTGTTTCCTACATCCCATCAGAATATGTAAATGGACATTTATAGTCTTGTTAATGAAGATAAAAGAGGTTAGGATATTCTGAAAAATGTTTTTCGAAAGAGATCGTAAGAGGTTTTTGTATTATGAAAAATATTTTTCGTAAGAGATTTTTGTATTATGAAAAACGTTTTTCGTAAGAGGTTTTTATATTATGGAATCTATTTTCCTTAAGAGAGTTTTGTATTATGAAAAACGTTTTCGATAAGAGGTTTTTGTATTATGGAAAAAGTTTTTCATAATACAAAAAACTTTTACGGGAAACATTTTCCATAATAGAAAAATCTCTTACGAAAAATGTTTTCTATAATACAAATCCCGATCCTTAGACCTCTTTCGAAAAACGTTTTCCGTAATATAAAAATCTTTTATGGAAAATGTTTTTCGTAAGGCATTTCACATACCTCACAAACTCATTATGGAATTCGTTTTTCAGTACCTATTTTCAAGATACAAATATTGCAACAACTTTATACCCACTCTGTAACCCCTACAAAACAAAAGTCACTTACCTTCCACTCACAATGACGCTGTTAGAGAAACTTATTTTCCAATACCCACCACCACAGTCGTCGGAGAAGTCTACAACACTTACCAACACTCATTGTACCACTCTCTTTTTGAATATTCTGGCAAGAGGTATTCTGGCATTATGATATTTTGATGGAGTGCAGGAAACAAATATGAGGTGCAGGAAGTAATTGCCTTATTTAGGTTGATTATTCTTGTAACGTTATTATTTTTTTTTTGTATTCTACCTCCGCAATTTAATCAAATATTATAGTGTTTTCTAACTTTTTTTATGTTATTATTAAAATTAATTTATTTAAAAACGTTAATGAATTCTTCATGCATCTTCCAAAAAAAATTGTTATTATTTATTTTGTAATGTTGTCGTTCGTCATTGTGTTGACATTATCTTATTTGAGTAATGGAATATGATTATTTCTAAAAAAAAATAATTCGACCGGTTTTATTTTTGTGTATGACTCTATTAATTAGATTTCTTCTCTATTAAACTTCATTATTTTGTGCAGATACAATTTTATTATCTCAAAGAATGCTTAATGAGTAACACAAATATGTCTGTTATTCCTAACATTACAGAGTTAGTTAGTGCAGATGCAATTAATATTGAAAAAAGAGGTTGCTTAAAGATCAAGCACCTAGCTTGTGTATTTTTGAACCTTTGGACAAAAGAGCTCTTGCATTCCACAAATAACACCACCAGATAATCTCTTGAATAAACAAAAATCAGGTTACTTAATCAGGAATAAATTATGTTTAGTGTTCAAAATTTATGTGATTATTAGAATGAATTATTATTAATAATGATATGAATGAGTAATTGTTAAGATTGATTATATATATATATATATATATATATATATATATATATATATATATATTTTTTTTATATTTTATATATTATTTTTTTTTTTTTTTTTTATTTTTTTTTATTTTTTTATTTATATTTTTTATATTTTGATTTTTTTTTTTTTATTTTAATTTTTTTTTTTTTTTTTTTTTTTTTTCGTTTTTTTTTTATTAATTATTTATTTTATTTTACTTTATTTTGTAAAATCACCTCCTTTTCTTTGTGAGTCTTTTTTTTTAAATG
>Ga0099824_1000290_pt1 | contig 53338 bp, 22 predicted proteins | sample SiratrowhiteBW_FD_76837 | JGI IMG/M metagenome (GOLD analysis project Ga0099824, IMG submission 76837) | Root nodule microbial communities of legume samples collected from California, USA - Siratro white BW | ecosystem: Host-associated > Plants > Roots > Nodule | place: USA: California... | reverse complement strand
TTTTTGGGATAAAAAAAAAAAAAATATAGATGTTGAAAGTTTTTGGTTTTTTTTTTTTTTTTTTTTTTTTTTTTTTTTGTTTTTTTTTTTGTTTTTTTTGTTTTTTGTTTATTTTTTAAAAAATTTAAATTAATTTTTTTTTTTTTTTTTTTTTAAAAAAAAAAAAAAAAAACCAGCATCTTTAATACTTCCTTTGATGCTCGATTATAGTATTAAGAGCTAACTTTTATTAATGATTCATTCCTTTAAGTCTCAAACAACCATTATATCTAATATTATTGTTTATATATACATTACAAATATGGAAAAGAAGAGACAGAGACAAATATATTGATCCAAATAAAGTTTTTACCAAAATTTATGAGAAAAGTGTTAATGTGGTGATTGATGATACATTTATTTTAGATATGATGTGAGGATTAGTTTACTAAAATTTTATTGAGATTCTTAGATCATTTGATGTTTGAAATAGTTCAATAGTTTAAGACCGTGTAGTGATTCAAGTGAGTTTGTCTTGTTTAGTGTCTGTTTTTATTAATAAACTTATCATCCAAAATGTTTATGATATTAGACCCTTTATTCTACTTCTAACGTTAATTTCTTCTTTACCTTATATTTAAGTGACGTTTTAAGTTCAATAGTGGGAAAAAATTCACATATTCACATGTCTTATCATCTAGTTTAAGTATGCTTTATATAAATTAATCACAGTAGTCGTGTCATATAAATATATGACTTTATATTAACAAATTTATTTAACTAAGAGTTATATATCCAACTGTATAATAAAAAATTGTTATTTGAGTGAAGGTTCACAAATAGAGAAACTTTGCATCTTTTAAGGTTTAGGATTCTAACATTAATATAAATCAAAGCTTGTTAACAATTTAATTGAATCACGGTATTTAATTTTTTTTTCTTCCTTTGATTACCTTTTAGCTAGTTCTTTTGCAAATTTTTGTATAATTTCATATGCGTGATAGACGATTTATAGGAAATTTATTTAAGTTATTCTATAATAAACAAAATGTACAAAATGATGTGTTGTTTCTGTAACAAGACTATATAGAAAGAAAAATTAATAACATAAATTTGAAATGAGAGATGTAGTGAATTAAATTAGAGAATGTCAAAATAATTCAAAACAGATTTAGAGGAGGACTTGTTTCTAAAAAAAAAAATATAAGAGATGATGAAGAGGTATAATTTCAATTCATGTTTTATAAAAATGTTTATGCTTAAAAAATAAAAAAAAATACAAATACCACCCCTTATAATTAGTAAAAAAATTTAATCTACAATGAATCATATGTCATGTTCAATATAATCTTCACCATAGATAATTTCCTATAAAATTAAAATATAATTTATATGTTTGAAATTATTTATCTACTCCACATTTTAATAAATAATTATTTTAGTCTATCATATTATAGCTTATCTATTAGACTAGAAATTAACATTGCGATATTATAAGTATAATTACAAAGGCTTCTTAAAATATAATTCCTCTGTTCCAAACTAATTGTAGTTTTAACCATGTAAAAAAAAAATCAAAATGATTGAAGTTTCTTCCTTCCAATAAAACATAAATTTTTTTCTCTGTACTATCTCCTAAATTTATATCTTTTTAGTTAAAGTAACTATTAAAAAAAACTATTTTAATAGGTGAAATAGTCATTATCCTTGTTGTGCAATAACCTTTAACTTTGGTGGAAGTAAGGGAGGGTGTATTATCGGTATAGATAAAATCTGAGAATACATTTATGTATTGATTTAATTAAAAAATATATAAAATTAAACATAAAAACCCTACCATACCTGGAACTGGATACAAATAACCAAGGGCGGAGGCAGTGAGAAAGTAGCAAGATCCCGGTACCGTTCGATCTTTCATCCAACGGGGCGGGGCAGAACTTGGATCGGATCTTCTTCTTATATTAAGTGCATTCTTCTCCCTAATTTGGTTTTTTTGTACCCTCACATCACACCACACTCTCTCAACTGCGCAATCTCATGGGGGACTTCAACAACAACAATAACGATGCCTTCATGCGCAACCAAAACGCCGCCGTTCAGGCTCGCACCAAAGCGCAGAACCGTTCCAACGTCCTTCAGCTCAAACTGGTCTCTTCCTCCCCAATCTTCTCTTCCAATTTCTCTTTTCTGAATACCTATTTTGGATTTGCTACCGTAGCTAGGGTTTGTTATGCCTGTCTAATTCCCGTGATTTTTTTATGTATCGGAGATTCAGATTGGACAGAGTCATCCGACTGGTCTCACAGCGAACCTGCTGAAACTCTTCGAGCCCAGGCCTCCCTTGGAGTACAAACCGCCGCCGGAGAAACGGAAATGTCCACCGTTGACAGGTTTTGTGAACGTTTGCGTTGGTTGGTTCTATTTTATGCTGTGTTCAGATTAATTGATATGTTTTCCTTACTCTTTTCAAGGGATGGCACAATTTGTGAGCAAATTCGCCGAGCCTGGGGATCCGGAATACGCTCCACCTATTCCCGAAACCGAAACTCCTGTACTGTTTCGTTCATTTTTGTTTCTGATAAATGGTTTCTGTGTTTATGTTTTATTTACTTGATGCAAGCGTGTGATTATTGTTGAAGCTTATTATTTTGATTGGGAAGCTTTGTTTCTACTCTGAAATTGAGGGAGGGAGTGTGAAGGTTGAGCCTTCTTCTGAATGGTGTCTGTGATTTGTTATTAGAGTTTGTTGGGGTGAAAATTTACCATGACGATTAGTTTGTAACAAATGTTAATGTGGAATGCTGGAACAGATTTAATTGAATGTTAATAGTGCATGGTTTGAATAAATTCATCTATTCATTGCTTATGATGTGTACTTTAGGTTTTAAATGCATGGTTACTTTGTGGAGTAATCATTTTATGTTCCTTGCCTTCGTGATTTTTTATGTGTGGTGAATTCTTGTCCTTTGTGGTAGTTTTTTGAAAAATCATTTTTGGCTAGGTGTTAAATGGCAGAAAAGTTATTTTAGGTTATGGTTTTGATTCATTTTGTCGGTGTAGGCACAAAAAAGAGCCAGAATACACAAGCTAAGACTGGAAAAGGGAGCTGCAAAGGCTGCTGAAGAGCTTGAGAAATGTGATGAGTCCCTTATTATTGTGAATATGCTAATGTCTTGATTTATGTTCTCTGGATGCCATTCTTATATTGGCTGCTTTGCAGATGATCCACATAATGACCCAAATGTATCTGGGGATCCATACAAGACATTGTTTGTGGCTAAACTTGTAAGTTGGATTCTCCAATGTAGTATTGGCTTGCAATTTTAGTAGCATACACATCTTATTGTTGCTATCTTCAAACAGAGTTACGAGACCACTGAAAGCAGAATCAAAAGGGAGTTTGAGTCATATGGTCCAATCAAACGGGTAGGTATTTTGATATCCCCAAGGGTATTTGGTAAGAGCTCATTCATAGTTTCTTAGTTATATCTTCTGTTTTTGTAAGTTATGTATGATTTTACCAACCTGCAAAATGTCTTTCTCAATTACATAATTCTACATGCATATCTATATATACCTCGAACAACAAAATCCAAGCTATTTTCATAATATTGTTTAAAATTGAATATTCATATTCATGAGTCTTGTGGTTGACCAGCTATTAATTTCATGGTATGATTATCTAGAAAATGTGATTTTGTACTGTTAATCAGTAAGCCAGTTGGTTATCATTGCTAACTTGATCGTTGAACTGTATAGCTTGTCATGATGCTAATCGATCATGCATAACTATTATCCTGTTCTGTTCAAAGATTTTAAGATACAAATTACGCATCTTCCTGATTAAATATATCATCAATGATGGTAAGTAAATATATCATCAATGATGGTGAGTGACTTTGCAATGGTAACTACTGTATTTAGTGGCACCACTAATTTCCATAGAATGGATTATTTTTTGGTTTCTTTTATTAGTTTCAACGTAGTTCCTCTGTTAATTTATGCGGATCAAGAGATCTTCTGAGTGCATGGGTCTATCTAGGAATTATGTTAGCAGTAGGTATAGTATCTAAAAATACATCCATGGTAAGGGTGTGGACTTCTTATTCTGCAAATGGTAAACTGTTATAAAATTTCAACCAATCTGGACTCAAGTTCATCTGCTGTTAACTGAACATTTAGTTGAGCAGAGCAGTGATGCCCCTCGTTCCTTTTGGCCTTTGTTTTCAAGCAAGAAAAGGAGACTGACTTCTGTTATTTTCTGCACTGGGTAAAATACATTGGGAGTATTGCATTCTTTTCCTCTTCTGTTTAATTTCTTAGCTAGTATGTTTTTGATGTTGCTAAATTTTATTCTTGGCTAAGGCTAGAGTATCTATCAAAAACAAATCAGCAATTGAGAAGATGTCATGGTATTTTCTATATTACCTATAGTTGTTTTTTATTTTAAAAATAATATCCCTGGTAAGGGGAACTAGTCACCAACTGGTTAATTGGCCCCAAATACATCAGTTTTTCTGCAACTATTGCTGGTGGTGATTCATCTCTCGATGGGAGCTGTGTGATTTAAAGGTGAGCACGGCTAATTAGGCACAGTGCCTGTCTGCCGTGCCATTTAAGAATATACCATTAGTCCTTTTTTTGGTTGTAATGTCAATTATGAAGTGAGGGAGTGTTTATTACATTTTCTTTGCAGCTGAAGACCAATATTTTCTGTTTTGACTGGCCTTTTTTCAATTTTCTTATGGTATAGGTTCGATTAGTTGCTGACAAAGAGACTAATAAGCCCAGGGGTTATGCTTTCATTGAGTTTCTGCATACAAGAGACATGAAAGGTTGACAGAGATTAATTAATTTTTTTTTTCACTATGGCTTTAGATTCACATCTGTGGTTCATTTTGCAGCTGCTTATAAACAAGCTGATGGTAGGAAAATTGATGGTAGAAGGGTGCTTGTGGATGTTGAGCGTGGGAGGACTGTTCCAAATTGGAGACCTCGTCGCCTGGGTGGTGGGCTTGGTACTACTAGAGTTGGGGGAGAAGAAGTTAATCAGCGACATTCTGGGAGGTTGATCAGTCTATCTTCAGTCCTTTTAATAATTGCCATTCACTTTATCACTTGCTTTTTCAAATAACCTGCGCTAGAGTGCTGACAGAAATTAAACTTTTATTGACTGTTTATTTGGCTTAACCAATACACAACTCATGGAGGAACTCCTTCAATTTTCAGGGAGCAACAGCAGTCTCGTTCTGAAGAACCTAGAACACGAGAGGACCGACATGGTGATAGGTAAGGAACATCAATTGTTGTCCATACAAATAATTCTTTCATACTTGGGAATGTTCTATTGTTTCCCTGCATTCACTGATGTTAATATAATTGTGGACTTTGAAATAATGTTCTTTCATTAAATATTTTGCAAGTCACTTACTTTGATTATTGTTGGGCTGAGATCATTTAGGGACAGGGAAATATCACGTGAAAAAGGTAGGGATAGGGATAGAGAACGAGAGCGATCACGGGAGCATTCTCATGAAAGGGTCAGGGATCGTGATTATAGAGAGGATAGACACCACAGAGACCGAGACAGGACTAGGGACAGAGACAGGGAAAGAGATAGAGACCGTGGACGTGATCGAGATAGGGCACGGGATCGTGATAGGGATAGAGACCGTGATCGTCATCGTGAAAGGGATAGAGATTATGAAGTTGGGGACACTGATCGACGTTCACGTGATAGGGAGTCTGAATATGATCGTGTTGAATCTAAACATGAGAGGGACCAACATGGGGAAAGGAATCGTGACTATGAGCCTGAGGATGATCGTGGTAGGCATAGCCAGTATGAGCATGGACGTCGACATGCTGACCCTGATCATGACCCTGAGCAGTATGACCACTACCATCATGGAGATGACCGTGGTGATCATTACAATCAGTATCATGACCATGATAGGATGGAAGATGACTACCATGTAGGACGTGCAACATCTGAATCACATGAAAAGGAGAAAAGTCATGGTACAGACCGTGAATATCGTCGCTCAGAGAGATCTCACTCCCGGGAGTATGATTACTAGGAATTTGGGCATCGTATTTCTCAACTTTATTGGTAACATTCATCATTTGGTTATGTTTACTTCTGAATCTTGCTGTCCACTCCTGGTCCGCCACCCTGGTAATTGTTGTGTGATCATTGCACCGTTAAAAGGACACAGTAGCCGCTGCTATCCATATTTGAAAACTTGAATACTCCATCTTTCGTGTCTTTTGCTTCTTTTTGTGAACGTGGACTTGGACCTGTAGTGTTGGTATTTGTTTTGCGATTTCTGTTGTTTTCTTCTGACATTTTATGAAATGAACATAGGATTTTCTGGGAAACAATTTGTGCGGCTTCCATGTGGTTTCTATCTTGGGATTTGTGTTGTTTTCTTCTGTCATTTTTGGGAAGTGAAACGCAGGATTTTCTGGTTATTTTTTTAGGAAACAATTTTCCTGTGGTCACTTGATAAATGATTGGCGCTTATGTTTACAATACAGAGCTGACAGCATTATTTGTCCGTTAACTTATAGATTTTTCTGACGTTGGATGCCAAATAATTGATTTATTTCAATACACCAGTCAATTATGTGACACAACTTCCATGATTATTTGAGGTTTCAAAAGATTGTATTTGAAGCTGACAATTAGCTTCTTTAATTTCATTTGGATTTGGAAATCTAACGCTACGGAAATGAATACACTTTGTATGTTGCTTCTTGCAGTTTCTAAGGAGAATTCTTATGATTGCACTGCTAACTGAACTTTATTTTTCATCGATGGGAAGTGAATGTTAGGAATGAAACGGCTCAAGCATGTAAGCTGCGGCATTCTGTGAGAGACCATTAAAGCTTTAATAGCCCTGAATTACGTGAGAATCGAAGGAAACTAAAATAATAGTTTATTTGAACTGAACTAACACAATTTGGACAAACTAAACTGTATTGTTTCGAAATTCAGTTAATTGAGTCCGAATCAAACTGTTTTCACTGTACTGCATAATACAGCAAAATTTTCACACCTTTATATTTACTGTGCCAATGGCGTATAATTCTACATAAATTGTTCAGATATTTTGAGGCATTGTGCGAATGGTTTTTGATAGAGGAGTTTCTACAAAGCTTTTAATTGCTCTGACCGTTGAATGTTTAGATCTTTCGAGTCAGATGCATCCAAGGCAAGAGCTCCAAACGTTTAAAATGTTCGTGTATCCACCCATTTTTCTCATTTTACTGATGCAGCAAATGTACATCACCAGCGATACTTTTATGAAGCAGTTATTAAAGACTGAACAAGTAAAATACTTTAGTTCAGTTTTTATTTAAAATAATTCAGTTTTTTAAAATTTAATTCAGTTCACTTATTGAATATCAATTCAACTTAGTTATTTTTTTTTATCACCGAGGAGTGGTGGGCGCTGACTGACTGTTCGATGGTCTAAATTAAGGATTTAATGTAATCAAGACAAGCGTCACCACGTTAGGTATTACCTTTCTGTGTTCTGGAGGTTTATAAAAAATACAAGGTTTGATTAACTTTATAGCCATTATATTTAATGAACAAAATAACAATAAATAAGGACCAAAACTAAATAAGAAAATATAAATAAAACCAAAAGGAGACTAGAGATTATAATTACAGAGTGTTGGATTGAATGAGAGATATTTTAAAAGAATTGTGTGATTGGTTTATAAAATTAGCAAGAAGAAATAGATGAATTCCATGACATGAAGAGATAAGTTTTGGCTCTTGGTCACAGAAAAAAAAATATTATTATTGTCCCTTTTTCAATATCATCAAGGAATTAGAAGGATAAAGAAAGAAAATATTAATTTTAAAAAATTAAAATATGTCAAGATTTTTAAAAAAATCAAATTCTCCAACACAGTACCCTTATTTTTGTCCATACCCATCCTTGGGTTGGTACGGTAGCTTGGGATGCTTCTCCTCGTTACTCAATTATATCCTCCAACTTTTTCATACAATCATTTTAACATTAAAATCACTATTTTCTGTCTTACCATTCTCTACTTTCGAAGCATCAATCATATTTGCTAACAAAAATTTGTACTTCATCTTTATTTTTTTTATATTCTTTTTAAATAATAAAACAAAACCAAAAAACACATCTTGTCGCTTTAATCGTTCCCAACAAATAAAGAACAAATGTAGAATAAACACTTTAATGCGTAAACGTTTTCTTTTCAAAAAAAAGACTTAGTTATTGTTGTTACATGAAGCTTCGTAAAACTGGTAGGTTTGTTTGTTTCTCTTCTAACGTTACTATATTTAATTATTCTTTTTGAGTGGTCTGTTACTACGAGGTTTTGTATTCTATTTTCATTTTGCCCTCTTTTCAATAAATAGCTTTCTTCTAAACAAGACGAAAAAAATTATAATGGAAATATCACCTAAACTTCAAATATACACTAACATAAATTATTTAATTTAGTACCTATTTGTGAAGTTGTTATATTACACAAAACTATAGCACAATTTTTTGTGGATTAACTAAAAGTTTAAAATAAAATTGCGAGCTCTCAAAAACTACGACACTTGATTACTAGCAAGATTTTTGGTACTTATCAACCTTTGTTAAAGGGATAACTCTCTTTGTTACTCTTATGAAATGAATATCTATTAGGTGAAATAGATATTTAAAAAAAGTATTAAATGAAACCAAGGGAAATTCATTACAATTTAAATAATCCGAAAACTATTTTGTTTCAGTTTTTTCCATCGTTCCAAAATTTGTTGCAAAATCGAAATACAAAGCATAAAAAACAATTAATGTGAGTGGTTCTATCATGAAGCTTCCTCCGGAACCATTGGCTTGTTATTGACGTTAGGTACGGTGAAGGTACTAATTTAATTTGTTTTTCAAGTGGTGAATCTTTGGCATTATTTACATTGTGACACTCTTTTAGCACAAAAGAGTGAGTTAATTTCAATTTTCAGTATTTCAGAATTGATAAAACGTCGAAAAATAAAAACAAATTCTAATCTAATTATTCTCGCTAAGTCTTCTCCAGGACATGTAATATCTTTTAATATCTGTTAACAGATTTCTAATGAAATAATCACAGTGTAAAACAAGAGCACAATTTGTACCTGCCAAAACGACTAAATACCACCCAAAATGTTCATAATGCATTTCAGTAAGGATAAAAATTTTGCTTTTGGTTGGAGTTTCTTCTTATAGTACCTTTAAATTGGTGTTGTCATTTTATATGAACCTTCCTTGCAATTGTTGTAAAATATAAATTTTGATAAAAAGGTAATAAGTTAATAACAAAACACACTCAATTACTACAAACTGTGTCTTTTCAATGACCATACAATTTTAAGAAAAATTAAAAGGCAGTGTATAGGAATCTTCTACTATTGTAGATTCTGTACACAACAAATGGAGTTTTGGCAACAGGTATGAAAGCAATAACATGTGAAAACCAAAATTAAACATCTCTCAAAATTCATTTAACTAAAATTTCTTTAATGAAATTAAAAAAAAAATTTACTGAAGTAGCCAAAGATATTTATATATATGTAAACACAAGATGGTGGTACTGAAGAATGCACTCAATTTTCACAATTTTCTTTCTCAGCTATAGTTGTAGAAGCAAAGGGAGAAAAAACAACAACAACTAAGGAGCATAGCATTGCCCTTATCATTCTAATTCCTAGATTATCATCCTTGCATGCATGGCTACGTTTGTGAAACACAAGACTTATTCAATTGCTGCAGCAACATGGTTGGTCTTATGTATCCTTACTATGATCTGCAATGTTAGTTTAGCAGATCGAATGTTGAAAGAACAAGAGTCAGGAAATGATGGTAAGAAAGAGAGACAAGGAGTTCTGGCAGCCATTGTAAATTTCTTGTGGGAGGACGGAAAGTCTTCCTATGAACCTGTTTGGCCGGTGAGTTCATCAAACACATAGATACATTATTATGAGTAACTTTGTAGCATACATTATATATCATAGTACTTTGTTTAATTTTTTTTTTCCTTACAATGTTGTCCTTTTACAATCTGAAATGTGCATGCATTGTGCTGGTGGTAGAGCAGAACATGAAATTTGGTTGGAGAATTATAGTAGGATCCATCATTGGATTTTCTGGAGCTGCATTGGGAAGCGTTGGAGGGGTAGGAGGTGGAGGAATTTTTGTGCCTATGCTCGCTTTGATCATTGGCTTTGACCCCAAGTCTTCAACGGCCATTTCTAAGTGTTAGTCTCTACTATCTAGCTTGGTTTATTGCAAGATTAGGTTTTTGGATTCTTCACATCATAGCTTTGATTTCATAACCTCAGGTATGATAATGGGTGCATCAATATCCACCGTGTACTACAATCTGAGGCTCAGACACCCAACACTGGATATGCCGCTTATAGACTATGACCTGGCTTTGATTTTCCAGCCTATGCTGATGTTAGGAATAAGCATTGGTGTGATATGTAATGTCATGTTTGCTGATTGGATGGTCACAGTTTTGCTTATTATCTTATTCATAGGTAATAACTATATAACAACATTATTAATGCCTTACTTATATTTTTCTTGCTAATGCTAATTTGGAAATAATCGGTGTCAGCCACATCTACAAAAGCTACATACAAAGGCATAGACGCATGGAAAAAGGAAACAATTGCAAAGAAGGTAAATAAATTCACCTTATTGCACTTCCTGAAATCTTGAAGTTGTGTCTCACCCCTTCAGCATAATTATATGAATACTATGCTACTTGACTTTCAGGAAGCATCCAAACTGCTGCAGGCAGAACCAGAATCCGGTGGTAAGCACTTATAGACCTGACTATATATTCAGAAGAACCCTTCAGCAACTATGTGTGGAAGATGATTTCAAAACTGAAAATAACAATATGCAAATTAAAAAGGATCCACATTCCAATAATAAGATTTATCATATAAAATTTAAAGTAAAAGAAAATATCTTCAAATGGTTGTAACTTAACTTGTAAACCTTTTATTACAGATGACTACAAGCCAATACCAAGTGGTCCAACAGATGCACTATTTGAGCAGGTAATCCCAAGGTTTTTTCAAGTCGTTTCTACTGTGTTAGATTCATGATTTATCTAACTTTTACCGCTGTACAAAATTTTCATGTGCACATGCAGGCCCCTTTACTAAAAAACATACATTGGAAAGAACTAGCACTCCTCGTGTATGTCTGGGTGGCTTTTTTCATTGTTCAGATTGTTAAGGTGATCAAACTATTACATACGGTCTAATTTTCTGATTCCTTAGTCACACACATGCAGCTGCTGAGTTTCTCCGTTAAAAATTTACTAAGTTGTGTTTTCTAAGTGCATTTCTGTGCAGGAATACAGCAAGCCCTGCTCCATCCAGTTCTGGGTTCTTAATTTCTTGCAGGTAAGATATCTTTTATTACATATTTGGGTACTTCTTATCAGATGAGTTTCTGCAATATAAAACCATTTGGTTTTATGGTTATAAGAATCCTTGAATAAAGACAAATAAACCCTTTAAGCTATCAAAATGCTATCAAAATGTATCAATTCCTACAAATTGGGTTAGAAGGCACAAGAGGTGACATGAAACTAGATAACAATAAACACTGATTGCTTAATGTTAATGGCAAAAGAAAATTATAATATATAGCATGCATACTTAGGAACACGGTATCAAATTAGTTATCAAACCATCAAACAACTACTAGCTTTTTGATATATGTAACTTTCTGCAAAATAATACCATGACACGCCAAAGACTAAGTGATATTTGATTTGCCAATTCAAGGTTCCTATTGCGATCTCCGTTACACTTTTTGAAGCCATAGGCTTGTACAAAGGAACTAGAGTGATTGCATCAAAGGGAAAGGAAATCACCCATTGGAAGATTCATCAGATTTGTCTCTACTGTTCCACTGGAATAATGGCTGGTATGGTTGGTGGACTTCTTGGTCTAGGAGGTGGGTTCATTTTGGGACCGTTGTTTCTAGAATTGGGAATTCCTCCTCAGGTACCCTCTTCACCCTTCGTGTGTATTAACCATCTTAAGAATTTTCCCAAGAACAATCTCACAAGAAAAATATAACTTTGATTAAAGATCTGTTCTTTGTATTGTAGGTAGCAAGTGCTACATCAACTTTTGCTATGGTTTTTTCATCCTCCATGTCAGTAGTACAATACTACTATTTGGATCGTTTCCCAGTACCGTATGGTAAGTGGCAATCAAAAAAATCTGGAATTATTTAGAACTAGAACAAGTTTCTGGAAAAGCAAGAGAAACAAATTAAAGCCTGTGTGTGACACTCTTTTATTAACATCCAAAGTTGTGAAACTTGCTAGTTATTTGTTTATTAATCTATTTACCTCTTTGCTTCAGCTTCCTACTTTGCTTTGGTTGCAACCATAGCTGCCTTCACTGGTCAGCATGTGGTGAGAAGGGTAATTGTAGTTCTTGGCCGAGCATCCATTATCATCTTCATACTAGCATTGACCATTTTCATCAGCGCACTGAGTTTAGGTACTTTCTGTGATTTTAATCAGAATACATAGATTTTTGTTTCATCATTTCACTTCTTTTAAATTTTAATGCCTATTTCTTGTGTTATGTATGTGTATCACAGGTGGAGTGGGAATAGAGAACATAATTGAGAAGATAGAAAAACACGAGTATATGGGCTTTGAAGATCTCTGCGCGTCTTATTAGAACTACTACATAGAATAACATTATTCAAACGGTCACCTATTAGTCCATTTAATTTAAGCAACGGAAAGATTGTGTTTTTTTATCTTATTTTCCATTATCTAAATGTTGATGTTAAGCATTTCACTTTGGTTGCTGAAAAATCATGTACAACTGTTCATTAAAGACAAATTGGAAGGAGTGGTGTGCCACGAAAACAAAGCACTGGGTGTATTCTCTGATCATTTAGACAGCACATCTGACATATCATGGGCTATGAATGATGAAAATAAAATTTTGGCTTTGTTGTTTTATCGGTTTATGCCTTTGATGAAAGTGAGCACGTGTGGTCCACCGAAGTTTGTCTATGGAATGTGGTGATGACTCTTTTTTGAGCGTTACACAAAAATAATGAACTGGAATTACATCTCTTAACCGTGATAATTGATGAAATAAAGTAGAAAAGTAGAAAAACGGTTTTGCATCTTACATTTTCTGAATTAAATTGAGTATATGCATAGCATTAACATGCTATATCTGTATTTCTTCAATTGGAGAATTTAATTCATTCTTGTTGAAAATCTTCAAAAAGTGAGGTTTAACAACATTTTAACGACCCTTGTGAACAAGGGTACAAACATATTCCTAAACATGCTTACTATTGGAATAGCCACCTCCTAAAAAAATTCCTTCATGTGATCCTTCTTAACTGGAACAAAACTTCTCTAGTGGTCACAAAATGTCAAAGTAAGAGTGAATTTGTTCAAAAGAGTAATACTAAGTACTTGAAATTTTCTTATGTCATAACCAAACATTATTTGAAATCATATGGCTTAAATAAAAAAAACTTATCACTGTTATTTATTTAAAAAAAAGTCCGTTCAAAGTCATTTCCGTTTTATTAGTTAATAATAATAATAATAATAATAATAAAATACTTTTGTCACTTTTATCCGTCAGCGAGTGAGAGTCTATGTTTATATATATATATATATAAAATACATTTCCCTTAATAGGTTTAGGTAAATGAAATTGTTTTTAGAATTGTCCTTTAATATCATAACAAGAATACATTTTTCTATCATTTTTATCCTCAAACGTGATAATTACATCAATGAAAATAAATTTTAAATAACTTTTTTTAGTAGATAAAAGTAGATTGTAACAATGGACCATTTGATTGATCACTTAGGTCAAAAAAATATAATATTCTAACAAGCATAAAGTAAAATAGCAAAATAAATTTCTTAATGGTTCATCCTTTTTTCTCAATTAAGTACTTAAAGAGATTTTATTAATTAAATTACTTTATTACATCGAGTTAACAAATATTTATAAGTTATACCAAGTTAACAAATTTCCCTAGGTTATATATATTGTTCTTTAATCTCTCTGAGAATAAAAACTTATAAATGATTATAACACTCTTTGGGATAATACTAATAAAGATAACAAGGATATAAATTTACAAAATGAATAATCATAAGGTTTAGCATTCAGCCTAAAAGACAGTAAATACTCAAAAATTTGATAAGACTATAATACTTGTATTTGCTACAAGATTTCTTGCACTTGTTGTTTGTATTTTTATCTCCAACTTTGAGCATATATATAACTTCTTAAACATGACCCTTGGGTTCCAAAAAATCAAGTTTGGATTATGCAATATTGTCCTATTGCATATCTTTGTCTTGTTGGCTATGATGACATTATAAATGTTCAAAGTAACGAAAACATTAAATTTCAATATTTCAAAACATTCTTTAACAATTATAAAATATTCACAATATATAACTGAAATAATTATAATAGAATCAATAAGATTCATTTGTTTTCATATGAAACAACTGTAATTAATCAATGTCATTCATTTGATTTTATACCATGACATCTAAAACAATTACAACAAAATTAAATAAAAGAATTTTATTTCATATAATGACATATAAAACATTTATAATAGAATCAAATAAAATTCTTTTGTTTCATATAATGCCATATAAAACGTTTATAATAGAAATAAAATTCTTTTGTTTTCATATAATGACATACACTTAAAACTAAAACTTTGGATTTCATTTTCAGATATTGTAACCATTTGATTATGACACTTTTAGCATATGTATATATTGAAAATTTGTTTAGATATGGTGGATTCAACTGATTTAAATAAAACGATGTTATATGAACAGTTGATTTATTATGCTGTCTTCTTTAAACCAAAGTTGTAGATGGTTATACATGAACTGTATTACACTTACACAAGATACTGTTAAAACATCCATATCACACATGAAATAGATAGATAATTTTTTTTTGTTTTTGTTGTCATTAAAATTCGATTTTCACATATAATTTATTGGTCATCATAGTGACAAGTGAGTTATAGATTTAGAATTTAGAGAGACTATTTATAGGACTTAGACCCACAATTTCAACAACACCTACTTTGTCAATGCTGCCTATTTGTTTCTTTCAATAAATATCACTTATGAAACGTAAACTTTATTAGCTACTAAAATTCCTACCGAGATGGTGGTGATACTAATTTTTCATGACATATGTGTGATGTGGGAAGTTACAAGTTGCAGTGTTCAATTTTTCAAACCAAACAATTAAAACTATTTGTTGTTACCTTTTTCTCTCTTTATTTTTTTTTTTAAAACATCCCAATATTTTCAAAATCAAATGATTAACATTTGATTGCTTTAATAAACACAAGATAGAAGCTAGACGGATAATGATATCATAATACATTAAGCAAAAAGTTAGTATAAATTTATGAAAAAATCTAGATAAGATTCAAATTAATATAAAAGATCATACATCACATGTTTTAGGTAAAAATTATACTAAATAATTAAATAATAATATTTTATATGTATTTATGCATATCATATATATATATATAGCCTTTTTTATTTTTTAAATAAAAAACTCAACAATAAAATTTTTTTTTATCGACAAATTTAAACATTTTTTGTACTGTTAGTTTTTTTATTTTTCTAAATAAAAAAAACTCATTTTCGTCTATATCATTCAGAAAATTCTCTAAGCTTTGAAATGGTAATCTTCAATTAAATTAAAGAATCCAGTACAATCGAGATTCAAGACTTAGATTTTTAAGAAAACATGAAAGTTTGTAAATTCTATTGGTCAAGATTGTAAAAAAAAAAAAACTTGTTGAAGTATGGAGATGATGACAGTGTGTTGTTTTTTTTCGTGTGTAGTATTTTCTTTATCATTCAAATGAAAACTATAAATAATGATCAATGCACTTGTTTTTCTCTAATTATAATTTTTTCATCAAATTATATTATCCTTTGATGTATAAAGTCGTGTATTTTCTTTATCATTCAAATGAAAACTATAAATAATGATCAATGCACTTGTTTTTCTCTAATTATAATTTTTTCATCAAATTATATTATCCTTTGATGTATAAAGTCCTGCAGACAGACGACAAATTCTTCTATCAAAGATCACAAGCAAATTCAGAGAGCAATACTATTTGTTCCTATTTCTAGTGTTCCTTTTTGCTCTTTAGATGCGTATTATACGAATATGAACATAAATTAGTTTCCTGAAAAATTGTGTTCGAAAATGGAAGTGCAGGCTATGTGGCCAAGCACTGCACGCGTCGTCCCTTTTCACGGAATTTGGGAACTAACACACCGCTGGTCAGCACTTCCAACAACATGGGCCAATAAATGGCCATAGTCTATTCTAGCAATATAGGTTTCCACACACAGGTGGTTTTGGTAGTAAATATCACCAAAACCAGGGTGCAATATTTCAATTCCATTTTCCCGCCCAATTCCATACGCCATCAATAAATATAAATAAATTATAAATAACTCCTCTCTTTTTAATTGGTTGTTGCTTCATTACACACCAGTCACACTGTTTTCCCGGAACTTCTCGTCTTCCCAACTCTTCCGTTTTTGTATTTCTCGTTTTGCTCCTTCCATTTCTTCGTCGTTTCCTCTGCCAGGTATCGTATCGCAGCCCTAACGCCGTAGTTTCTGTTATTTACTCCATTGTTCATGTGTTTGTTCGGTGATTGTACTCTACGTTTTTAGGGTTTGAAATGGAGAAGAAGGACAAAGTGAATAACGAGGATCTTGCTGTGGAGTCTCCAACTTCGGTTCTCGAAGACGAGGTCTGTTATGTGATCTCTCTCTCTTTCTCTCATTTCTCCAAGTAAATCATTCTCGTATCAAGCACTAACCTGAAGAGTGAACATTTAAGAAGGCCGTTGTTTCTTTCACGCAGTCGCACTCGCGCACAACGTGCTCTTGTTATGAACTCTTTGTTTGGATCAATTCTTTATTAACTATAACTTGCATTTTGTATTGTAAGCTTTCTTTGAACGGCTCTCCTTTATGAAATCCTGTTTGGCGCTATATGTAGTGTTAAAACTTATTCCGCTTTTGTTCTTGTTTAGATGATAGAGGATTTTTTTTTTTTATTAACTGTGACTCGCGTCATGTAATGTAAACTTCAGTTGAACGATTATTTTAATCGAGTTCGTTGTTTGTCGTCGTTTCGTGTTACAAAATAGTTTTCAAACTTTGTCGTTTTTGTTAATAGAGGTGTATGTTATTTTTAATTTGGTATAAATTGGTTTTGATTGGTGTTTGATTTTTGTTCCTTTATTTTCAAATGGAAAGGATGTTTGTGCCCCGAAGGACGAATTTAAGTTGGAGGAAGAGTTAATTGCTGATGTGAAAGACGATGGGTCGTCTCTTGTATCGAAAACTATGGCAGAGGAGGAAGCGAAGTTACTTAAAGCTAGGATGAAGGAAGATGAGGTGCTGTGTGAGGAGGCACCTGACCTCAACGACACACAGTTTAACAAATTGGATGAGCTTTTGACTCAGACCAAACTATACTCTGAGTTTTTGCTGGAGAAAATGGATGACATCGCACCGGTACTATTCCACTCTCTCTTAATGCTCCTTTTCTGTGACAACTTTTGATGCATGCTTATTTGTTCTTCATGTTGCATTGCTCTTATTCTTTGAATATTATTTACTAGACTGTGGGTGAACAAGTGAAAGTGGAAGAGCTAGAGAGCAATCCTTCTGCGAAGAGGGGACGTGGGTCGAAAAGAAAAGCTGCTTCCCAGTGCAATACTGTCAGTACATTGTGCTCTGGTGCATCTAAATTGTTTTCACGTAAACTGGCATGCCACTGTATATCACTGGTTTTATGCATAGAGTTGTAAAGTTGACTCTAGTTAGATTTTTAGTTGATCAGATAGTGTTTGGTAATTGATTTGAAGTCACAAAACACGATCATTTCTATCCCTTCTTTATAAGCAAAGTTTTATGAGCAGGTTTATTTTGTTAATATATTCTATTAATTTCCATTGCTTGCATCCAGTTTGAGCTATTTTAATCATTAGTGTGTTTTCATGTTTGTAATTACTTTAGAGGAGGGCCAAAAGAGCTGTTGCTGCCATGCTAACAAGATCTAAAGAAGGTGAGGGGACTGTAGATATGAAAATGACCGAGGAAGAAAGAGTTGAGAAGGAGCAGAAAGAGCTCATGCCTTTACTGACCGGGGGAAAATTGAAGTCTTATCAACTGAAGGGTGTAAAGTGGTTGATTTCCTTGTGGCAAAATGGATTGAATGGGATTCTTGCTGATCAAATGGGTCTTGGAAAGACAATCCAAACGATTGGATTTCTCTCACATCTAAAAGCGAAAGGTCTGGATGGGCCATACATGATAATTGCTCCTCTATCAACCCTCTCAAACTGGATGAATGAGATTTCTAGGTAGATAAGAAATTTATTTATTGAAAATTTTGGCTACTTATTATTACCATCTTAACAATTATTGTTCTGCATGTTTTTATCTTTTGACCAATGGTCATTATTTTTAATAAACGGAATAGGTTTGCACCATCACTTCCTGCCATTATCTACCATGGTAGCAAGAAAGAGAGAGACGAGATCCGAAGGAAACATATGCCTACTAGAACAATTGGTCCGAAATTTCCCATAGTCATAACTTCTTACGAGATTGCATTAAATGATGCCAAGAAATATTTTAGGCCATACAATTGGAAATATCTCGTTGTTGATGAGGTAAATAAATTCATTTGAATGTGCAAAATGTTTTTTATTTTTGTCCAATGTATTAAGTAAGCAATATTTTAATTAGTCTGTATGTTCCCGTTGTCTAACTAGATTTTTTGAACTTTTGAAGGGACACAGGCTCAAAAACTCACAATGCAAATTAGTGAAGGAGTTAAAATACATAAATGTTGAAAACAAGCTTCTTCTCACTGGAACTCCTCTTCAGAATAACCTGGCCGAGCTATGGTCTCTATTGAACTTCATTTTGCCTGATATTTTTGCATCCCTTGAAGAATTTGAGTCATGGTTAGTATTGTTTTCTTACTGGTTTGATGATGTGCCAACACTCAACGCAGATAGTTGAAAATCTAATGCCCTATATTTTTTATGTTTTATATTGGGCTAATGAAACCTTTTTTTTATATTCTGACTCAGCATATTGAATGTAAACAATTTGGGCCAATTCCTCTACACTTCAATAATTTTGCCTGTTTGATATATTGTTAGGAAGTTCAAGAATTTGTTTCAATTTGGATGCTTCCTCAACCTTAGTTTCCTTTACCATTGAATCTGTTGTGTCCTACCTACCCCTACCCTTTTCTGCTCGCTTCTACCAAATTTAATTATGCAGTCTGTTTTTACATTTCTAAAGTCTTTTATTTTTTCAAACCAGTTGCTTGTGTGTTTGTTATTATGTTGCTCTTTTCAATATGATCTATAGATTTTATGTCACTTAGCAATATTGGTTTTGGTTTGATGCAAATAAAACACTATTTATGCATTTGTTTTACTTTATTTAAATATAATTAAATTCCTTGTAGGTTTAATCTGTCAGCAAAGGGCAATAATGAAGCAACTAAGGAAGAACTGGAAGAGAAGCGAAGATCCCAGGTATGCGCTCTAAACTTGCTTTTGTATTACTTGTCCATTCTGATAATAGGAACTGTAAGGCTACACGTGACATATTCACTTGCAGGTAGTAGCAAAGCTTCATGCAATTCTTCGACCCTTTCTTCTGCGTAGGATGAAGTCTGATGTTGAGATGATGTTGCCAAAGAAAAAAGAGATTATTATCTATGCAAACATGACTGAGCATCAGAAGAATTTGCGGGATCATTTAGTTAATAAGACGTTGGGAAACTATTTAAAAGAAAAGATGTCAAGGGGTAAAATTTACTTCCAGTTTTTGCTATCATGCTATGAAAACAAGGTTTTCTTTCAACTCCCTCATTATAATAATATAGATCTGTATCACATTGCTTTACTGCAGGACGCCCTGTTCCTGGAGGTATGATTCGTAATTTGGCTATTCAGCTCAGGAAAGTGTGTAACCATCCTGATCTTCTAGATTCAGCTTATGATGATACAAGTAAGTGTCGTGCAATTGAGTGGATTTACTGATTTCAAGATCTATTATTCTTACCTAGGCTATGTTTATCTGTTCGGACAGCTGTCTATCCTCCTTTAAATGAGATAGTTGAACAGTGTGGAAAATTCCGTCTGCTTGATCGATTGGTGCATCGTTTATTTGAAAGGAATCACAAAGTATGCTTTACAGAGCTGTGTCTACATTTTCCCATTTCCTTGTTACTAAAGAGTCTACTTACATGCTGCTGCATTTGCTAATTGTTATCAGGTTCTTGTCTTCAGTCAATGGACAAAAGTGTTAGATATAATGGATTATTATTTTAGTGAAAAAGGCTTTGAAGTTTGCAGGATTGATGGTTCTGTGAGGCTGGATGAGAGGAAACGACAGGTTTGTACCAATGCAGGAATAACACAACACATGTTAATTCAATTCACTTTTCTGATTTTTTTTTTCATTTTTTTTTTCTGATTATTGTATTTTATTTTAGGCTATGAATATTTTATATTGCATATTCCTTCAGTTTCTTCAATATATACGTATGTTCTGTCATTTTAATGAACTGTTTGGTTGTGCTTTTTCTAAGTGTTCTTCTTGATGAAAAGATGTTTAAAACTCTTAACAAAAATAGTTTTTTTGAAAAAAAAAATCTAATTAGAGAAGTTTGCGCTTTTCTTCGAAGCTAGAAAGAGTAGCTTCAGAACATAATATCACTACCACGAAAGCACTGATTTTCAAAGTTTACTTATATCCTAGATAACAAGGAATTAAAGAGTTTTACATTTGTCTGGCGATCATGGTATCTTAAATTTGTAATGACAGCCTTTTTCTGTCTTCCTTTCTTTGCTTTTTTTGTGCATCAATTATTCCAGTAAAACGGAAGCATTATTGACCATTTCTATTGTAGTTACCGTGGTATTTGTAGATAAGCTTTAAGCCTGTTATTATTTGCAAATATTGCTCTTAATCTCTAATCGTTGGTATCTCTTCTGCTCATGAACAGATCCAGGACTTCAACTATGCAGATAGCAATTGCAGAGTTTTTCTTCTTTCTACTAGGGCTGGTGGATTGGGAATCAACCTCACTGCAGCTGATACTTGCATTCTTTATGACAGTGATTGGGTACTGCTTGACATAGTCATTGTTCTGTATTTTATCTATTTGCTTTACTGTTTTATTTATAATACACATTTTTTTTGAGTTCCAGAATCCTCAGATGGATTTACAGGCCATGGATAGGTGTCATAGAATTGGTCAAACAAAGCCTGTTCATGTCTACCGGCTCTCAACTGCTCAATCTATAGAGGTACTTCAATATTGCATATCGGACTCAGTCTTTAGTGTGGCTTGTTATAGGATGGATATGACAGTCTATATTACAGGATCGCATGTTGAAAAGAGCTTTCAGCAAATTGAAGCTTGAGCATGTAGTTATTGGGAAAGGACAGTTTCATCAAGAACGTGCAAAAACTGTTAATATGAATGAGTTGGAGGTTTGTGTTTTAGCAATTGCTATCCAATGATTTATTTTGAATTTCTCCCATGTTAAAAGTAGAAATGAATTTTCTGTCAACTGCTTCCCTTTGGTGTTTAAAGATTTTTGCAGTCAATATTTCCTTTACATGGCCAAAATTACGTTTTGTTGTATTGGCTGGACCAGATGAACATGCTGATCATTAAATGATTAATTAGTCTTTCTCGTCTCATGTATTAGAACTTGTCCGCTCAGCTTACACCTTACCAGTACTTTGTTGGCATTCGCTTGCCTGATCATAACTAGATTGTGCTGTATCTCCATTTGCTTAGGGTAAATGGATTAGCTTAATCTAAAATTTACTGGAAATATAAAGTCAAGTTGAAAATTTTGCATTTTATTATTGGATATATTTGTTTTGAGACTTTCCTAGACCTTGTCTTAATTTGTTCTTTGTGCATGATCGAACTTTAGGAAGAGGATGTTTTGGCATTGCTTCGTGACGAAGAAACAGCCGAAGATAAAATGATACGAACAGATATTAGTGATGAAGACCTGGAGAAGCTCTTGGATCGCAGTGATCTTATCGTCAACAACTCAACCGACGGTAACTTGAAACCTCCATGCAGTACCTTTCCTCTTAAAGGGCCAGGGTGGGAGGTGGTGATTCCAACTGCGAGTGGAGGCGTGCTCTCTACTCTCAACAGCTAGTTTGTCGTCACTATTTATTGGCCCCAGAGTTTGAAATACCTTCCCTTTTGTGGTCTGAGATGATATGGCGTTTTTGAGATGGTCTCATGTCACGGTGGTAACTGGAGGGTATTCATTTTTGTAGATACTTCTAACGTAAACTATACGTTTAGTAATGAAGCTACTCTGGCCATGTTTGTTGAGAGTTCCAATTGAATACTCAACTTGTTCAGTGGAATTCATTTTAAATGATACTAGTGAATACACGTCTGCCATATTTCTATTATATGAAAATATTGTAATTTTTAAAATTTTAAGATAAAATTGTGTAAGGATAAAAGTTGGAAAATAGTACAGAAGAATTAGGCAGTTACTTTTGTCAATGAATTAAGTTGTTTTAGTTAAATAAATTATAAAATTGCGTACTTGTGAACGCGACTGGGTAGTGATTTCTTGGGTATGGTTGTGGGCTTATATTGGTAAATGTGTTGATTCTTTTATTTATTTAAGAAAAAACGAAGGATTGCATGAAGGAGAAGAAATAGTAAATTTATTGCTTTCATCTTTAATTAGAAGGAAACTATCCTCTGTATATGTAACTTTATTGTGGCCGAGTATACTATGTGTCCAATAGGAAGGGGGACAGCTGTATAAAAAATCAAGAAAATGACGCATATTCCAGAATTCTTTAATCAACTGTGGCACTATTAACCGTGTTATTATTCTTTGACATCCATGTAAGGACGGATTCTTCTTACGCCTAGGCAGACTCAACGAAATCACTGTTATATCTTTAATAAAAAATTTAAATAAATCCTACATCTTCGTACCTCCTAATCTAGAATATAAATTTTAATTTAAAACAAAAATTCTTTTAAATACAATTTTTATAGTATAATTCAGAATAAAAAAATTGTATTTTTTAGATTGTATCATATAGAGTTCAAAAATTATATTTAAAATATAAAAATTGTACTACAAAAATATGAAAGTGCAAAAAAAAAAACATGAAGGTGCCAAGAAGAATCACTCCCCTATAAGGGGTGATTCTTTTTGCACCTGTATACTAACTTCCTGCACCTCCATAGTTTTTAATATTTCCATTATAGTCATGTGGAAAAGATAACCTCCATAGTTTTTAATATTCCCATTATAGTAATGTGGAAAAGATAAAATTGCCCTTGCTGTTGGAATAATAGGTTAATGGGCGGTGGAAAAAACCAGAACGTGCAGACATCGTGGAGGTGCTGAATGGAGGTGCAAAGTTGCTGGTAGTAGTGGACGAACATTCTATTGGTGTTAGAGTTGTTGTGGTTGAGGTAGGTGACGGTGAAAGAAGGATTGGAAGAGGAAGTGATGGTAATTTATGATGGTGTTAATTTTTAAAATGTGTTATGGATTGTGTGAGCCACAATGTATTTAAAATATGTTGCAGTTGTGTAACCCACAACCTGCAATATATATAAAAATTTAAATGTTACATAACCCACGACACACTTTATAAATCAAAATTAGTTCCAGTTTGTATAAAAAAATTGCGATGTACTGCGGGTTACACAACCCGCAACCCGCAATGAAGACGGCCCAAAAAAAACGTGCATCATTGTCGTTTTTCAGCGTCAATTATCTACATCTACCTCTCCAACGTCAAATTCAACACACAATAAATCGTTACATGCTTTTAATTGATGGTATAATTCTTAAATATGCCAAATCTTAAAATTTCTTCCCCTTCAAACGAGTTACAATGGAGGTGCAGCAAACGTGCTACAGTAGAGGTCGCATGGAGGTGAATGAGTGCAGTGAACAATAAACAATGAAGTCTGTGGAAGAGGAAACCAAAAAAAGATATGCAGGAGGTGCAGCGTTGCAGCCGGCGGAGGAGGTGCAGGCGGTAGAGGAAGTGTGTAAGGGGAGGTGCTGAGTGAAGAAGAAAAGGGTAAGATTGGGTTAAAAGAAAATTGAAAAGGTTAAAATGGTAATTTACTATTTTTATGGAGGTGCAGGAAGTTAGTATGGAGTTGCAGGAAGAATCACTCCCTATAAGCTCGGAGGGAGATATGGTTGGGTGTGAGGCCCAACCTGTGACAAATAGAATAAAAGTGGATTTAGAAGTCCATGAATTAATTGGAACTAATTAAGTTTTTCTTGAGTTTATAAATGTTGGCGGTAATTTTATGTAAAATCATTATCACAATATATAAGAGGGTTCAATTCTCAATATAGACTTTAAAATCTTGCAGAAAAAATTAACAATTAAATCTCATAACTAACAATGGTCATTTGCTTTTGCATTTGGCTTCAAAAGAATTTTTATATATAATATTTTATATTCTTATTTCCAGAAAATGAGAGAATTGTTAAGATAAATACTATAGTATGTTGTTAATTTTGATGTGCTTAGTTCACAGCAAGTTTCTCAATCGCTGTCATGCTAAATTTTTATATTAGTATTACATTATATTCATTATAACTAGATGTCGAAGGACTAAGAAAAATCTTATTTAAAAGATTACTCATAACTTGTTATTGTTATAAGAAGGATAATAATATATGATTCGGGGAAACTGAACTTTATCTCAGATCTTTCAATATTTTTTAAGAGTCAGATCATTGTTAAGTTTTTTGAATTTAAAGTGTAGCAGAAATTCAAGTCTTTCATAACGTACGTTGATTGTGGGTGTCAAATGATTATGTATTTTTGACATTATTTTCTCAACTAGAATTGTTCTCATTTTGATGTTTTTGAAATTTTCTTCCCTCCAATAATTATAAGGGTCTTTTAATTCATTAAAGAATTATCTCTCTTATTAGAAAGAGAAAAAACAAGTTGGAAGGATGGAAGATGGTCCATAAGAAATATTTGAGTCTTTATATTAGAATAATTATCATTTAGTCTCTTGATAAACTTAACAACTTGATCTTGAGATATAAATTTTTTATTGTTGATTAAAATATTATAAGTATATTTGATAACACAAGTATGTCGTGATAAGGGATGAAAAAATTTTCTATCCTAGAGAATTTTTAGATCAATGAAATTATTTGTCATAACTATTTTTCCTTATTTGAAAGAAGAAATCAAGTCATGTAAATTTACAATACTAAACACATATCTTTGAGATAACTTCTCCATGTCATTGTATATGACAATAATAATATTTATTCATATGACACTTAAATAAATGATGGGTTTGTGAATCTAAACAAACAATTATCATGTTGCTCTTTTCTCAAGTTAAGAAGATAATATGTGTAATAACTAAAGTTTGTGTATTCCAATTAATAAAACCAAATTTATTATTTGACATGAGACTCATGAAGTAAAACTATTGGTGATATATTTTTCCTTCAAAAATATTGATAGAAATAGTTAGGCTTAGATATAAAGGGATATAGATAGTATGAAAAAAGGAATGTAGATAATATGAAAAATATGTATCTTAAGTAATGTCAACCATCCTGTAAAATAACAACAAAAATTATAAATTTCATAACTTTAATAAAATAAAGGTTTGTAGAAGTTAGAAAAAAAATATCAAATTGATTTACTCGATTGTAAAAGTAAAAACTATTGACTAATAAATATAATTATATTTATGTAGAGATAAAAAATATTTTTTCATTGAATGATTCATGATAAAGCATTATTAAATATATGTTGATGGTTAATATAATTATTAATCATTATGTTTCGTTAAAATAAACAATTTTAGAGGTAAAAATGATATTTTGAAGTCTACACAATACATTTTTTTTAGCAAATTTTATGTTATAATTAAGTTTATTTTAAACATATTTTTATTGTAATTAAATATTGATAAATTGATTTACGAAGTTGTTTAAATATTTTTTTTTTCAAATAGATATAGTAAAACCTTATATTTTGTTCAAAGTCTTTCAAATCTCTAAATAATTTGTCTTATTGAAACCATAATTTTACTCTCTATAATATTTAATAAAGTTTTATAATGTGTTTATACAAACGAAAATGGGATTTTGCTGAAAATTTTCCTTTTGAGTGGATGCGATTACCTCGGGTGGGATATTCTTGCATTGTGTTAAACTTGTATTGACTCTTGAGACAGATATTGTTAGTTTATTGGTCGCTTAAACTGTACAAAAAATGTGTTTTTAATTCTATATTTTCTCTCAATCGTGATTAAGGTATCTCTATTTTCATATGGATAAGTTTATTCTTCAAATTTAAAAATATATGTAGATTTAATCTTTTTTATTTAAAGAAAAAGATAAACTCTTTAAAAAAAACTAAATTGATATTTAAAAAAAAAAGTTAAAACGAAATTTACTAGCATACAAATATAAGGATTTTTATTACGTTTAACTGAAATATAGTAATTAATCATATTTTAAAAAACTTTGGTGCCAAACAGATTTTAGAAAATATTTTCAATATTGAAATTATTATTTTTTAAATAATATTAGAAATATCTGTTTAAAGATTAGAGAAGAATCATACATTACTGGTAATGAAAAGATTAAAGGTACATTTAAGTCTTCACAATTTCAATTAAGAAATTAAATAATTTAATTTCAGGACCTTCTTGATTTTTTATTTGCACTTTGCAGGGCTCCCTTGCCACAGCTAAAACTAAACAGAAAACCCGAAGAAGGCTGGTCATCGGAAACCGGCGAAGGCGAATAGGTTTCAATTTTCCATTTTCATTGGTGGTGGCGGTGGAGATGATAGCTAACTCGAAATTCGTGGATCAGCTTCAAGATTACCATGTTCGATACAAGCGCAACCACTCTGCTCTCACTTTCTTCTCACCCAAGCCCTATGTCCAAACTCGGTTAACCCTTTTTTCTTTTCTTCTCTTATAACTTCATCAATTACATTTTAGTCGTTTAGCTTGATATGTATGCGTTGAGCTGCTCCCAGTGTGCGCAAGCAGAATTGCATGCTGTTCTTTTCTTTCACTTGTCAATTTCAGTAGCTATGATACAAAATAATTGTTATTAGAAGTGCTTTACTTTGTCTTGTTGGTATTTACATGACACTGCAATATTTGTTTCAAAACTGGAAAAAAAAAATTAAAAAGAAAAAAAAAAGAGTTTGAATTGGGTACCATGTATTTAGGATTGTGGAATTCTCTTTTACTTAGATATATTGATGGGTGAACCGATTCATAGTTTAGTTTGATCAATTGAATACCCATCTTGGTGTGACATTGATAGGTTGGATGAGATAGCAAGCCCTCTGGCTAACGGCAAGTGGAGGCAAGATAATTTCTTTTAATTTAGATGAAAAAGAGATAGTTTGATGAAAATTGACACGGTGGCAAAGTTGAAAACCATGAGGGATACATGAAAACCTAACTCTGTAGTAGCATTGAAAATGGCAAAGTATGGACATCGTATATATGTATGATATTGATGTTCCTGTGTCCCTCTTTCATTAAATACTGTAATATTGTCGTTTTTTCTTGAATGCTAACCGTTAGATATGAAATTTTATAAAACCTCTAGCGTACAGATACTCCAAAATTGATACGCATATCAGATATTGATACGCATGTTACACCTTAATATCTATGGAATTGCACTTATGATGACTTCTTTGTATCTTTGAAGCTATAGTAAATATTATGGTAATCGTATTGAACCTTGGCTTCTTTCAAATATGACCAATGATCTTTTATGACATTTTGACAGGGTTGGGGAAGAGTATGTATTTTTTTGTGGTATGTTCATTAGGCAAGAATCTACTTTGGGATGAGCAACAGAAATATATGTGATTGTGGATTTTGTTATGATCAGGAGTTTTTTTCAGTTTTGATAATCTTCCACTGGTATAACTATGTATTAATGAATTTATGCGATTTTTTTTTTTTCAAACTTACTGTTAATATATCTAGGCTATATATTTTGGGCTTTCAAGAATATCTCGTATTCTTGCATATGTGCTGCATTGTATGGTTGTGCCCATGCTTCATTAAGTATCTCGGTGTTGGTCTTAATACGGTATTAGAGTTTCTATGATTAAATAGTTAAGATTTTGATCATTGTCATTCTCTTTAAAAAAAAAAAAATGAATTTGATCGCAACATATAAACATAAATCACAAATTAAGTTCCTTCCTGTATTAGTTAGGATGCATTACTTGTTTGCAGCTAGTTAGACAACTATATCAAGTGAAGATTTTGATATTATCGATGTAATCATGTAAACAGTGCTGGAGCCAGAAATCATACATATTGGATGAATAAATAGGATGGATCTGAAAACGAGTTATGGTTATGTTTGATAATTACCCTAATCAAGTGCATATTCAATAAATATTCTGCAGAAGAGAGATTAAGTCATAAGTGTTTCGTTCAGTAAGCTTATTTTGATAAGCCTAGTTGAAGCTTATTGAAACAAGTTGACTTAGTAAAAATGTCATAAGTCACAACAAGTTTAACCAAACACCTTCAATTTTCATATTACAAGTTCATGTTCTATATCCAAATAGGTTTTGCAAAACCTCTTCCAAGTTCCAAATGCTCCTATATTGTGGATAATAATGCATTAAAGTGGTCATGGGTCAAACAAATTTAGACGCTACTATTAGGTATCCGTTGCATTTATGCTAGTTTGTGAAATTGATACCTAATCAGTTTAGTTGTCTTGCATATCTTAGGATGTAAAATGTATCCCTTGATTAATCTTGGTCATACAATATTTTTATTCATTTGTATTTGGTTTGATTTGTTGATGATAATATTACATTGTTATAATCCTTATTATGATGTGTTTAAAGATAGACTTGAAATACAAAGAAATCCGAATAGTATTTTTGACTTGTGTATACATTGATATTTGTAGACTATATCTGACCTAGTTAAGGGAATAGAAAGTGAATAATAGTTACACAAATAAACTGAGCCAGTAGCCTAATGAACTAGTGGATCTTTTGTAAGAGAAATCCAATGACCTAATGAGCATAAAACAAAACAGTAAGAGCCAAAGAATAATAAATCTGTCAGCAAACAAAACCAGAGAAGCAGTTAGAAGAGGCGTCTACAACATGAGATGAATAATATGAACAAATAATCATGAAGTTATAGTAAAACACCATATATTATTGTACATGGAAGCAAAGTAGTGATGAGATAGGTCATGGAGGATGTCAGCACTCCGATACCATGTTCAAACAAAGACTTGAAAGAAAGCCATGCATCTGAATTGCATTTTTGACTTTTGTTTACATCTGGATTTCACTTGCAGTATTCTGACTTTGAGTTTCATTATACGAGATCTTGTTTTGCCTTTTGAAACGTACGATTACTTTTAGAAAAAAAATAAAAAATCTTCCCCCACCGACCCATTTGTATTTCCTATATCACTGAGGTACAACTGAGCAAGGAAACAATATAGCCTTTGTTTAAATACAACCACAAACAAGATTTCTATTCAGTTATTTCAGTGTATTTAAATACAACCCAGATTCAATAAAAGTTGTACACTTCTGCAACTCAAAATATTTTATATTAGGAGAAACAATACATTTTAAAAATAGTTTCTTTTTATGATTATGATTTTTATGAGCATTTGATAATGAAAACGAATATAAGATTTATTTAATTATTTATCTATTTTTATGTTCAATTTGATTTATCATGGTTCTTGCTAATGCATGGTAAATATGTATTTAAAGTTTTCATTGTGGGTGTTATGATATGTAGTCTATGATGGGTTTAATACCTATAGTTTCTATGATAACCGTTTGTTGCAACAAAAGAGATAATGCAATCTGTGAGTTGAATACTCATAGTCCTTATAAGTGCTGTTTACTGCTAAAGAAGAGAGAATGCAGGCAATGAGCTTACTGCCCGTTGTTCTATAAATACCGTTTGCCCCAACAAGGAAATAGAGTAGCCAATTGGTGCAATGTGAGGTGACGGTTCATGGAAAGATTTATTATTATTATTATTGATTACGATGTTAATTACTTTTGTAATGAGTTTTCAGTTGTATTTCTGTTTTCTGTTATACTCCTTGCCTTATTTAAATATAAAACTTGAGCTGTGTTTGCTTTCTCCTTCATGTCCACTTTGTTGATTATGCTCTCAATAAGTCATTGTCATTTACTCCATTCTTTCTTTTTTTTTCCCTCCAAATTCACTAGTGGTTTAGTGCTAGGCTCAATAGGATTGCCAATTCAACAACAAGTTTGTTCGCCCTCCGTTGCATATGATCGATTTGAATTGTCACCCCAATATATTGCAGCTTTTAGTATACGGATTGTGAGTAGAAAGAAAGTCTTTATTTCGAGATGTAGATGATCCTACTATTAAGTATGTCAATGATGTAATCATGATGTTTTGAGAGACTATATTAATTAGTATGCTTGAACTATAATTCCTAGATGAATTATGTGTGTGTGTATATAGTTGCATGGTTTCACAGGTAATTCAGTATATAGATTGTCCTATTTCAAGGGAGACTTTCTCCGATTTTTGGTATTCTTGTTTCTTTATTTGCTCTTTTGATGTTGTGTTACTTGACCATGGTTCTGTGTGGGACACAGTCCAGGGGTCGTGACACTTTTCAACAAGGCCCGGTCTATAAACCTTAATACAAAAGAAATCAATCATAAACTAATATCTTTAGATGCATTCTAGCAGTCAAACTTGGACTTTGGGTCTAGGTCCTGGGATCCTTTTATATCAGATCTATTACCTTCTAAAACGCATATAAAAATCATGGTTCCTGATTCATGTATCTATACTTGATATTTCTCTTGCCTTGTTGCAGGGGTGATGTTGCTGTGGCGATTGGTTTCGCTTTACTGTTCTCGGTGCTTGTTGTCTCATCCCTCACGACCCTTTATTTGAGGCACTTTTGGCTTTTTGGGGTTGTCATATGCTTCAATATATTTCTTCCTGCCCGGCTAAGAATGACTAGGCAAACATTGGCAGAAAGAAGGGCTAAGAATGACTAGGCAAACATTGGCAAGGAACAGGGAAAGAAGACTGCCATTGTCCATATGACAATTCATTCCTGTGGTATCTTAATTGTACACTGGTAGGCAAGGCCTTATTTCTTGGCGTGTAATTAATTTGCTCTTTCGTAAATACTCTTGGTGCTCCAAGTACTCGTCTAGGATACTGGAACTTGTTCCTGCCTCTGGTACAGACTGATCACAACCTCTATGCACAGACCAAGTGAATTTGTGGTTCATAAGTAATGCACATAAAAATGAGCGTAGTCAAGAGGCACAACAATTTTCTTGTTTTGTTTCTCAATGGGCTTCTAGATTTTCTTCAGGGAATTCCTAACAGGATTATCTGCAGTGTTTTTATATACATTGTGTGTAGCTGTGACTGTGTAGAGTTGTATAACTTGCAAATGTAAATGGTTATAATTGAAGAAATATAAGAAAATTTCTATGTGGAAATTGCAGGCTAGCTGTCCATGTAAAATGCATGTGTCCTCTGTAATATTTTAAATATGTTTTATTTCCTCTGTAATATTGTGAGACTAGATAGACTTTTTAGCATGCTTACTCCAAAAATCTTCCCGGAAATTTAAGGGTTCTCCTCTCCTTTTCATCGGATGGTGATTCACAGTAGTCGAAATGAAATTTACAGTTCCGGTAGATGCCTTCTGTCCTAATCATTAAGATTCAAATGTTTTTAATTTTGTTTTTTCAAAAGTGTGACAAATTTTAGTTTTATTCCTTCAAATTTTTAGTAGTTTTGATCCATACAAGTTTTCAGTAATACCTATCACTATCTATTGATAAGGTAAAATGCATGTATGCATGTAAAAGTTATATGTCAAGTCTAAGTTGTCATTGATGTGACATATTTACATGAATGTTACGTCATTACAAAACGACAGTGTAGATCATTTTTAAACACCGAAATTAATAATTTTCTGAAAGATAAATGGAAGTTTTTTTTTATGTTTATAGAGCTCAAAAATGTATTTAATTTTAGATATTATAAAGAAGACCTGGTGGTGGGAAGGATGACATGCGACTGATAATTGTTTTTTTCTTTTTTACTTTATAAAAGGTTAGAAGGGTGATTGTATGTTGGAACAGAAAGCATAATTATATCATCTTTAGTCAGACTCTGATCGTCATATTGCAAATTTTACGTCTCCTATGTTTGTTTCTGACAGAAATATAGGTTGAATTGATTAAACAGACGTAGGGAAATCCAAAAGAAATGCAACTTTGGTTGACCATATTTTTTTATATATAGTTAGTAAGTGGCTAAGTGCTGTCATGGTCCCCCACGGTTCCATCTTGTGGCACCTTGAGGCATTGCTCTAGGTATCGAATATCATGAGCAAGAGAGGAATGAAAAAAAGTTGGGAAAATATAATGAATCACAAATATGTGGTTTCATTAGGTGGCTCACATCACAGGTGACATTATTGCTCTAAAATAATGAGTGTGGCCCTCCATCAGATCTTCCTAATGTGTTTAGGCTCTTCTTTTGGATAATAGTTGAGTATGAACGATGCTCAACAATTATTGCTGCAACAACAATACTCTGTTTCTTTTCTTTCCGCTTTCATACTATTAATATTAATTAGATTAAATCAGAATATGAAACCCAAATGCCTCTATACCAGAAAGAATTATACAATCAGTTATAATAATTTTATATGAACCCCATTGCATGTGTTACTTCCTTTTAAAAATCTTCACTGATCTAACCTTATAAAATAATCTTAGGATTTTCAGGTGATGTTATGTGCTGAGAAGCTGCAATAGAGTTAACACATGTTCTAAAAATTCAGGAAGCTGAGAAAAATATATATATTTTTTTTAAAATAAAGTGAACTAAATTGTTTAAAGCTAGAAGTGGGTTTGGTCTGGAAGCAGGTTATATCTTTTATGACTCAAGCATGACATTTTGGTGATAATATGACATTTATTTTCAATTTGTTTATTATGCAAAAAAAGGCTTTCAATTTAATCTTAAGAAGGTGTAATCATAGTTCATGAATTGTATTGCCGTTATAGCACCAGGATTAAGAGTTGCTGGAAAGCATAGAAATAAAAATATAAACGATCACGTAAATCGCGCAAAAACTATAATATTTATATTATTTAAGCTAGATATTTACTATTAATTTGGTCCTTCAACATATAATTTAAAATAACATTATATATAAATTTTAAAAAATCACATATGAGTTGAGAGATTATATTTTACCCATTGACCAATTAATAGTGTTTAAACTAAATAAAAGAAAAAACGGTGGGAAACATGTTGTTACCTGAGTCCGTTAGTGCTAAAATTAGATGGGACATGCCACTTAGATAACTTATTAGTTATATGTTTTGATAATAACGATTAAGAAAATCAAAATTTAAATAAATTGAAGATGTGTAATGATACAATTTACGAACAGTATTTGCTTATGGTTTTAAGAAACATATTATTTGTTAAATTATTTTTTTATAAAAGTTATAAATTTAATCTAGTACATAAGAACTTTTAATTTGATGGTTTGGTTACTAAAATTTAATATGAACACAAAGTTATCGAAAAAAGTAACTCAACTAAGAGAAACATCTTGTCTCAATTGATCATGTTCCGTATATACAAATGTGACTCGTGCAAATACCTGGTTATTGGGAACTAGAATTAAAACTGTAGAACATATAATCATATATATGAATGATGAAAATTATGCTGAGCAAAAAAAAAATGATGAAAATTATAATTAATTAACTAGACAGTCACGTAATCAATTAGAAAAGTTATATGCGGGTTTTTTTTTTAATTTAATTCATTAAGGTTTATATTTATAATTTTCATTTTTCACGATGATGCAAGTGTTCTATAAAAGTGATTCGATATATGTGTCTTAAAATTTAGATTTTGGAATAACTTAACCCTGAAAATTAGTTTATAATAAGAATTATTTATCTTTTATACACAATATTTTAGTTATATTATTTGTAAATGTGAGATCCTACCATAAATAAGAGTTAAACATTACAAATACAAAGCTTCTAAGACTAGACATTTTTTAATAGTTTGATAATAAATCAATATATCAAAAACCAGTAATCCTATAATAAAAGTAGTCAACCTCAAATGTTACTTTAGGAGGTAAAAATATTGATTTCCCACATTATCACATTCATTTTTAGTCAATAATAAACAAAAAATATTAAGTGAGAACTTGATCCTTATTATTGAAAACCTTATTATTATTATTATTATTATTATTATTATTATTATTATTATTATTATTATTATTATTGCGAGAATTGATAATTAAAAATATAGACTATGCATGTATACATACATATTCCAATATTATATATATATATATATATATATATATTATATATATATATAATAATAATAATAATAATAATAAGGATAGATAAATAGATAAAAAGATTGAGTTAATTAGTTATGAACATAAGTAATTTTAATTTTAACCATTAATTAATTGTCTGTATTTATGTTATTATTTCTCAAAATATTTGATATGAAATGTAATTCAAATTCCATCTACTGATATTGTACACAATAAATATAAGTATAATTTAAATATATAATTAAAATTATACTAATTAAATCAATGTTAATTAATCATACGTGGTGAATGGCAAAAATTGACTCTCCTCGTATCTCAGTCTATATTGTGAGAATTTTGGTTGCCATAGAGGCGCACCTTCCTAATACCTCATCATCAACCATCACAATACACAACAATTTTCGTTTAAGATCCATTCCTTCTCCGTTTTTGAGTCTGAATCTTATCTAAGTGTGGTGCTTGCTTTCATTTCATGGCATATATCCTGATATGCAGAAACTTGGTGATAGTGATAGCCGATGTACCCCACAAACAAGAAAACCAGACCAAAGCCAAAGCATTAATATTCCTTAACCTAAACCCTTAACCTAGCTATATATCCATATATATAAATGTGGGTTTGGTTGTCGTATTCATCACTCATGCATGGCATATATAATTGGTGATTCATTATGGTTTCTGATTGATGAGTGTCTATATATATTATTAGTTTAAGAGTTGTATTTGCATTATCCCACTGCACAAACTTCTGTCTCAAGCCTTATATTTGGAATTGATTCATTGAATCATGGTTGTGTATATATATATATATATTGTGGATGAACTGAGGCATGAACGCGTAAGTGGGGACTATATTTGATGAGACAGTGGCCGAAAGCAAAAGTGTATGAGTCGTGATCTGTTCTCATCTTCTCCTCTTACTGTCACCTTCATCCATCTCATTACTTATTATGCACCTGCCTTTGTTTTTCATTACATTCTTTTCTTTTTCTCACCACAGATACTCAACTTCCTCTTAATTTCTTCAATTTTTGCTTTAAATCTGAGTATTATTTGATTTTTATATTAAAATTCTGCATATATTTATGCCTTTTCTTTGTTTCCAATTTGAATCTTTGAAGCTGAAATGCCTCCAGTTATTGATAAAATTGACCAGGATTCCCTTTTCCACTTACTGCTCATATATTTATTATTATTATAATAATAATAATAATAATAATAATAATAATAATAATAATAATAATAATAGTTTCTACGTGATTGGTAATGTATAACTTTTATATTGGCGGATGAATACGTAATTTTATACACAAGAAAAACATGTCTATTAAATTTTGTATTTTTTTGCTAAACTTAAAGAACGTACTACGGAAATGAAATAAAGTTTATTATTTTTATAAACATTTCTTAATCGTTTAAAAATATTATATTCGTTTACAATTTTATAAATAAAATGATTTTATCTTCATGTCATTTATTGCAATAATATTCTCGGTTTAAAATATTTTTCTATTCATCTTGACTAATAAGTGTCAATTGGTGTTTATAAAGCTATTTACAAATTACTAGGGCTTTTTTTCAATCCTAATTATTGCGAAGTATCATTGCAACCCTATACGAAGAAACATTAGGTTCATTAATGTCACGGGTCTCACAGATGAGTACCAACAAAATCAGTAAGATCTCCAACATTAACTGCTCATGGTTTCTGTATTGTAAGACAAGATCTAATTGACTTACATAGAAGAGAAGTTCATTTTGATTAGGAGAAGAAGAGGATAATTAATATTATAATGATGAGATTTATTTTATTATCTTTTACATAACTTTTATTTATCTTTTCTATTTTCATGTTAAATCAATCAAAATATACCATTTCCAAAATATTTTCTTATCATTTTTAGTTTTTTTTATCAGCTTATTATTTTTTTAGTTGACTCCCCATGATCAATTATGCTAACTTATAAAAAAAATTACGTATATGGATAATATTTCAAAATAATTAACTTTTTAATTAATCAATTATATTGCATCTTCACTTACAAATTACAAGTCAACGTAGTTTTCTTTTAAATCTCACGAATTCATACAAACAAAATCATCGTGGAGACCTCATGACAAGCCTCAACCACTTTCTCGTATAATTATTTAAAAATTACTATTAGTATTATTATTATTAGTTATCTTTTTATTAATAGTATTTACTAATCTGTTTTTTTTTTTATGTGGGTTTAAGTTTAGGGATGACACAAAAAGCTGGTGTAGTGACCTTTTTTTAAATCAATTTTTTTGTGGGTGTAGATGATCTATATACCCTGCGGGCTTTGCAGGGTAATTACGGATACGAAAATAAAAATAAGTGGTGAATAAGTAATGAATCTGTGTACCAAATTTTAATTGTGATATAGAAATGGGAAAAATAAAATAAAAAAACCTTATAAATATTTCATTAAAGTTACAAAAATTATTATATTTATTGGTTTACCTAATAAAAAGAACTTTAAAACACAGTTACCTTTTATACTTATTTTTTTATTTCATCCTCAATAATTTTTATTCCAAAATTGTGTATTTATTTTTTCATTTAATTCATATGTATTGCAAATTTTTTTATTAATTATTAAAATGATTGATATTATATGCCAATAAAGTGAATTCTATTTATTAGTATTTGTCTAAAGAATTTAAACTCACTATAATCAATTTTCTCTGCTAACATATTCCAAAGTACCTATCAATTTTATTAGTAATTAATTTTTTTTTTAAATCTAAATAATTTTTACATTTTCTTAATTACATTCCTTTCATTCAGAAAATTCAGATCAGGATTTTATTTAAAGAATTCATTCCTAATTTCCCTCCAATGAAAATAGGGATGATATATGAATTAATTTTAACCATTAAAGAATTAATTTGCTTTAAAAAAATTTAACATAAAAAAGGAATTTAATATATATAATATCACGATTGTGACTCTTTTCAAGTTGACAAGTATATGGAGGGTAAAAAATTAAGAACGCCCTTTTTTATTAAAATTATAAATATTTAATTCGAATTAATAATAAACATATACTTGTTTTTCCACTTGCACATTTCTCACTCAATGTATACAATAATCTCTTTCTATTATTTACTATCTATCTAAATTTAAAAGCTTTTGAAATTTGATTTCATTATTTAGAACATATTGTCGTATATTATGGCACCTTCGTTTGGGTATGTTAAGTATCATGTCAAGCTACAATCTGATGTATTTAGCAGATATCTAATTTAAAGTTCCATGTTTAACATTCACGTGTTTCTTCTCATATGTATCTCAGTGGATAAAGATGGCCTCTAATTGTAGTAAACATAAAAAGTATACTGTAGAAACTTCAAATGAATGTTATAATATATTTGGAAAAAAAATTAGAGAATAATTTTTTACAAAAAAAATTGAAATAATATATGACTAAATGTATTGTTTGGATGCATACTTTTTTTAAAAAGATAATTTTTAATAAATTTTTATAATAATTTAATTATTTAAAAATAGAAAAATGTGAATTTCATCTAAAATATAAAAATATTAATTTTTTGAAATTTTTTCTCTTAAATTTATTTTTTTTTCTCTTTATATTTTTTGTCTAATTTGGTCTCAATTGAGATATTCTTGGGTTAACTTTGAATTAGATGTCTTAAATCAAGGTTTCTTTTGATTTGAGATCATGTTATCATACTCATGTAAATGGGTATTTTTCAAGATAATGTCAATCCAGATTTTTTGTTTTTTTTACCCAATTATCCAAACACGAACTATTTATGTATGAAAAGAAATAATGAATTTTATGGTTAATAATTTAATAGTCGTATCTAAAATAGTTTCTAATAAGTGGATGATAAAAATATTTGCACCAATATATTGTTTAAATTAAACTCTAAATCTATACTATTCAAACATTATACATAGTTTTATTTTAAATAAATTCAAAATAATAATTTAAAATAAAAGACATATGTATCTATAATAGAGATATTATATTTGTAAGAAAAAAATAGTATATAATATAAATTAAATATATACGACCTTCGAACAGATAAGGAATATGAAAATAAATTGAGTAAATTAATTATTATTAATTTAATATGATTTATTAAAAATTAATTTATTGTGGCTATATATGATATTGACGAAATTTAGAATAAAAAATCAAACAATATATTAGAGTTATTTAAAAATAATAATGACAAAAAGTTTGTTAAAATAAGGGAAGTGTTAAATGATACAAAAATAAGATAAAAAATTGTTATTAAAAGAGTCACAAATTTTTATTCTGATGTTGAATACATTCTTTCGATGATATTTAACAAAAATTGATTCATTGATCTTTAACTTATGCCCTAGATACTGATTAATAAGGGGATAAAAGTATTTATCCGATTAATAATAATTATATCGAATTAAATAAGATTGTTTCAGGTAAAGAAGATTTATAACCCCCTAAAAGGAGATAAAAAAGTATATGGGCCATGAAATTGAGGATACATTCTTCCAATGCTTAGTTGTTTAGCAATTCACATAATAAACTGTAGTCAAAGTCTCTGGCAGTACCATTAATTATAGCGATAAAAAGAGGAGCAGATTAAACAATCTTTGTGTAGTTTAATGTGGTGTAAACAATAATGCGCACTTTTCTTTTCAATGATGAAAACTTTGTCTGCAAACATGATAGTGTCTCAACTAAGCAGTATGAAACAATTACAGAATTCAAAGGTGCATAGCAAAGCCAAAAGAAAGTGTTTAAAGTTAACTATTTGGGTAATCTATGATCCCTTGCTTTTTGTTATCTTTTGAATCAATCTTAATAAATCCAATCCGTGCACGTAATTCATACATTCCTTGATGTTTAAAGATGTTGTCCTTTGTGAAGGCAGGGTTGGTCACACAAAATGGAATAAAGGGAGATACAATTGAATTTAGTTTAAGAAAGTGAAAATGTTAAACACGAGTAGCATAGTATGAACTAGGTCTATGGTGTTTGGTGTGTGATAAAATTAGAGAGGGAAGAAGATTGCAGTATGGTAGTAGTGGTCAAAGGTTGTGCATGAGGGCTATGATTATAGCTGACAATGTGCCTGAGACTGCTTAGGACATTGTGTGGCCACGTTTTGAGGCAGAGCCGCGCGTGAGCAATGATTGAAGCTTCCCTTGGTTTGCTAAACACAATCATGAAGGGACTGCAACCAACTGAGCCTTGGGACCCGCTTCCACACCCTTCAACTCAACCAATGCCTATGCCATTGACACATCCATAGGATCTTCTCTATTCCCACTATACAATATTACATCACTGCTCTTTCAACTTTCAACTTTGAAGCTTAATTTGTTTGCTTTTGCTTACTTCTGTCAATTCAATACACTCACTCACTGACCCCTCCCTCTGAGCCAATGTACCTACACCTCGTTTCTGTCACAAGACTTGAAAGGTTGCTACTTGGTTGGTATTGCTAGCTGTGCACTTCTAGGCTGTGGACCAGATTATTATTGATTCGAGTTTAACTCTCTTGCCCTATGCCAACACTCACCAGGGAGATAAGGGTTTCTTTCTTTCCTCAATCTCCTCCAGATATATAAACTTGTCGGTGTCACACTGAAGTGTACTTCAGTAATGTTATACTATATTGTAAGATTAAATTTTCTTGTCCTTTATAAGGGTCAAATAATATATATACTTAAAACACTTCTTATCTTATGAGTTAACTTTTAAAGTTGAGTAAACTACTGGGAGCTTATCTTAATAGATGTCACTTTCCAAACTTTACATTCAAAATTTCTGGTTTGTTGGATACACCCCTAATCAAAATTCTAAGAACTAAAATTTATACAAATGGGGTTTTAAATTTGTAACAGTGTTGAGGAACGAATCCGAAAAAGATCGGTAGCACATCTTCTTCCTTTTGGGTATGACATGGACAATGGAGGTTGTTCTTCTGGTTACTACAGCAACAAGTAGACCATGCTTAATAAATCCGTACAGTATCGTTATGGCACGCGCGTTTGTCCTTTCCCAGCAAAAGGAATATAAATGTCACAGCAAGTATGTATATATGTGTGTATATATATATATATTATTTCTTGAGATTCTCTTTTATTTTTCTCTTTTCTCTCTGTTTGTAACCAGCCACACGTGGTTTCGCCCTATCTCTTATCATTATTTTGATGATATTTTCTTTGGTTTGACACTCCCTCGTATTGATTCCTAGCCCCCTCTGCCCACGACCCTGCGTGTTCGTGAGGGAGCGAATTGCATTGCAATTTGCAAGCACCAACTCTCGAATCCAACGGACAGAAACGCATTGAAACGTGATCATCTGGTGTATGTATATGTCACTGCATGACTTTGAAATTCTGCATCTAATAGTGGTATTTTGTTTGTTTTATAACCAAAATTAGCCACCGCAAAGATTAAGCGAGACACAATTATAAAAGTTACTGTAGAAACATGTCTCCCTAGACTCTAGCTAGGGTTATCATTATACTTACTATTATGCCTAATTATGCAGTGTATGTAGTCCCGTCAAGAAAGAGTTTTGATTTTGTTTTCAGATTCTAAAATTTAATTAGAATGAAAGATGAGATCTTGGGCTAGTTTGAATTAATCTTGCTTTTCTGTTAATGAGGTTATTCAGTTATTGGTATCTATTCAATTTTCAGTTCTTATGCATGTGCGTGATCATAAAGGTACACACTCCTACATCTTATCTTGAGTTGGATTGGGTGGGAAGAAAATTTAAAAGTAGAAGAAAAAATAAAGAGAATAATAATAATAAAATGCATAAGTGATGAAACAGAAAAAAATAAAGTTTATCATAAAGTTGTTAAAAGATTTTTTTAGTGAATTAGCACACGAATTAAAGTATCCTTCCCGGATGAACAAGAAATTGACAAAAAAAAAAACACGATTAAAATGCATTAACAAAAGAAACTATTTTATATTAGCAACTATTCATAAACTATTATATTATTAAAGTTATTAAACTTTATAATACTTTAAAATAATACTTAAAGGGTTTTTATTTAGTCAACATAATAAAATATTTATAATTAATTAAGTAAAAGCCGAATTGGATGGATATATTTTAATAATAGTATATAGTTTTGGAAAGTGAGACACGTTGTATAAACTACAAATATTATAATTTCTCAATATTCTAAAAATATATAAAGTTGCACGAATTTTCTTTCTTGGCGACTAGATTTGGGTACAGAGGTTTGTTTAATTGGCTCAAGAAAAGTGATCGCTCTAAAAATTACAAAAAAGAAGAAGAAGAAGAAAGTGATTTCATCATTGCTTGTGCTTATTTGTTGAAACACTTCAGTTGACTGCCAAACTTAATAAACAGATGATGAAATATGAAGCTAGTGTTTGTTCCTCATTAAACAAGTATGTTGGTTTAGTGAAATAAGAGAATTAGTGCAGAAATTAGTGTTTGTGACTTTGATCGTGAATTAACCATGAAAGATGAAAGTTGAAAAGGTTGATAGAATGTGAAATGTGTACGTGAGAAAGAATGGGAGATGTTTAGTTTGGCAGCAAAATCCAGAGTCTAATGAAAAGAAATGGAGGTGGGAAGGCAACTTAGGCCGACACTAATAATCTAAGTAAACGGTTGGTGAATTTTGATTGGTAAATGTCTTCTCATTCACACGTGTGGTCCAGCCACGTGGATGTTTCATGATAGCCCCATGGTAGCAATGATTGGCCATGCTGCCCACCCGCACGAGTGCCTCCTTTCTTTATGCTTTATGCCCTTATCCTTTTGGCCCTTCCTCTTCATTTTCCTTCCCACTTCCTAACCTAATATTTTGCACTATACTTTTATTTAATACCACATTTATTTCACACGTTTAATCCACTCTATTCTGAGAGAAAAAAAAATTGTAAAGAAAAGATACACATTTCAAACATGAGAAAGTATAAAAGATTTCGAAATTTTAATTGTTTTGCGTAAAATTTGAATTTTTTTTTATTTTAAATGATTGAATTATTCTCATAAATTTTTATAATTTCAATCTATTTTAAATTTTTCTATTCAAGTAACATTAATTTTGTCATTCAACATTACTATTGAAAAATTTGAAAAGAAAAAACTTTAAAGGAATATTCACCAATAAATCATGAAATAACATAAAAGGTGTGAGACTGCCTTTTAATTCAAAAGTTTTCTATAATCCTTCTTTTTACGGACTCAAGCTTATACTTAAACTCTAACAAAAAAAATATAATTGATTAATGACATTAACTATTTTTTTAAATGTGGTGAACTTGGTAATATCACCATGGTTAAATTATTAAATAACTTATTTGAAATTTTAAAACATATTTCTGAACTATTTTTCTAATGAGTTCCCTAAAATAAAAAGACAAAAGTAGTCAATTATTGATATCAGTTATTGGTGACTTGACCTGCCACAAAATGAAAAATTGAGACAAAATTTCAAACTTTTGGAGACTCGATTAAAAAAATCACACAGTTAAAGACTCAATTAAAAAAATAGAATTTAGAGAAAAAATTCAGATAGTTCAAGACTTATTAATAATTTAACCTGTCACCATATGTTTAAAGACAGCGAATAATTGATTAATAAATTTAGATTTAATAGTTAAAATTTGAATGATTTATTTAAAACTTGATTAATTTTAAAGAATATTAGTGCAATATTTACACTCTGTTAACGTACTAAATCCGATGACAACTATATCCACCAATTATTGTTTGAATTTTTTTACTGCCTTAAACACTTTCCATAATTTGTCTGGTACTTCATGTTGCGTTCTCTGTACATAAAACCAAATAAAACATTTTTGTGTCGAATCTACGACAAGATTTCGACGACAAATCTTGTCTACTTTTCTTCTGCTAACTCTTTTGGGATTGTATCGTTAAATTTACTGAATTTGAATGCACTCCTGTATTATAATTTTCAATACTCACTTGGGGTTTTTATATTATCCTGTTTTTAGTTCTAAAAGTGTAAACAAAATGTACAAGAATGGTAGCATGTGGCGATTTGGGCATCGATATTTGAAAATGCAAACGAGGTGGTTTTGATAATTTATGAGATTGATTTGCTCAAATGATAAGTTTAGAGTTAAGGTTGTTTGCGGATTTATAGTCCAGGTGGTTGTTGATGGAACAAAGCATAGCCATGGTGATATCCATTGTCTCTGCTAAAATAAATTATGAAATTGCAAAACATAAACATCCAATAAATAAATATATACATATATAATTATTATTATCCAAATACATGTAACATAAGTGTATAAAATCATCTAAATTTAATATATATATATATATATATATATATATATATATAATAAGTCTTAAAAAAATTAAATGAACAATTTCTATGCTGTTTCCCAAAAGTACGTACACATATTATCATCTGGTCATTTATAAACTCAGTATCATCATAGCTATATAAAATAAAGCCCAACACACAATACAAGTTAACAAAAGTTAAATTCATTATATAAAACTACAATAAAATTCTAAACACGCATAACCGAATCATCATTGGTATAAAACAAAACACAACATATAGTAAACTGAAAAAACTTTAAATTCATATTATATATATATATATATATATATATATATATATATATATATATATATATAAGACTGGGGGAAATTTTCTATATATAATTGAAATAACCAATGTAAAACTAAATTAAACAAGTCAAATTGATCGGTGACATATCTTTAGTCTTATAGAAAAAATACTTAATTTCATGTACAAATTTCTTTTCACTGACTAATTTCATATTACAATATAACGTACTTAATTATATGATTAGTATTTATTTTGTTTGAATGCATATTTTAGCTTTATTTAGTTTAGCTGTTAATAAAAGAGAATGTAAATAATTTAAATTATTGATTAAAAAGATGAACAGTTAAAAATAGACATTGATAACGATGTTGTGAGCAAGTAGGTACCTTGCGATGCAATGAGAATGAAACACTAGTTAAGTTAGCAGGCTAGGACTCTATCACATTCCCAACTGAATTATTTTGTGTGGGTTCCACTGGTGCCCATCAAATTATATTTTATATGTTAAAACTATGTTAGTACCATGTTACTACTATGTTACATGCAGATCCAAATTCATTCACCACGCCGACATATCATTAAGCCCGTCACTCCTGCTGTTTACACCATCCACTCACTTTCTTTCTACCACTCACTCACACTAGTACTCAAATTACTATGTTCAATTCTTCTCCATTAGTATCTTTTTACCCACCAAATCAAATTATTAATACCAAAATCATGTCTTTAATTATGTTTATATTATCATATTCTTTTATCAACTACAAATTTCACATATTATAATACATCCAATTTTAGTATGTTACATCACCACTATATATCCAAACTTATACAATCTTACGTACTCATAAGCATAGTCCTTCATGAGTTTTTCAAGAAGATTTTCTAAAATAGAACAACATGAAATTTACTTTACGTGTATAAATTAGTCTAGATATAAATCAATTTTAGTTTAGATTTTTTTTCTCTACAAGTTCAAAATTTTTACTCTCTTAATAAACTATGTTTTAGAATAGTATTATACTTTATCCGCGAGTGTAGTGTGCACCACAGATTATCCAAATTTAATCCTTAACTAAAAAGGAAACCTTTGTTATTAAATGCTTGAGCATTTTTTTTTTAATTTTAATCAATATGAGCTATGAATATATATAGTTAGTTAGTTAGCCACGTGTTTACAAGTATACTTGACCCGTCACAAGTTATAGGAATTCAACCTCTTTTTCTTTAGAGGGAGATACAAATTTAATTCTTCAATTATTGAAAGGGGGACTTATTTTTTAAAACATAATTCAATACACAAGTATTCATTTTAAGAAAAACTTTAATGAACAATATAATTAATAATGTCAGGGATTGAATAAAAAATAAACATATCACGTATGAATAAAAAAAGTAACAAAAAAACAACTAAACATATAATCATGAATATATTACGGACAGCGTGCAAACCGATGTTTTTTTATTTCAATAGTATGAAAAGCAATGTTATTGATGTAATCATTGACGGGGTTTCGTTACCGTTAAAAAACAAGTATGTTTTTTTGTAATAATTTTGCATTTGAGACGCCTTTGACCGCATTCTTCTAGAATTTTTTTTCGAATTTTTTTTTCATGAGTTAATTAGTAAAAATTGTTTTATATGAATAAAAAATATAATTTTAACGAAGGATATGCTTTAACATTTATTTTATTATTTTTTCTATAAGATTTTATGAAAACAAATGTCCAGATATATCTTTATACTATTTCATTCTATTTATTTCAATTTGGCTAATCTGATTCAATTTAATCCAATTTATTTAGGATTTAAATACAGATCTAACAGGCTAACAAATCAAGAAATTAACTACTTGGATTAGTGGGTGATTTGGTTCACGAACAAATCCATCCAATCATTCAATCGAATGTAATAATATCGTAGTAATTTTACTTAAATAGACATTTGGGCGATGCAGGGATTAGATTGGTTAACAAGTTTTAAATAATTAAAACAAAATAAGTATAATATACTTAATTTTTGAAATTATTAATATGTTAATGATTTGTATACTTGTGTGATATATATTTAAATTTAAAAACCTTTTAGCTTTTTACAAATTTAGTTTATTTAATGTACTATTGATATGATTATTTTACGTTTTTATTTTAGCTATTATTATATTTTATTAATTATAGATTAGTATGTTTTCATGTAAAGATTAGTGTATGAATCACATTTTATAAAATTTAAAAATAAATATAGTTTCATATTTTTATTATTATTATTATTTCATTTAAATATTTACTTTTGTAATTTACATATTAACGATTTTTATATGTGATGTTTCGATTCCAAATCATGTGTAGATTATTTATTCATGAGATTAAAATAACAATATAAAGTAATTCTTTTTTGTCCGCATTGCAAACTTCATCAGGAGATTTGTGGGTGTAGATTCATACGCGCGCATATGTGCTTCATGAAAATATTTTTAAGAAACGAGAAATATAATTTTTTGCATTATGCAAAAAATATATAGCATAGAACACTTGAAATTTTGAAATTTTCATAAAAATACCTGAATGGTTTTCACATTTATGTTTTGGATAACTATTTTTCTTAAACACTTCTTCGTTTTAAATTAGTTATTATTTGTTTTATCGACTGGTAATACTTAAATTAATACTATATTCATATATAATTTTGTGACTAAAACCTTCATCTTGCGTCTCTCGATGATCACACGATCAACAATAATTGTTTTAAATAGGTTTTTGCCTTGAAAGTTGAATAAGAATTTCTTTTATAGATTCTGTTATATTAAAATTACATATGACATGATTTTTACTTTTAATTTTCATTTTGTAACAGAGAGAAGTAAAGAAATATTTTTTTTATTGGGATTGAAAATATATAATCTCCTATAATTTTTAATGCGTTTCTATATGATTTTAAATAAACAGTTAATTTAATTATGTAAACAGTGGATCCACTTATTACCAAGACATTTTATTTATTTTTTGTTTCGAAAACAATTAAAACTAATAACGACCACCTAAAATAAAACCTGAAGAACCAATCAGAGCCTAAGACATTTTCGATAATTGTGGGTGAATTTTTGAATAAGAGAATGTTAATAACATATTTTGCTATTAGTTAAACTATTCATACTATAAAATTATTAATAAATTTTAATAAACAACAAGAAAAAATACTGAATATAATTCACCAAAGACGTATCTAATGGTTTTCGCTTGAAGACGTATCTAATGGTTTTCTCTCTTTTATTTTAAAAATAATTTGCAAAGGTAATTTTAGGCTACTTAAAAGCTATTTTGAAACCAATGTTACTAAAAAGCTAAAGAAAAGAAGTGTAGAGATATTTGTTCCTATATCTCTTTTGTATCTTGCACCACGTTTTTACCAGTCTAAAAATGCTTAAAGAAAATAGATTAAAGATATTGTAAATTGGTTGTATTTGAAAAAGAGGAGCATGTTCTCTGCCTAACAAGTTAACAGAAGAAGATATCACTTTCAACTTTCCCTTGAGCGAGGCGTTTGGAAAAGAAGGGAAAGAAAAAGAAGAAAGAAGAAAGAAGAGAAGAGGGAGTGAGAAGGAAGCAGAAAGGAAAAGACAAAGTATTGATTAATCCCTGCATGCCTGGAAGAAGGTCTCTCCGAAAATCAGAATAGGAGAGAACAAAAGCAACAGTGGTTAGTACTTGGTAGGGTGGGTTAGCCTAAAGTATAATGGAACAGAAGAAAGGTAGCACATAGATTTTTTTTCTTTAAAAAAAGAAAAAGTAGAATGATGAGTTAATGAAAATATAATTAAAGCATAAACAAGATTAAATTTGTAAAGCTACTGTTTTCCAAAGTGTAAAGCCAATTTGCTGGTTCCTACTTTCCGCTGTTTTCGCTTAAAGTCAGAAGAGAAGCTTATAAAAGCACCCCATTGGTTTCACGCTTTCATTAGCTCCAATTTCCACTCCTTTCCCCATTTTATTACGCCATAAAATGCAAAACCTTTTCTAGTTTTTCTCTTTTCTTTTCTTATAGCAACCGAAACTACACACAACACCAACATAACACAACCCAAGTAGTCACATTTTTTTTTGGCTTAAAACACACACAACAAAGAAAGAGAGAGAGAGATTAGAAAGATCAGAATCAGACAGGCTAGCTCCATGTCTGACTCACATCTAACTTTCTACTCTCCTTCGTCCATTCTTGCTCTTCTCCCAATCTTCTTCATCTTCTTCATTCTTTTCAAAAGAAACCAAACCAAACCCAGGCTCAACCTTCCCCCAGGTAACATGGGCTGGCCATTCCTCGGTGAAACCATTGGCTATTTAAAGCCTTATTCTGCCACCACCATAGGGGAATTCATGGAGCAGCACATAGCAAGGTAAATTAATTAGTTAACCACCACCAAAGCTCGTATAATCGGTCTAAAAGTGAAAAGTTTGAATATTTTTGTAACTAGTTCTAAGTTTCAAATCTCATTGTCCTTGTTATACCAACAGCAGCACACACAAAATCGCACAATCTAGATAGAGAGGAACTCTACCACTCTAACGAACATGCCAATGTTTGTTTTCAGGTATGGTAAAATTTACAAGTCGAAGCTATTTGGGGAGCCGGCAATAGTGTCAGCAGATGCAGGACTCAACAGGTTCATTCTTCAGAACGAAGGGAAACTGTTCGAATGCAGCTATCCCAGAAGCATTGGTGGAATACTTGGGAAATGGTCCATGTTGGTCTTAGTTGGCGACATGCATAGAGACATGCGGGTTATATCACTCAACTTTCTAAGCCACGCCAGGCTCAGAACCCACCTCTTGAAAGAGGTGGAGAAACACACCCTCTTGGTTCTAAACTCTTGGAACCAAAATTGCACATTCTCAGCCCAAGATGAAGCCAAGAAGGTACTTTTTGTTTCACCTTTAACACACACGAGTCACATAAAAAAGGGGTGTTTTCATATTTGTGTCACTCTCAATTGGCTTGTGCAAATCGCAGTTCACCTTCAATCTGATGGCTAAGCATATCATGAGCATGGATCCGGGGGAAATCGAGACAGAGCAACTAAAGAAAGAGTACGTCACTTTCATGAAAGGGGTGGTATCCGCGCCATTGAATCTACCTGGAACTGCATACCGAAAGGCGTTAAAGGTAATGATAACAACAATAATAAACTGTGTTTCTTTTTTTCTCTAATTTGGCAGCGGTGAATTTTTAATCCTGTGATGTTTGTCAATGTTTCACAGTCTAGGTCCACCATACTGAAGTTCATAGAGGGGAAAATGGAAGAGAGAGTGAAGAGAATCCAAGAGGGAAACGAGAGTTTGGAGGAAGACGATCTTCTGAACTGGGTTTTGAAGCACTCGAATCTCTCGACGGAACAGATTCTGGACTTGATTCTCAGCTTGCTCTTCGCTGGCCATGAAACTTCGTCGGTAGCCATAGCTCTAGCCATTTACTTTTTGCCTGGTTGTCCTCAAGCTATGCAACAGTTAAGGGTAAGCAAGTACAACCATGACGCCACGTCCAATATTATCTATTAACACTTTTCTCACCCCGTCCACCTTCTAACACATACTTCTCTCCAAATTTTACTTCTGATAATCAGCTTTTTTTCATTTTTGTGCAAAATAAATAGGAAGAGCACAGTGAAATTGCCAGAGCCAAGAAACAAGCAGGGGAAGTGGAACTCACTTGGGAAGATTACAAACGAATGGAATTTACTCATTGTGTAAGTGGATGTTAGTTAGAAATATTATATGGGATGACGAGGTCATATAATATAAAGTGTTTAATTACAACTGAAGAGCATTATAAGTAACTTTGATAACACAAAGTCATAAGGAAGAAGAAAAAGATATACATTTAAGTAAAGCACTTAGATATAAAGTGGTGTACTTATGAATTATTTGTTATATTTTGTGAAGGTTGTGAACGAGACACTGAGGTTGGGAAATGTTGTGAGGTTTCTCCACAGGAAGGCTCTGAAAGATGTTAACTATAAAGGTATGTTTGGAGGGTGTGGAATTTGTATATTTGTTTTGTAGAAAGATGAAAAATTGTGGTGTGGGAAAAGAAAAGGAAGGATAGAAAAGCATGGTTTAGGTGTTATAGTAAAGGGAAATTAAAGTCGCCGGAAATCGAATTGAAAATGGTGTGTGTGTTTGAAAGGTTATGACATTCCATGTGGGTGGAAAGTCCTTCCGGTGATTGCAGCCGTGCATCTGGATCCTTCACTTTTTGACCAACCTCAACACTTCAATCCATGGAGATGGCAGGTCAGTTCTACTTATAACTATGGACAGCACGCGTTGTATAATTATTGTGCATCCCTTTTCTTCTTTATTTTTTTTCTTCATCTTCTTCTTTTTCTTAAAAGCCAATGCCTGGTATAAAAAATAGATATATTAGGAAAAGGGAAAAGGAAATAAGCAGAGGTCCCCAAGCACTTGAATTGGTCCTTGCGGTGGATCCCCACATGCAATCACTGCCTCACTGGCTCATTTTTTTTCCTTGAAGGTGTGGTGAGAACAAAATTTAGTTGAAGTTGGGGGTGGGGATTTTGCCCAAAATGTGACCCCGTAATAGTTGCATGTGGTTTCTAGTCGTAGCCCAATTAGCTTCGTGAGTTATCTTCCTTTCCAGAACACAAACAGGTTTTTACGTTGGGCGCTTCTGAATCAGACCGAACATAACGTACGCACCTTGTACGGTTTGACAAAATAGAAAAAGAAGATAATGCTTCATGTCATCCCTTGATCATTCTAGTTGACTTCGTCCAAACTCCTAACTCCTAACTACCTATATACCCTATAGCTTATAGCTAATTAATTAACGCCTCCTTCCCAATTCCCAAACCTAGCCTTATAATTACTCATCACCAAAGCACATGCTTCTAAAGTTCTAACCTAATCACCTATAGTAGTCCCCCTAACCAAATCATTCACTGGAAGGTCAAGATTCAGATTACTAATTAACTAGTAGGAGTGTATGTGTATGGTGATTGTTGAAGAAATCATTAGAGTCTATGTTTTTTGAGAATGATTTATTTGTAAAGAATAAAACGTAGGACATACTAGATATAGATATAGAGATATAGATATAGATATGGTAGTTTTATGGGTAGGCAGCATGAGGGTTATTTTTGAGTTTAGTGATGGTTAGGGGGGGTAAGAAATGATTGTCCGGAATGGCGAATAATCAAAGGGTGTGGCCTACATGCACAAGGGAGGATCAAGTGGGTCCATGCATGCATGCAACCATTCATCCATCCATCCATCTCATCTGCATCCATATCATAGGAAGGTGGTGTCTCTTGAGATGATGGTGGGTTGAGAATTGAGATGATGAAGTGTCATGATCAGCGAAGTGGATGTTGTGAACAGTACGGAGGTGGGTCCCCATGGATGCGATGGATGATGATGAGCATGGGTCTTTTGTGAACGTGTGGCCAGGTCCTGAGCTTCCAGATCATTAATGCCCATGTGGAACTGGGCCCCACACCTGCACGTGCATTTCTGCTTTTCTCATTTCAACTCAAATCAAATATAATAATAAAATACAACTCCCAAGTCACGAAAGCGATCCATTCCATCTAAAATTATTTCCTCAGATTTATGTTTGTTTTTGACATCACTCGTTCGTTCATTGTGTTGGCAATTCTGGTATTAATTGGACATTGATTGATGATGTTGGTGGTGCAGAACAATGGCAGCCGAGGAAGTTGTCCGAGCAAGAGCACAGCAAACAATAACTTTCTGCCGTTCGGAGGAGGGTCACGGCTATGCGCGGGATCAGAGTTAGCGAAGCTTGAAATGGCTGTTTTCATCCACCATCTCATCATGAACTACCATTGGGAATTGGAAGAAACAGATCAAGCTTTTGCCTACCCTTTTGTGGACTTCCCAAAGGGCCTACCCATTAGAGTCCAAGCCCACTCTTTGATTTAAGCCTTCAATTCAAATAACTTACTTAGTTCACCCAATATAAAAATGTAACTCAGTTCAACCCTACCCGTTCCAATCCAAACCAAACTCAAAACTACGGAAGAGTTTCTTTGTGGCCTAGGAAGGGAAGACAAATGTTAAGTACAATTGTACAAAGACAGGGATTAGGACCACTTCTTCCCTTCTCTTCTCTCTAGCCGCTACTATATTTTTACTACCCTCCCACATTGTACATTTTATATGTCCCTCCCACCACCACTCAATATTTATTCTTTTTTTTTTAATTTTATTTTCCAACTATTGTAATCTACCAACCTTTCTTACTACATATATAATTAATAATCCCAATTATCTTTTCTGTAAAAATCTTACCATTACGTTCTGTTGCTTTCCTTTACGCTAACGCATTTCGTACTTCCCCAACATCAACCCGTGCAGGACACAATTATGGAATACGTTATTCACGTTTCTATCCAACGTTGTTTATCATTATTGTATCTTCACACACGCCTTGCAAATTGGCCTTTTTAAATAATTTTAAAATTAGTACCAGAGAAAGATACGACGCATTAATGCCGGGAGTTTTTTTTTCTTTTATTGGTTTCATATATATATACTTTATCCATTGTTTTATCCGTTACTTTTTTTCCTTGTATTGAGTCAAAGAATGAGGTTTGCAATCTGGGAGGCAGATTCATTTGCTGTTGGATGGACAGCGGCTATAAATGTTGTAACGGGGTGCTGGTATGAATCATAAACTAGTACCAAAATAAAATGTGAATTTATGCGAGAGGTGTGTGCGTAACATGCAACCAGTTGCACCCTCTGACTTTGGTGTGACGTGATTAATTGAGTAGACATCTGAAGAATAATTGGTGAAGACCCCACTTGAGGCTCCTCCATTCACCAGCATTCGGAATGTCTCGCACTCACCCTTTCTTCCTTCTTTTTCAAGATTTTGTTTATTCATTATTCACATGGATGGATGCTTCATTCATGAACCCTCTTCTATTTTTATGCTCAATTCCAATCTTTCCATAAAATTATTTACTTGGTGGAGCTTAGTCACGATCCAGACTCAGCTACCACGAAAGTTGTAGGAACTAAGGTTTTTCTTTCTTTCTTTTCTTTTCTTGATGAAATATATATATATATATATATATATATA